>JAAUYD010005715.1_pt1 | contig 17707 bp, 15 predicted proteins | sample 7278101 | NCBI WGS metagenome assembly JAAUYD01 (sample SAMN14350128, study PRJNA611818) | marine sediment metagenome | isolation source: surface marine sediment (0.6m) | place: French Polynesia: Moorea | collected 2018-08 | reverse complement strand
TTTGACGCAATACCAAAGTCCAACAGCTTCGCGATCCCGTCCGACACCAGGATATTGGCTGGCTTGATATCGCAGTGGACGATCAGTTGCTGATGGGCATGTTGCACGGCCGCGCATATGTCCATGAACAGTCCAAGGCTTGCGGCGGCCGACAGCTGTCTGTCATCGATGAATTCGCGAAGCGACAACCCGTCCACATATTCGGTGACCAGGTAGAGACCGACTCGCGGGTGGACGCCGCCGTCGATCAAGCGTGCGATGTTCGGGTGAGACAGCGTGGCGAGCAGCCGAATCTCGGACAGATCCGGCGCGCCCGCTTTTGCGTACACGGGCACCACCTTCAGGGCAACCGGCATGTCATAGTCCGCGCCGGTCTTTCGGGCCCGATAAACGGATCCCATGCCACCCGCGCCGATTTCGGCCTCTACGCGGTATCCGCCAATCATGTCTCCTGGGTGGATACGAGTCGAGGACGTGAAGTCATCAAGCGCAGCATCGACTGCAGCCGATACGCGCGTAGCATCTTGATTCAGCTCGGCCAACATGCCGATCGCGAGAGAAGCAAGGGACGGGTCGTCTGCGAATTTAGCCAGTAGGTACGCGCGCTGTTCGGCTACGGGTCTGGATTCGGCAGCCGCCACGGCCTCGCACAGGCCTTGCCATTGCTCGGGGGTCACAGGGATCCTCGCGACGCGAGCCACGCTCGCGCGTGGCGCAGCTTGCTGTGCACGGTCGACTCCGCCTTGCTGACTATCGCCGACATCTCTGCGTATGTCATGCCGCCGAAATAGTGCAGGCAGAGCAACTCGGCCGACAAGGGATCGAAAGCCGAAAGTTCCTGAATGGCGTTGTCGAGGTCGACGACACCGACGAGGTCGTCTCTGTCGGCGACGTCGTCGCGAAAGGTTCGGATCGACAGGTTGCCGCCGCGCTTCTCCCGGTTCCTCCGACGCGCGTGATCGACCAGGACGCGCCGCATCGTGAAGGCGACGACGCGCTTCAGGTGCAAGTCATTTTCGATCTCGATATCGGCATCGCGAAGCTGTAGAAACGCTTCGTTGATCAGCGCGGTGGGCTGAAGCGTGTGACCGGCACGTTCCCGCCGGAACTGATTGACCGCAATGGCCTTGAACTCCGGGTACAACAGCGTGACAAGACGGTCAAAGGCGTCTGTGTCGCCTGCCTGCCACTGTGAAAGCAGCTGCGTGACCTTCGCGTCGTCCACTGCCACCTCGATGGTAGAAAAGCCCCAAGTGTGGTGTAGTCTACCGTTCGAGTGTGTCCAAGAAAAACCCGCGAGCAGTGGAGAGGTAGCCCAATGAGCAAGAAGAAAACCAAGATCGTGAACCTCGATAACCCGAACTCAAACAAGAACGAGGAGTACAGCACGCCGATAATCCTGCAGGGCATGCGCAGGGGGAAAGTCGCCAAACTACGATTTCGACTGGACATAGACGGGCAACAACTGGACATCGGAGATATCGATATCGAGATTCCGGAGCCCCCGGATGTGCCGACCGGCGGAGATCGGGAAACGATTATCCCGCCATTGAAATTGTCGCGGGGTGAATGACGGAAGTCAGGGAAGGTGCAAGCACCTTCCCTGACGAAGCGTCATCGCACTAGCGGATTGCGGCGACAGCGAAACGCGGCCGCGGGCGTCGGCGCGTGGCCTGTGGCTTCACCTTCTTGATTTGTTCGGCGGCGAGCAACAGCATCACGTTGGCGATGACAAACATCGCCTCGCCCCGCCAGCTGCCATCCAGCAGTCCCTCGGCCTTGCCGCTGGCGACCTCGGAAACAAGATCCGCGGCATCGTCGCTCTTCACGCCCGACGCGCCAAGCAGCGTCGTGATCAGCGCAATCGCCTCACCCGCCTGTTTAACCCACTTGACGAGCTTGTCGGAACCTTTCGAGATCTTCACCTCGACGTTCTCGATCTGCCCGGTCTCGGTGACCTCGAACTCGTAAAAGATCTGATCGTCCGGGCGAAACGTGAGATGGTGCGAGATGTGGTGTCCGTCGTTTCCGTTGACGAAGAGTCTACCGTTAACTTCTCGCGTCTCGATCTTCTTGAAGTTGAACTCGTGCTTCTTGATCCTGACCTTTTTCTTCTCGGGCCCCTTAAAAATGGCGTTCAGGGCTTTTTCCAACGCTTGTTCATTAAATGCAGGCATGTCTATCTCCTGATAATCAGTTCTGGCTGCCCGTCCGGGCAAGCCGGCTCGCAACAATTGCGGGCCTTCAGGATTGATTGCGCCATTTGCCGACAAATACCCCGAAAAAACTTCAAATTTGCCGTACGCGCTAAGGCGGGTATCTGGTTCGGGCACAGCGTTCGACGACAAAACTGCACTCAACACGCTTTCGCCACGTACTCGACAGTGTCCTGGCGGCTCCCCAGGCAACTCCAGCGAGCAAGTGAGATTCGGGCGTAACGAAACTCTCTGCCCTGCTGTTGCACGGGGGCAGTGCATCCGCAGCGACCGAACAACACAGGGCTTGTTCACACAGATGGAAGACAATTTGCGAATTCCCTGTCGAGCCCTCAAACTCAATGAACCCTTCATCGTGGCATCGCGAAGGAGAACCTCATGTGCCGTTGGCTTGCCTATTCGGGCGCTCCAGTTCATCTCGACGAAGTTCTGTTCAAGACGGACCACTCGCTCATCGACCAGAGCCTCCAGGCATCGGAAACGTCTACTACGACGAACGGCGATGGGTTCGGAATTGGTTGGTATGGCACACGTGACGTTCCCGGCGTCTACAAGGATATCCGGCCGGCCTGGAACGACGCGAACCTGCAGGCGCTGGCCGCTCAGATCGAATCGTCGATGTTCCTGGCCCATGTGCGTGCTACAACGGGCTCACCGGTACAGCGCACCAACTGCCACCCGTTCAATCACCGGAAATGGTTGTTCGTGCACAACGGCCTCATCAACGGCTACGAGAGGCTGCATCGCGATCTTTCGTTCGCCATTTCGCCGGATCTGTTTCCACTCATCCAGGGATCGACCGACTCCGAGCTCATGTTTCTACTCGCCCTGAGTTTCGGCATGGACGGCGACGTGAAAGCCGGCGTGGCACGCATGGCGGGATTCGTCGAGCACATAGCCAAGTCCCATGAAATAGACAATGCTGTGCAGATGACGCTGGGGATCAGCGACGGCGAATCCTTGTACGCGATCCGTTATTCGACGGAAGGCAAATCGCGATCGTTATTTTACAGCGCAAGCCGCGATGCGACGATGGAGATCGCCCCTGAAGCGGGCCGGTTCTCGAGGAATGCGCGTGCGATTGTTTCCGAGCCGCTGGACGATCTCGAGGCCGAATGGGTCGCCGTGCCCGAGGCGAGTTTCCTGACCATTACCAGCGGCCAGATTTCCTGCGAGTCATTCGAACCCATAGCGCCGTAGATACCCGCAGCGCTTCGCGCAGCCTACTGTTCTCGGCCCTAATTTCTAACGCGACACCGAGGCAGCCCTCCTTCCCGACTACATGTCTATAGTTTGCTACACACAGGGATCGGTCGTTTTCCATACATACGAACCGCGTGTGTCCTGATACCTCAAGCAACCAGCCGATGCGCAGATTCGAGCAGCTCTCCGACCTGGCGTTTACGCAGCCCTGCCGAACTCGCCTTGTCGGCGTAGCCAACGAAAACAACGCCTACAGGCTTCGCACCGATGAGATGCGCCGTGTTCTTTAGTTGACGCACACTACCGAAGACCATTCGATCCAACAGTCCGGGCGCCGCACAGGACGAGACTATCAGCGCTTTCTTCTTTGGCGACACCTTATCCTTTCTAAGCAGCGGATAAGGCTGCCCTGCCGGCCAATAGCCGTAGCCTGACAGGCGTTCCATGAATCGTTTGAATACCGCCGTAACGGAACCGAAGTTGACCGGTGCGGCCAGGATGTAGGCATCAGCCGATTCGATACGCTCGATGATTGCGGTCATTTCATCGTCCTGAACGCAACTGCCTGGACCCTCTCCGGGCTCTTGCATGCAGTGCCGGCAGTTCAGGCAGAACTCGATCGGCGTGTCGCGCAGTACAACCTGCTCTATCTCATGACCACCCAATTTGAGCTCGTCGACGGCACAGGTGATCGCAGAATCTGTGACTCCGTCTTCGCGATAGGAGCCATTGATAACGAGAATCTTCATCGTGAACCTCCCGCAGAACATGTCAGCCTTACGCATAAATTACGCTATCAAAAATCGTGGTCTGGCGGTATCGAGGCAAACCGCAGTACTTGGCAGGCGTGGGCAACAGCTACGCACAAACTGAACCTCGAATCTGCAAGCCAGTAGACCCCTCCCTAAGCTCCAACGTGAAACCAGGATCGCCGGCTAGTGCAGGCAGCGCGCAGTCGCGGGTAAGATGCACGCATGGCTACCGTAGAGCACGTCTATCGCTACCCCTGCCCGTCATCGCTGACAGAAAGCGATCATGGATTGGCACTGGAACTGGCTGCACAAGTCAGTGAGCAAACGAAAGCAACGTTCTTCACGGGCAAACTCCTCAACCCGATGGTGACAGCCAGGTGCCTGCGGACGGTCTCAGACCTCGTCGGGACTCGATTCTATGTTCCGCCGAGCATGCTCGCCCGCATCCTCAGAGAGGCCGACCCCGTAGCGACGGTCGGCCGGGATCAGGTTCGATTCGAGGGCTTCTCGGCGTGTTGCAGTACATACGTGCGGCACGACATGCTGGAAGGGAGCTTTGAGGCAGACCGCCTGGCGCCTGGTACAACTAACGTCGACTTTCGTGCCGAGATGCGAGCGGCGCTTGCGAACATTCGCGAGAAGACACCGGTCAGGATTGTGGTCCACCAGGATGCAGTTGAGCTTCACCAGCCAGAAACCGAGGTCATCGAACGCAAGGTTCCTTTGCCCGTGCGCTGGATCAGGGGATTTGCCGAGGTGCAGTCGCACCTGACCGGCATGTCGAAAAAGTTCTCGTTGTCGCGTGTACAGGCGCAGCGATTCCTGCGTTCCCTCCCCCGCGCGCAGGCAGACCACGAGCAGTGGGTTACCGCATCGTCGCGCGGAGCGCAGTTATCCGTTCGATCGTCCGGTGACGGGGTCCGGGTAAAGGGAACGCAACGGCTGCGGCTGCTCGAGAAGCTGGCTGCCGACGCTGAACGAATGGAAGCCTGGTTCAACGAGCGCCAGGGCAGCTCGGCGTGGATCCTCGACTTCAATGAACAGCGGCTCATGATCGTGCTGAACTCGGACCCATGGCGAGGCTTCTCAGGGGACGGGCAGCTCCTGTCCGCCCTGGCTGCCGATGACAAAGCCGCTGTTGCGGCCGTCAAGGCGCAGCTGAAGTGGCAGGGAGACCTGGATCCCGTCCTGATCGCCGACCGGATCGGGCAGGACCGCACATCGGTCGCGCGTGCGATGGATGTCCTCGCAGCACAGGGACTGCTCGGATTCGACCTCGTCAGTCGATCGTATTTCCATCGCGTATTGCCGTTTGACCTGTCGTTAATCGAGAATCTGAATCCACGCATCGAGAGCGCCAGGAAGCTGGTTCGCCAGGACGCGGTCGAAGTCACTCGACAAGACGACGGGGTCGTCGCCGATGTATCCAGTGGCGGTGTCGTTCACCGGGTGACAATCCAAGCTGACGGTTCTACCTGCACGTGTCCGTGGTACGCCAAACACCAGGGCGCTCGCGGACCTTGTAAACACATACTGGCAACGGAGATGGTGCTGGATGAGCAGGCATGAGACCGGCTAACGAGCACGATCGCCTCGAGAAACTGATCGAGACAAGGTCGAAGCAGGACTGCCTGGATTTCTTCAAAGCCAAGTCTCCCGACGAGAGGCGGGCGTTTGCAGAGCTTGCGCTTCGGAAGTTCAAGGAGGCCGACCGGGCGTGGAAGCAGGATGGCGTCGAGCTCACGAAAAAGCGGTTCAGGCGGAACTCGCCCTGGGACGAGCAGGAGAACGCCAGGGTCTGCATACTCGCCACGGCCACGCTGGGCGAGTTGAAAAAGCTCGGATGGGACGCCCTCCCCCGCGACGGTTTCGTCCTCGACGTTGTGCGCACGATCCAGCCCGACTGGACCAGTGAGTGGGCACGATACCTCGTCGATGATGAGCCTCGTACATTCCTGGAGATCCGGCTCTTGTACGACGCGGGGCTGTGCGACAAGCCGACCAGCGATGGCTACATCCTTGGCATGATCGAAGGCCTTCCGGGATGGAGGGCTCGCGCGGACAAGCTTTGGTCCAAGGACATGACTTTGGCCAACCGCATCCGAAACACCCCGGATATTCGCGATCAGGACGTCTGGCGCCTGTTCGAAGTCGAAGGCGGCGGCGAACTCAGCCTCGCCACGTTCGACAAGTACATCGGCGACAGGAAGACAGGCGGCTGGGCGGGAGCGCTCGCCGAGTTGGCGGCCGATGGCACGTTGAGCCGTGACCGCCTGCTCGATGAAAGCCTGAACACACTGGAACGTGATTTCGCCCAGTTTCGTGCGGGCTGGTTCTCTCGCTTCCATGAACAACTCGAGCCCACGCTCGACGAGCGAGTCGCGCGATGCGAGCAGTACCTCCGTCTGCTGGGCAGTAGCATACCGCCCACAGTGTCGTTTGCCTTGAGGGCTATCGGCGTTATCGACAAAGCGGACAGGTTGCTGCCCGAAGACCTCCTTTCCCATGTGCGTCCCGTCCTGCAAGCGCGTGCCAAGGGCACGGTTGTGACCGCACTCAGACTACTCGCCCGAGCCGCGACGCGAGCGCCTGCGGAGTCGAGTCGAGCGGCGCGATTGGCCGCCGACGCGCTCCTGCATGAGGCAGCGGACGTCCAGATGAAGGCCCTGGACCTGATCGAAACGCTGGGCGGCGCGGACGAGCCGGAGGTCGTCGATGCGATGAAAGACTACGCCGACGGCATTGCGCCATCGGTCCGCGAGCGGTTCGCCGCCATGGTCGGTACGAGCGATGCGTCGGCGGATACTGATGCGCCGCCGTTGCAGGCAAGTGCAGAGAAGACGACTGACGTGCGGCCCATCGAGTCGTTTCACGAACTCAATGCGGAATGGCTGCGTGTCCTCGAGGATCCCAGTGATCCGCTCGACGTTGAACGTGTCATGGACGGCCTGTCGCGCAGGGGTGCGGCAAGACCCGACGATTTCGCCAAAGCGATGGGGCCATTAGCGAAGCGCGCCGCGGCCATTGTCGACCGCCAACCGGATGACCGGCTCCAGTTCCTGCTGGCCTGGCTGGCGTCGGCCTACACGCGGGGTGACATCCGACAATGGGCAGTGAAACAGCAAGGCGATGGCGAATCAGTCGGTTCCAACTCGAGGCGGGAGACAGGCGCGCTGGCGGAGGTGTTCGCGATTCGAGGTGCCGAGTTGTTGTTGCAGATCGAGGATGGTTACCGTCTACCGATGATCAGTGCGCCGACCGACAGTCGGGGCTTTGTTGCTGCCAGGTCTTTGCTATCTCGTTATGCCGAGTACCGTGCGCAGGGCATCCGACCCGGTGTGACGGATATGGCACTGGCGCTGCAACGCCTCGCTCCGGAGGGTCGGAGTGAAGCGCTTGAGACTCTGGAACCTGAGGACGAAACCGAAAATGCGATTGCGTTTGCACTAGGGGGCGACGTTTCGATCGGCGACACCGGTTGGCTGTGGGTCGCCGCAGCCGCCGCCAGACGGCCCTATGCGGATCGTCCAGCAATCGCGGAAAAACACGGGCATGGTCTGCCGGACGCCGGCACGAAAGCCCGCTACGAAGTCAGCTTCGACAAAGGCTTCTTTACCAGCGTCAATGTGCAACCGTCGATGTCGGCGGACTGGCCCAAAGGCTATATCGTCTCGCGGTTTCACATCCCGGCCGCCGGCCGTTGGAATCTCTGGAGTACCTGCGGCGATCACGTCAACATGATCCGTTGGAGCGCCACCGTGTGGCCACTCAACACGGAGCCTTTTTTCTCCCAGGGCCTGCGCGTCTTCAACTATGACCAGCGACTTGCCAACTCGCCATACGCTGGCTTCGTCGAGCCGATGCTTGAGGAGCACGTCGTCATCGGAGAAGTGGGATCGATACTTCTGATAATGGGCCTGGCAAGCAGCGACCCTGCCGTCCGTAGCGTAGCGCTGGACAGCGCTATCGCAGCGATCGCCCAGAGCCGCATCTCGGTTGATCTCGTGCAAGAGGCACTGATCCGCCTGCTTCCGGTTGGACGGATTCCAGTAGGCCGATGGACAAAGACCCTTGGCGAGTTAAGCACCCGGTCGAAGGAACACGCTGATTTCGTCCGCGAGCTGATAGAGGGCTCGCTGCGTCACGATCCCGCTTCACCGCCCCGTGATGTCGGCGGCCTTGTTGAGTTGCTTTACGAACTAACCGTCCTGACGGAAACGCCTGTCAGTGACGCGAAAACCATCGAGTATCTGAGCGGGATCAAGAGTGGCGGCAAGTTGAAACGCTTCGCTGCGAAACTGCTGGCCACGCAGTGAAGTTTGATGTCGACCTGCTCATCGCTCTGCCAGCAGCGCCGATCGGGATGCTTTCGAAAATGCTGCGAGGACGACTAGAGCACCCGGTACTGGTCTCAAAAGAGGCCGAGACGCGCCCCACAAACCGGGGCGCTTGTCGGCCTGCCCTCAGTCGGGTTTCTCTTCTTTGTCGCGTTCAACTTGCTGTATCAGCGCTTCGATACCGGGTTTATCGTCCGGGTCGTCTGTTTCCAGCCCCAGGGCGTCAAAACCGAGCTCGTCCTCAATGGCATAGACCCCGAGATTATAGGCATGCCGTCTCAGCACTGACGGCGTCACAATTCGCACCCGGGGGTCGAGCTTTCCGACACCAACAACCTCGATGTAAAAACGGTATTCCTGACCGACGAAGCCGGCGTCAGAGACCTTTACCCTGATCTTGTCTTCACCAGCTTCGCTGTCACCCTCGATAGTGGGTGCATTCGGATCGTTGGTCGGCTTCCCGCGAACCTTGATAGTGCCGTCACCGATCGTGATAGGAGATTGTCCGTCGACGATTCTGATCTTGAAACTGCCGTTTTTCTTTACGCAGAATGCACTCGTGTTCGTCAGTGCCAACTGGTACTCGCCCACCTTGAGTTTCGGCTTGGGTCCCGGCGGGCAGGTGCTCTGGGCACACGCCGGTGCGACCAGACCTGCGGACGCGATCACGGCTATCAGCAGCCTGTTGTAGTGTGTGATTTCCATTATTGTTCTCCTCTTTTATCCCCTGACGTCAAGAGACTGGTAAACCGGATATCCGACTTCAACGATTGAAGATGTGGCTCGGCGGCAAGCATCGCCGCCGGGAAGCCGGTCAACAAGGCCTGTTCCAGCGAATCGACCGCCGATTCACGGTCGCCGTTCTCCAATAAAACGAGCGCCAGAAAGTAATGTGAATAAGGGTCCGCCGGGTTCAGTTCGAGCGCCCGCCGGGCGTAGTTGAGCCCGTCCTCTACGCTCCCTGTCTTGGCTTTCGCCCATGCCAGTGCAGTAAGCGCCTCCGCATCCTGACTGTCTACATCGAGCTGCAGTTCGGCGAGAACTGCGGCACGCAGGTAGGCATCGACAGCTTCGTCTTCGCGACCTGCAAAGTACAAAGAGTCGGCAAGATTCAACCATGGCGTGTGGACATCGGGTGTCATTTCGATGCTTGCCTCGTGAATCTTCAGCGAGGCCTCGTAGTCGCCAAGGTAGTAGTAGACGATCGCGAGGTTTGACAAGGCAATGGCGTCGGGTTTGATTTCGACGACCTTCTCAATGGCCTCGCGCGCCACCTCGAATTCGCCGGTCATGAGCGTGGCGCTACCGAGGTTGCGCAACGCGTTGTAGTTGTTCGGGTCAATGAAAATTGCGCGGCGGTACTCGGCGATAGCCTCGCTGAAGCGACCGGTGCGGAAGTACATATCGCCGAGCGCCCGCTCGGTCTCGGGATTGCCTGGCTGAAACTCCGCAACGCGCTTGAAGTGTGCCTCTGCCTCATCGAGACGTTGATCGCGCAGATCGAGCTCGGCGAGGCCCAAGGTGGCGATAACATCCTGTGGATTCTCGGCAAGCACCTGCTCGAACATCTGCCGCGCTCGAGTCAGTTCGCCGGTAGCCTTGTAGAACTGGCCGACGGCATTCTGCACAACGGCCAGCCTGGGTCCCTGGTCGAGTGCCGCGGCACAAGAAGCTTCAGCAAGCGCGATGTTGACGTCGCCACGTTGAAGGTCGTGCAGGCCGGTGTAGGCGCGACAACGGCCCGCGTGTGCCGCCGGATAGCCCGGGTCGATTCGAAGCGCCTCGTCGAAGAACCCGACCGCGCGTTCGAGATTTCCGGGAGTGTAGGCCTCATACATGGCTTCCAGGCCCTGCCGATACAGGTAGTAGGCATCCATGTTCGCAGTGCGCGCCGGCGGCAATTCAACACCATCGATCTGCTCATCGAGAGCGACTCGGAGATTGGCAACTACAACGCTGGTGATCTCGTTCTGCAGCTCACCAAACTCATCCAGTTCGTGTTCGAACCCGCGCGAGAAGATGTGGAAGCCAGTACGAGAGTCGATGAGCTGCACGACGACACGAAGACGGTTGGCGTTGGTGAAGCGTACGCTGCCCTCCAGAAAGTAGGCGACGCGGAGGCGTCGTCTCACCAGGTCGGAGGGTGCGTTTGGCGGCAGCGACCAGGCGTCGCCGCGCGATGCCACGAACAGACCGGGCAGTCTCGCAAGGCCATCGAGTATGTCCTCGCTGAGCCCATTGCTGAACACTTGTGCGCGTTCGTCGCCGTCGATGCTGACCAGCCGCAGCACAGCGAGCGAGTTGTCGGCAATCGGTACGAGCTCCTCCTCTGCCTGGTCCGTCCCGGTATCAGGCGGAGTGAAGCCGACGGTTGCCTGGTAGACGCCGGCGCCCACGGCAGCTATTCCGTATGCAGCGATGATCGCCAGGTAGTTTCGTTGCAGACCCTGCAATAGCCCGCCCGGCTGTGTGCCTTCGTCCCGAACCATGCGGCCTTCCGCGAACTCGAGAAACCAGGCAAGCAACACAACGACCGGAAAGCCGCCAATAACGGCAAAGGTCACAAACTGCATTGCCCATGCAGGCAGGCCGATGTTTTCGAAGGTTGTGTCAGCCACCTGAATCAGCAACCAGCCGGCAACCAGGTAGGCGACACTGGCCTGTACAACGCCGTGTCGTATCAAGGCATCCCAGAAATTGCTCGAAGAGCCATGCGCGTCGTATGGCGACGACTGGTCAATCTCCAGTCGTGGCTCGATCAGCAAGCGGTAACCTCGCTTCGGTACGGTCTGGATGTAAGCCGGATCGTCAGCATGATCGCCCAGGACCTGGCGAATCTCGCTGACGGCATGGTTTAGAGTTTCGTTACTACCGTGGCCGTCGCCCCAGACCTTTGCGAGGAGATCGTGTCGTGTCACGAGGCGACGCGGATTCTTGGCCAACGCAAGCAGCACTTCCATCGCCTTCGATGGCAGGTGTGCGGACACGCCATCCACGTCCACCGCACCCGTCAACGGTTCAACGCGATAGGCGTTCAGATAAAACCCGTCCAGAAGTTCGTTATCCACACGGTCACCCGGGATACTGCTCTCCAATAAGCATAGCAGCTACGGGATGGAGACAAGGTCGAATGACGGCTGCGAAGGGCATAGCTCAAGGGGCCCGTAGGACGTTGGCTTATCGTTCTTCGACCACGTTGGCGCTTGGGAAGTGTGAATGCTCGGGTGGCGCTTTTGCCGCCACCCTGTTGAGCCTGGATGCAAGGAGGCCTTGGGAACAACCAGGTAGTCGAGGCGACCACCCTGAATACTGCCTATCGGATTCGATTATGGGCGGCAACCCGACTTGTGCATGTCGACCTTCAGGGCAGTACCCCGATGATGGTTTAGCCCTGTTGGCTGCCCAGGCGGAACGCTGTCCCGATGCCGAGGAAGGCAAACAGGATGTCGAACAGGCCGAAACTTTCGCGCATCATTGCCCATGGCGAGATCTCGCCGATGGCCTCAATACTATTTGCCTGCCATTGCTCGAAGTCCTGTGGTTGCTCCGCCATCTCCCGCAGCGCAGGTTCGACATAGTCGCGAAAGTACTCGATGTCGTCAGCGCTGACGCGCGCCGGATCAGTGGCGTCGGTGTAGCCTCGTTCCACCATGAAACTACGAACGAAGTCGTCACTGCCGGATCCGTCAACGAACGCTCGCGCATCCGAGACTTCCTGTTCATAGTAGTCGTTCATTTCATCGTCGGAGGTCATGACGCCAGAGACCGCATCCTGGAACTGATCCACGAAAGCACTGTACGCCCAGTATTTCCCGACGACGATGGAGCCGAGTGCGAGCACACCGCACACAATCCCGGCCTGCATGCCCCGCGATCCTGAAGCCGCCGCCGCGAATCCAACGGCACCGCCGATTGCCCAGGCGATCAGGCCAAACTCATATTCAAAAGTGACCGCAACGAACTTCCACACCCAGGCGCCAAACAGCGCAACGGCCGCCGCAGCGGCGATAGCGGCTGGGCTGAATGAGCCCTCCTCCGAGGCGCCACTGTGCGTCTCGGTCACGACGTCGCTGTCCGCAGCCTGCTCGACAGGAATGACACCGGGCACGGCGTTGGACGCCGTCACCGGCTCCAATGCAACAGCCGACGGTTCGAACTTGTGGAACCAGACCCCGCATGCCTCGCACTGTTCCGACCTGGCTTGCACGTGTTGGCAGTTCGGACACTCCATGGTGTCCTTTTTTGGCGTCGAACTACTCTCATAGTCGACGATCTCGAGGCTCGGTGGTGCGCCGCCCGATGCCTCCTGTAGCCCGGGCGCCGGCTCGACGGGAGCTGTCGCTGCAGGCGGCGCAGGGTCTTGCACACCCGCGGCCACACCCAGCTTGGCGAGTTGTGCGCAAAGCTTGTCCGCGGCCGCTCGCGTCACGTCTTTCTTTATGACGCGCGGTTGCTCGAAGAAACGGGCGGCAAGCTCGGGCTTCAGCCTAAGAACCGAAACAAGATGATTCCGAACGTCGACAGGGTCGAATCCCTCAAGGATCTGTCCGGTGGTTACTACTCTGTACGAATCGCTGTTTGCCATCGCCTCAATGCCCTCGAATGCCTCTGACTGCGCGATAAACGGCGGGGTCGGCCCGTCGCAAACGGCATCATCCCAATAGATGGCAAGCATTTCTGGTATCTGCCGCACAAAAAAGCACATTGGTAATCAATGGTTTGGCGTACCTTTTTCACCTCAGCGTCAGAACAGTCCCGAGCGATAACTCGAAACGCAATCTGGTCTAGCGTCGCCGCGAGTCGCTGACCGGGTCGGAGACCGTGAAATCGGATGTTGGAACCTGACCCGTATAGCCGTCGATTCGCGACATTTCCGGGTGCCTGGATAACCAGCGAGGCCGTTCACGACGACGGTAGGCCAGCTCGACGTGCAGACACGCCTTCATGCGTCAATCGCCGGCTAGCTGCAGATCCCATCCGCCAACACATAGACGCTGTGCCCCTTCGGCGTCAGCGAGTACCCGGCTCTCGGCGGATAGTCGTCGATCACCGAGCGGGTGGCCCAGTCAGCCGAGAGCATCGACTTAAGGCCCAGCGTGACGGCACGCGGCGTTGCCAGATCACCGAGCGACGCACGAACCTCGCTGAAACGCTGCACGCCCTCGCCTATCGCCACGACCAATGGAAGCGTCCATTTTCGGAAGCCGACATCGACCTCATGGCGACGATTGAGCAGCGTGGCGAGTTGCAGGCAACGCTCGCCAATGGCTTCGCCGTGCTGGGTGAGGAGGTACTCGGGGCGCATCGGGTGGCCGTAGCCGGGGTTCTTCATGACGAGGCCCAGTTCGATGAGGTCGTTCAGTGATGTGCTCAGCGAATTCCGGCTCACGCCAACGGTATTGGCCAGCGTAATGAACTTCGCACCGGATTGCCGGTGCAGCTCGGCGATCACCGGGATATTCCATCGATGGTGTGCCAGGTCGATCAGCGGCCGCAATGCGATTTGGTCTTGCGCTGGAGTCATGACACAAATAATATACTAAGTATACTTTTGGAACCATAGTCACGGGGAGAATAAAAATGACAACACCTATCGATTACGACGGCCGACTCACGCTGTCCATTCCGGTGTCCGATATGAACAAGTCCATTGCCTGGTACCAGGACACGCTGGGCTTCGAACTCCTGTACAAAATGGATGAGATGGGCTGGTGCGAGATGTCCACCGGTGTCGACGGGGTCAACCTGGGACTGAGCGTCACCGAGGAAACGAAACCGGGAGAAACGACGCCGACTTTCGGTGTGCGGGATATCGAGGCCGCGCGAGCGACGCTCGAAAACAAGCAAGTGAAACTCGATGGCGAGGTCCAGACGATCCCGGACATGGTGAGCCTGCAGACGTTCTACGACCCGGACGGCAACACGCTCATGCTCTTCCAGGACCTGTCGGACGGTGCTTAATCTGAAGACAAGTCTGGCCGTCCTGCTCCTTTGCCTTACGACGGGAACCGTCGTGTCGGATTCGACGGCGGACAAGAAGACATTCCGGCTCAAAGACGCGGAGCAGCGGCCAGCTGCAACGCTCGACGACGTCGAATGGCTGGTCGGATCCTGGGTCGGCACCGCGTTCGGACAGCGTTTCGAAGAGGTCTGGAATCCCGCATCCGCCGGATCCATGGTCGGTATGTTCAAGCTCTACGGCGATGAAGGAGTCGACTTCTATGAGCTGCTGCTCTTGATCGAAGAAGAAGGTTCCCTTGCGTTGCGAGTCAAACACTTCACGTCGGATTTCGTTGCCTGGGAAGAAAAAGAGGACTACGTTTCGTTTCCCCTCGTCCGCATCGATCCCGATGCCATTCACTTTTCGGGGCTCAGTTTCTATCGCATCGACGACGACACGATAGAAGGCTACATCGTGATGAGAAGCGAGAGCGGCGTCCGAGAGGAGCCGCTGCTGTACAGGCGAACGGCACCGCGATCCGGAAAACCTCGCAACTAAAGTCCGCCAGCAAACGTTCGGTGATTGTTTCCGGCGCAGGCCAATCTAACGATCGCTTCTGGGCTGCAGGTGGTTGCTGACGACATTGTTTCCGACTTTGCCACCGAGACGTACGCCTTCAATCGAGTCATATCGAAAGTGGATCCCGAGATAGATTCTCGATAGCCCACACTGCATAGCGGCTTCGGAGAAATCGCCGAACGCTCGTGTCGGCGGGTGCATTTCTATCTTGCCCGAGAACGGCCCTGCCACATCAACCATCGGGATACGCATCGTGAAGGCATAGTCTTCACCGAATACGTCGACAAACGCCGCCATCGCCGCGGCACAAGCAGTGCCATGCGCCGACGGGTAGGACGGGAACGCGTAGGTATGCCGGTGCGTATTGGTCCAGCTCTCCTCGGGCATCGTAGCCTCATTGCCGTCATTGGCCGCCCACCGGATCGCCGTGTACGGACGCCAGTGATTGTAGAAAAACTTGTTGTCGAAACTGCTGACGTAGCCGTCGAAAACGGCCATATTCACAAGCGCCAGCAGTCGAACGGCTTCCTGTAGCGGCAGCCCCTCCTTCTCGATCAAGTCACGCGCAAGTCGATTGTGCGAGTTCTCCGCAAAGTCCTTCCACCACAACGCAATGTGCGTCTGGTCCGGGGTACGGCTCATGCTCTGGAACCGGCCGAGCTCCTTCACCTCATTGAACGCCCGGGTGTAGGCATCGCTCGAAATCTCGGGTGGAGGCGGTGCCCGGAACTGATCAGGCTTCCCGAGCGCGAAGCCCCTGGCTTTCGCCCAGCCGGCGCCAAAGACGAACCCCTGTGGCGTGCCGCTGTGCTCCTCAAACTCCGCATAGACACCGGGCGCCATTGGATGCCAACGATACTCCGCGTCGGCATCCCACCCGTCACCGTCACGATCGTCGAGAATGGCGCGCGCCGCGAGCTCTCCCAGTGCCTTCCCTGCCCGCTGGGACTTGCCCGATCCAGTGTCACGCAGCCATCGGTCCCGCATCGCCTCGAGCGTTGCTGTCTGATCCGGGTACTGGTCTGCTGCTACGACGAACGCGGCTTGATTAGCCGCCACGAGCGGGGACGCCTCGGGGGTGACGCTGACATGGGCATAGGCCTCGTAGTTCCCGTCGATCGCGGCCAGCGCATCGTGCATGGCGAGGTGCATCATTGTGACCGTCCGCAGGCCCTTTAACGTTAAAAAACCGTCTTCGGCCTCGGCGAGTTCGAGCACGGTCCTGTTCCACTCGGTCGCGAGGCCCGAATCGCTGGCCGATGCACTACTCGTTGCAGCACTTAGGGCCAGCATGGCCACACCGACGGCAAATCTGTTGGCGATCATTCGCATTCCCCTGCTATCTCCGATGAAGTGACAACCCTATCGGTCAGGCGAATCTTGGACTACTCTTATTTCTGTAGTGCGCAAAACGGCGGACCCTGCGATGAACAACGCAAAAAAATCATCGACTTACGGCCAGTACTGCCCGCTGGCACTCGCGGCTGAGCTGCTCTGTCGACGCTGGACAATCCTTGTTATCAGCCGGCTCGTCGATGGATGCAGGACGTTCAATGAGATTCACCAGGGCATTCCGAAGATCTCACCGAGCCTGCTATCGACGCGACTGTCTGAGCTTGAACACGCCGGTCTCGTGGAGCGACGCAAGATTCGCAACGAGAATCGCTACCGCTACGAGCCGACCGAGGCCGCAATGGATCTGGCCGGCCTGATAGACCAGATGGCGGTCTGGGGGCAACACTGGTCGCGTGACATGGATATGGATGACCTGGATCCCGCGTTCCTGGCGTGGAGCATGTCCCTGAGGATGAACACCGAGGCAATGCCCAAGGGACGAACCGTCGTTGAGTTCGAATTCTCGGGGACGCCCACCGAGTTTCGACGATTCTGGCTGGTCAACAACGACGGCAAGGTCGACATGTGCCTGAAGGATCCGGGCTACGAGACCGATCTGCACGTTCGATCGGATATGCGGTGTTTCGTGGAAGCGTGGCGCGGATTTCGTGATCTCCGCCAGGAGATACGCAGCGGGAAGATACACCTCGCTGGCCCGAGGCAACTGGTTTCGTCGTTTCCCGACTGGTTGTTGCTCAGCGCGCTGGCACCCTACCGTCGCCGCGTCAACGGACGAGAGAGCAGGCTTTACGCGTCGGAGCAATGACATACCCCTCACCTGCGAACAACGCAGCCATCAGTCTTAAAGATGCGCCAGCCAGCTCGTCGCCTTGCCATGATCGTTGATACCAGAATAGTCTGTGGAATGAATTGGCGAATCTTCATCCCCTGACTAACAGAAGGGACTCTCGTTACATGATTTAAAACGGCACACAGACTGGACGTAGCGAGAGTGATCGGCGAGTCATATTCAGACTGAATTATATTTATATAAAACAATACCTTTTGTGGAATAACTCGAAGTTACAGGAAGTAATGTCCTACGCCGACGTGCGGTCAAAACCAGGAGGCCAGAGACGTGCGCTTTCAAATCGATAGCCTGATAACAATTGGATTTGCCTTTTTCGCGATCGACAGTGCTTTCGCGATTGAACCCGAGTCGCTTGATGAACCGATTGGCCTGGCGATCGTAGACGGCACATACGTAGCGCCGCCCTACCGCCTGTCTGTCGTCGAAAGGGACGATAACTTGATGCTCGAGCTCAATGGTTTGCCGGTTAAGAC
>JAAUYD010095079.1_pt1 | contig 17710 bp, 14 predicted proteins | sample 7278101 | NCBI WGS metagenome assembly JAAUYD01 (sample SAMN14350128, study PRJNA611818) | marine sediment metagenome | isolation source: surface marine sediment (0.6m) | place: French Polynesia: Moorea | collected 2018-08 | reverse complement strand
CCTTCTGAAAAAAAAGTTGATCGGGTACCTCTGCCAGCATTGCCAGAAGAAAACAGTGTTTCCTCCAAAATAACAATCATGAAGGAACCTGCGATCCTTGACACCTTACCCCTACTCGAGGCCGGCAACACCAAGACTGCTGCTGGGGCAGACTCAATAACCACATCTAGCCAGGACACAACCCTGGCTGTAGATAAGAATTCGGTGCAAGCCCAAGTGGATCTGTCATCAACAGCGTCAGATAACTTGAATGTTGTCAGAGCTGTGGCCGCAAGTGACATCCAAAATAAAAATCCCGCTAATATAGCCAACGCTTTTTCATGGTCAACGGAGAGGGTTTACATCTGGAGTAGGATAGAATGCAAGCAGCCGCCGGACTCGATTCGGCACATATACTACTTTGAAGGACAGAAGGTCAACGATATCGAATTAAAAATCAGATCTCCCCAATGGAGAACTTGGAGCTATAAAACCCTTTTGGACGAGCGTTGGATCGGCCAATGGAAAGTGGACATTACTTCGGTTGAGGGAAAGTTGCTTCAAAGTATTTTTTTTGAGGTCAAATAAAATTGCACCAGACTTCCTGCGATGATTATTTTAACGAATGAAGCAGCTGCATCTATTGTATAATTGGAATGTTTCCTTGGATAAGATGAGCGCATACATCGTTTATTCAATTTAATTCAGTTTCCAGCCTTTAAAGCGAGCCCATTCCGGCGCAACATTGGGTTTGGGATTTCGTCCATAGAAAATATCGTCCATTACCGAGAAAATCCGCCTGGCATATTTATTTCTGGCGATCAACCAGACGATCAACCGGTGCGGAAACGTCCTGGCATGACTCCAGGGACAGACCTTCATACATATGCAGCAGTCCGTACCGGCCTTAGCCCAATATCCGAAACAAGTCTCGTCATCTAATTTCCATTTTAAGATTCCGTTGTATTCTTTCGGCTCGTCATCTGTCGGAATAGACTGTGAAGGGCAACAAGTAGCGCATTTATTACAGAATTTACAAAAATCTTCGACACCGATATCCACCGGCTGATCGGGGATCAGGGGAAGGTTGGTTGTCACCGCACTCAGCCTGATCCTTGGGCCAAATTCTTTGGTCATCAAATATCCGAGACGGCCAACCTCCCCCAATCCGGCATCCACAGCCAGTGGCGGTAGAATAGCGGTGTAATGGCGTAGGTGGTTGGCGGTGGCCTCATAGCCGAGGTTGGCGATGAATGCCGCCAGCTGGGTGGAAATGTAGGCACCTTTGGCATAGTTTTTCATGCTTTCCATAACGGATGGGGTATGCGGGGACGGACCGATCATATCCTGCGACATCTCTTCGGCCACCACAACGGCGTATTTATGGTCAGTGGGGATCTCCCTGCCCCAGTCCTCCCAGTTCTCATGAAAGATTTCACCTCGGTGGGAATATACCCAAAATGGATTTATCTCCGCAATGCCGACCAGGTCGGCACCGATGTTCGTCGCATATCCTTTGATTCTTGTGGTTGCTTCCTCCGGGCTGATGTGAATGCGCTTACCATTCAGTAAGGGATGTGAATGAGGCTTGACAATCTCGGGGGTGGACAGATTGAAAGGTATGGAAAGTGAGGCCAGGGTGGCCGCAACGTTGGGACCTTCATGAGGTCGATCTATACGACCAATTTTCCCCAGCGGGCCACCTTTTTCCCGTCGATCGGCGTCATATTGCTCCAGTTCCGGATGATCGACGTAAAATTGGGTGTACTGCTCCGAACCCAGGGGAAGTGCTCGATTTCGGGCGAATACGTGCATCCTTTCATCAAAGCGGTGAACCTTGCCGACGATATGTCCGGAAGCTCCCCGCAAAGCTCGCCGATTTGATTCAGTTCTTCTCATCAAAAATATGGCGGCCAGAATCGCCATGATATAGCCGGCGACAAGCAGTACCACCCCGGATGAGGTCTGGAAAAAACCACCCCTGACCAAAAAAAGAAAGATAATCAACAATACCGTCATTCCGCAGAATTGCACCGCGGCATAATTGGTTGCTCGCCACTCCTTTTCCCATATACTGGATATAAAGAAGCTGAGTCCGATGAACGCCTGAACGGTGAGGCCCATAAAAGCGATAAAGAGCAATACATTTAAAATCATAATAAGAGTCCCTTTATAACATCTTCTGCGGCAAAGCTTCCCGCACGAGACGGTCGGATATAGATTGGGTCTCACCCCATGAGATACAGCCGGTGGGACAGACCGATCCGCACGCCGGTGCCTGGCCGTTGCTCAGACGTTCGACGCATAGATCGCATTTGACGGCGGTCTCTTGGTCATCATTATACTGCATGGCTCCGAAGGGACAGGCTTCCAGACATTCTTTGCAGCCGATGCACAATTCAGAGTCGATAAGGACCAGACCCATCTCATTTCGTGATATAGCGCCCACCGGGCAGGCCTCTTTGCACGGCGCGTGGGCGCAATGGTGGCAATAGACCGGAAAAAAATCAGATGATTTTTCGATCACCCGCACAAGTCGCGGACCAACACCCAATTCATGTTCCTGTTTGCAAGCCACCTCACAGGCATGGCAACCCATGCAGTCTTTCCTGTAAAACATTAAAGAGACTTTTGACATTGCCGCTCCTCCTCGTTATTGTTTAGATCGTTAGAATCGTTTAAATCGCTTATTTCGTTAAGAACTTGATTGTCCCCGGACGCAGCAGACAGGATGTTCGTTCGACTGATAATAACTTAACACGTAGGCACCGGCGATATACTGCACAAACAAGTTCTCAGATTCGTGGACCCAATGGCCGGATCCATAGTTTCATGGGCATTGTCCGTCAGCATGTTGATATTGGAGATGTTCCAGCCATGGCCGTGTTCTTTGATTTCCGGGTACCACCATCCATGTTCAGCAACAATCACCCGCGGATCGATACCGTCGTTGAATTTAGCGCGCTCTTTAGCACCGCCGCGCGGGGATTCGATGTAAACCCAATCGCCTTCCTCGATTCCGTGTTTTCTGGCGGTGTCTGGATGGATTTCCACGATGGGATCGGGACGGATTTCCCGCAGCCAGGGGATGTTGCGGTTTGCGGAGTGGAAAAAGGTCGGGGTGCGCAAGCCCGCATCGAGGATATAGGGGTAGCGATCTAGCAGCTCCGGTTTGGATACCGGACTTTCGGGAAGCTCCGTGTATTTGGGCAGCGGGTCATAGCCCCATTTTTCCAGCACGGTTGAGTATAGTTCAAATTTTCCCGTGGGGGTTGAAAAGCCCCGTTCCTTATATTTATGATAAACCATTTCCCCTTCCAAGTACCCGACTTTCTTAAACTCCTCCCAGGTAAGTCCGGCAGGCTCCAGAAGGTAGTCAAGGGCATCGTCGACGGTGTCCCACCATTCCTGGCCCATTTTTTTGCCAAGCTCCTGAAAAATTTTATGGTCCTGCCAAGCCTCACCGATCTCCACGCATTTCTGTCTGGCGATGACAAACCCATGTCGCTTCCAATTATCCGCCACATGATCCTGCTCCAGCCAGGTGCCGGCTGGCAGGAAGATGTCAGCCAAATCGGCAGTAGGTGTCATGAAAAAATCAACAACCGTCAAAAATTCAAGCTTATCAAGCGCCTGGTAGACTTCCCCGGCGTTGGCCCGTGTCATCACCGGGTTGGTGCCGCACAACAATCCGGCTTTCAATGGATAGGGCTTGCCGGTCAGAATGGCTTCCCAGGCAACTTTGGGCGTGATAAAGGCCACTCGAGCACCTAGCTTGTATTGATTGCCACCCAGACGTTTGGCTCTTTGTTCTTTGGAAAGATCCTTGTGGCGTGAAAATTCAGCCACCGTTCGCGTGGGGGGGTTGACATAAAGGACGTTACCGCCCGGTGCATCCAGGTTGCCGGTGGCGGCCATCAGTCCGGCGATTGTACGGGTGCAGTCGGCGCAGTTATTGGTCTGCTCGGTGGGAACTCCCCAGTGGATGCAGGCCGGTTTGGTTTTGGCGTACAACCTGGCGGCGTTTCGAATGAGTTCCTTGTCCACCCAGGTTATTTCCTGTACTTTTTCCAGCGGATAGTCTTGGACCCTTTCTTTGAAAGCATCCCAGCCGTTGATGTAGTTCTCGGTGAACGTCCGGTCGTAAAGTTCTTCTTCGAGGATGACCTGATGGAAACCCATGGCCAGGGCGGCATCGGTGCCCGGCCGCAGCTGCAACCACAGGTCTGCTTTTTTGGCCACAAAACCCTTGCGCGGATCGATGCAAATCAACTTGGCGCCTTTTTTATAGGCGCGCCAGAACCCTTCCCCTTTATATTCGTCCGGATTGGTCCACTGCGGGTTGCATCCCCATGCCACGATACATTTGGGCCCGCCCTCGTAATCGCAGATGGGAAGGTTTCCGAGGGTGATCAGAGTTGAGGCCACCCGTGAGACATAGCACATATGCCCCGCCGTCAGCACATTAGGGGTTCCGAGTTGGTTGGCAAAGCGGTACAGATGACTTTCATAGTCTCTCCCCGTGCCCTGGCCGACGACGATGGACTCCGGTCCGTAATCTTCGATAACGGCATTAAACTTGGCAGCGATGGTATCTAGGGCTTCAGACCAGGAGATCCGTTCCCAGCCCTGCGACGTTTTTCTCATAGGATGAAGAATTCGATCAGGATGATATGCCAGTTGGGTTACCGACAACCCTTTACTGCACAGCGTTCCGCGGCTGATCGGAGACTCCGGATCGCCTTCGACCTTTATGACCTTGCCGTTTCGCACATGGGCAATGACGCCACAGCCACCGTGACACTGACGGCAGGCAGTCCTTACTTTTTTGACTTCACTCATCTTATACCTCCTAAATTCACTAAGCGGGTTAGAACTTCAAAATGGTCATTGAAGGACGAATCAAAATCGCTTGCGAATCTCAATTTCTATAGTTGTCATGTTAAACTGTTAATTCACATCAATGGCTCTATTTTAGATGCTTTCGAAATTTTTCCCGTTTCTCATCCTTTGCAGCTAACTCAGCCAAACCTCCCGGGCCGAATTTCTTGACTTTAACCCCGCCGGAAAGTTTCGGGAAATCTTCCATAATGCAAAGTTCATCAGGCAGTTTATGCGGCGCAATTTGATCTTTCATTATTTCTCGAATTTCCTCCAGGGTGATTGTTTGACCTTCTCGGGGAATTACACAGGCACATATTGATTCGCCCAAGACAGGGTTGGGCGTGGCGACGATGCAGACCTGTTCGACTTTTGGCTGGTCGACGAGCAAGCATTCAAGTTCATAGGGATATATTTTATATCCCCCACGGTTTATCAAGTCCTTTGAGCGGCCGTAAATTTTGATAAAGCCGTTTTCATTCTTTGACGCCAGATCCCCCATATGCAGCCAACCATCGATAATCTGTTTTCGGGTTTCGTCGGGATTCTTCCAATAACCCTGCATGACATGCCAGCCTTTGATGGTCAATTCGCCGATTTGACCATTCTCGATTTCTTTGTCGGTAACCGGCTCCACAATCCGTATGCGAGTATCTGCCACGGGCTGACCGATGTACATTTCCCGGATTTCCAAAGTTGAAGGAAAGGGACACATGGTTCCCAGGCCTGGTCCGACTTCGGAAGCTCCCCAAAAGGAGGTTAAATAAACCCCCATTTCTTTCTCAACTCGCGTTATCAAGCCCTCAGGGGCGATCATACCGGCGATCAGGCCAGCCCGCAAAGAACTAAGGTCATATTTTGAGCGGTTTTTATGATTCAACTCTAAAATATAGTGGGTAGGAGCGCCCAATTGCAGCGTGATCTTGTGCTGTTCGATGAGTTGGAAGGCTTTTTCTACTTCGAATTTATCCATTAATACAATAGTTGCCTGCAACAATAGGGGCTGGATCAGGATCGAGCCGCAGCCATAGGAATGACTCATGGGCAAAAAACCGATAAAGATATCTTCAGCGGAAGCCTTTATCCCTACCGAGTATTCCCATCCTCCCCTGACCGCCGCATAATGTGTTATCATTGCACCTTTCGGTTGACCCGTCGTTCCGGAAGTGTAGAGCAGCATAGAAAGATCATTTTGGGGATCGATATCCACCGGAGCATATGTTTTTTCCAGCCCCTTGTTTATCTGATCATGGAATGAATATGTGCCCTCGTTTTTACTTTCACCAACAGCGAAAATAAATTCGAGGTTTGGCAACTCATTTCGAAGGTTAAGGATGTCATTATGGTAATTTATGCCATCCCACTCGCTAAAGATAAACACCGCTCTGGCCTCTGAATTCTGGAGTATGAATTGGGCTTCGGTCTTGCGATATATTGGATTCACCCAGGCGACGATGATGCCTAATTTCTGCAACGCATAAAATGCAACCATGAACTCAATGGAATTGGGCATATAAATGGCGGTCCGGTCCCCTTTTTTCAATCCGATTTCTGTCAAACTGACAGCCAGCGCATTGGCCATTGAATTTAACTCCCTGTAAGTTTTTCGACTTGCCCCATCGATCACAGCGATTTTATCAGGAACTTGAGCGGCGCCTCTTTCTAATACTTGTCCAACGGTAACCGATTCGTAGATCTTCATTTTATTGCCTTTGGCCTGAGGGTTAAGGGTTCAAGGTTCAACAATTCAGATATTATTGTCAAGAAAAAAAGGGGCATGGTTGGAGGTAAACACGGGTGGGTCGCGACGGATGATCGGGGCAATGGCCGCATGACGTTTGAATTTGTTGTCCAGAAACCTGCGAATATGCCGCCGATTCCAGTTTGCAGGATGTTGGAAACGGCGGTACAGGAAAAGATCTCCACTGTCCAACGGAGAGGTATTTAGCGCATCTACTTGAGGACCATGGGCCGGTAAGTTGAATATCGCCAGGTTTAAAAAGGTTATGGCTTTGCTGTTTCCCGCTGTAAATTCAAGCGTTTTCACCGCATCCACCTCTGCTTCCCAGGGCGTACCAAAAAGTAGGTAGACATAAGTGGCGATTCCGGCGAGTTTCAAATTTTCAAGCGCCTTTTGCGCAATATTCAAATCCATGCCTTTGCAAAATCCATCCAGTACGTCCTGAGAACCTGACTCTAAACCGATTTTCAGCATGACGCAGCCGGATCGCTTTAACGCGATGCAGAAGTCCAAATCCGCCAGGTGCGGTGTCACTCGCACAAACCCATACCATGGCACACCTAATGATTCCCGGCACAGGGTGTTGAGCAAGGCTGGACTTAAAGCATTGTCCGTAAAGTGCATCAGGGACGGCCTTAAGCGCGATATCAGCTTCTTAAGTTGGATGACAACCTGCTTGGGGGCGATTGGACGGTAAGGATTCGCCTCTGCACGTTCCGGGCAAAAAGCACAGCGGCGCCAATAACAGCCACTTGAGGCGCTGTAAGGCAATACAAATCCGGGAGATAAATACGGCAGCGGTGATAATTTACTGAAATCGGAAATGTCCGATCCAGCTGAATATTTCATATCCAGCATGGACATGAGCGCCGCCTCCCCTTCCCCAGCCACCAGTTGGTCAATGATCCCGTCAAACGGGTTTCTCCAATCGGGCCGTCTCATCCAGGAGGTGATCAGTCCACCACCCATTATAATCGGAATGTCCGGATCAAGTCGCCTCAAAACCCCTATCATGGCAAAGGTGCACAGGGCCTGACTTAAAAAATTCAGCGAAAAGCCGACCAATCGGGGGCGACGAGTTTCCATAGCCTTGACCAGCCGGCTTTTGAAATATGAATAAAAAGGATTTTTTTCTGGATACTCAAATGCCTGGATGAGATCGCGGCTTTTTACCGGAGAAAGACAACTATCCTGGTAATTGGCAAGACTCACCTCGGTGCTCCCGGCCCGGTCCTGCATCATCAAGACTCGATTCAGTTCATAAATGGCTTGCTTGTAACGATCCAGATTACCATATGTCGCCGGCTTCCTCAGGGCTGCCAGGTTGCGCTTTACCCTTGTAACCGCTCGACGTGTCCAGGTATCTCGGGCTTGAAGGGGACGTTGAACTAGAAACAAAAGTCCTTCCAGATTGGCATCAATGATGTCGTAATCCATCCCATACCGTTTCAGGGTACCGGCCAGTTTCGCTATTCCCGGCGGTGGCTCGCAAGGCCTGACCACCGGCGGATGGATTAACAAGATTTGATTTCCGTTCACTCGCAATGTATTCTCATATTTAAGCTTAAACTGAACCGCTGATTCAATGCTTCCAACGACCCATGGCGAGTTCTCATATCATAGGTCCCAAGGGCCTACAACCAATGAATTTTAAACGAATTCACCAATAATTGCCTTGATTTTTCTTAAAATGATGTTATCATTGAGACAATCAATAAAGGCCCGTTCTTAATTGACGGGCCGGTTTCGTTCTTAAGGAAAGATTCATCTGTCATATTGACACCCGTAAGTATGGAACTATGAGAATTTTATAAAGGAGGATGTCACTATGGCTGACGGAATTGTAAAGTGGTTCAACAGCAGTAAGGGTTACGGCTTTATTGAGCAAGAAGACGGCCCGGACGTATTCGTTCATCACTCAGGAATCAATGCAACTGGTTTCAAGTCCCTTTACGAAGGTGACCGGGTTACCTTTGACATAGAGCAGGGCCAGAAAGGTCCCGCGGCAGTAAACGTCACTGTGCAATAAATCCATACTGTAGAGTTAATAAATAAGGCATCCCAAGCGATTTAGCGGGATGCCTTTTTTATTAGAGCGTTTTGAGTAAAGCAGCTGGGGTATTATGGCTAATTAAAGCAGCAATACAAAACTGCCGATAGCGGAACGTTATTCTGCCAAACGCTCTAATGATCAAGGAGGTGTGTTGGCCAGAATATCATTTTGTATGACTTCCGGGCTGATTACACCGTCCTGACTATTATAAAGAGCCACATGTTTTCTGAATGTATCCAGTCTGCTTCTTAAGCTGCGGACAAAATCTTCATCCAGACTCAATTCTTGTGAAATGAAATCGAGTTGACTTTCAAAAAGCGCTTCGGGGTAATCCTGACTTTCCCTGACCCGGTCAAGGTAGAATTCAGTGAAATGGGTCATGGCGGCGTCGAGCATGCGCAGCGAATCCTTTGCCCTGGCCAGTCCCAGCTCCAATGCCGCTTTAACGGATGCTGACACCGCCTCCGTTTTCATTTTTTCCAAGCTTATATTTCCATTGATAACGACTTTTCGGCGGGAGGCATAATCCTGCAGGGATTCGGCCACGAGCACCGCACTTCTGATGATACCCTTGATCGCTTCGGCTTCCTGGGTTCTAATCACCACCTTATTCTGTTTGAAAACTTTCCGTAAAAAAAGAAGTTTCTTCTTTTCTGCCTCATCCGCCGCGGCACTCATCAATCGGTCAATTTCAGTGATGGGGTCATCAAGGCGGTCGGCTGCTGGCCCGGAAGGCGATGATTCACCCATTGCCCTGTTTGACACCTGCCGCAGACCCAGTGACGCCCACTGCTGATCGAAACTATCCCAGCGATCCTGGGAGGTCAGTATACCGGACACAACAATTCGAAAACCGATATCGGCACTGCGAAAAGCGCCGTCGCCCAGGAAAAAAGGCTGTTCCTCCCGCCTGCCGGGCATGATCTCAAACAGGCTCTTGCGATAGCTGCCGCCTTTGATGATAAATCCACCGGCAGCCCCATGCAAGCGATATCCGAGTGAAAAGTGGAAGGGATCCAACACCATCTCGGCCGCATTGCCGGCTGTATCGAAAATCCCGAGGGGGTTCGGGCATTTCGAACCGATCCAGGCCAGCTTCTCCTGAGGTTTAGCGGCCTCACCGTCGGTAAATACGGCAAAGTCAGCCAGCGGTCTTCCATTCAGAGGAAAAAATTCCTCTTCATTGAGCTGGTATTCGGTAACCTGGTGACCTCCCCGGGCCGCATACTCCCATTCGGCCTCGGTCGGCAGTCGAATAAACCCGAAACGATTCAGGGCAAAACCAGGCAAGGCTTCCGGCGCATTTTTAATCAGCCATTCGGTATACTTCCGCGTGAATTCAACAGCATCAAACCAGGTGACACCGACCTTGGGCCGCGGATCGTCAGCACTAAAGGTACCATCCGCTCCGCGACATCCGTCGTCCATGACCGCTGCCCACTGAAAGTTAGAGACCTCGTATTTGCCGATAAAATAATAAAAGCCGACATTGATCGGATCATTGGCTGGCGGACAAAAGCCGTCGCCGTTGTCTGCCTGTTGGGTCAGTATCAGACGCCAGCTTTCCGGCATATCACCCAGGGTGAAGGGTCCGGAAATCCCTGCGCCATGCTTGCCTTCCATAAAACTGTGATTGCGCCGGCCGCAGTCCTTGCACCCGAGGTCGAGACGCAGATCCCCAAAATAACTTCGAGCCGGGACGCAGACCGCCTGCAAAATCAGTTTGCCGCCGCAAGGCATCGGAAGTTCAAGGTCTGCTGGGGATGGGTTCGGATTGACTGCAGCCGCCAGGTTGGGTATTCGGGGTGTCAGAGCATTTTGATTGGTTGCGCAATCCCAGGCGTAAAGAGTTGAACTCCCTGCCAACAGGCCGAATTGAATTGCAGTCCAAACGGCAGTCGACAATAGAAATCGTAACCATTTGGCCAAACACCTATAACAAGGGAGTTGAAGATGTTTTAAGAGGGGAATCGCTGGACTCTCCTTTTTTGAATCCATACTAATCGACAGAATTCCTTAATTCGTCACTCGCCACTCGTCGTTCGTCACTCGTCATTCAAACACCTAGACTTCACGGATGACTTCTGACGGCTCAATTCTTGAAACCTTAAAAGCACCATAAGCAGAGGCCATAACGGAAAGGATCAGCATCAATACAAGGACAATCAGCATATGGACGATGGATAACCGGCAAACATATTCACCGCTCGCCAGATAATCTGTGAAGAGCCTGTTAATCATAACTTCTGCTGTTTTGTAAAAAATAACAGCGGTCGTAAACCCAAAAACAACCGTAGCGATGGACTGCAGAATAGGATACCATATGATGTTGCCGGTAGAAAAGCCGATTAGACTGGATATACCGAGGTATCGGCTTTTTCGGTTCACATTGGCCAGCACACTGCTTACCATGGAAGCAAAATATCCCGAGACGGCCACAACAGCGATAAGGCCGAAGATAAGGTTGAACGATCGGTCAAGGCTTTTGACCGTTTCGATCTCCTCCGCCTTGGTGTAGACTTCCAGACCCTGATCTGTTAACAGGTTACGCAGTTCGGAAACGTCATAAATGGAGTTGGCATAGAGGCGAAAACTGGGATAAACTCTCGATCCGGCGGGTCTTTTGGATCCTGGCCACCCGAATACCTCGGATCCGCGGCCATCACGATAGTCTTCAGTGGCCTCCAACAGTTCCAAACGCACAAAAGCTGCCTCTCGGACAAAGGCTTCATGGGGCAACACGTCTGCAACCAGCAGATTCACCATAGCCTGTTCCTTTGCCCCGGCCACCGAGCGACCGACCTTGCCGATGATATCCTGACCGGCTTTCACATTAAGCTTGCGGGCTGCCGTCTCTGACAATACCACATGCCTGACTTGGGAAGGTATGCGGCCGTATTGCAGCAGCAGGGGGTCACCATCCCCGGTGGGGATAAGAGACACCACCAACGTGCGTGGTCTTGCGGCATCTTTCTTGTATAGAATCATGCTCGCCGCAATGGATCGGGTCTGCGGAATCACAAAATCGACATCACTGCGTTTCCCCAAATCTGAAAACCAGTCTGCGCCATATCTACCGCTGCCAACCGGAGAAATCTCCCTGTTCCGGGGATCCTGCAGCAGACGATCTGACATGGTGTTGATAATGCCGCTCTTAACCCCGAAAAGCACAAGCAGTGGAGCCAGAACGGCGGCCAATCCCATTATCGCACAGGCGGAAAGCAGTCGCTCGTAGAAGTAGTCTCGCAAGGCCAGACGAAAAATAGTTTGAAATGAGTGCATATTCTAACCTATCGGTAAAAGTTCAGCCACAAAAGTACAATTACGTCAGTACGGCTGACTAATTTATTTTTGACTAAACTGAGTACTACCCAAAGACTTTCGCTTTCACTGCACCGCTATTCGCCTCCTGTTTCAACTCAAACTGGACATGTCGGAAGCCACGTTTACCCAGATTTCCCCAGTCATGGGTAGCCATGATAAGGGTCACGCCTTTTTCATCGGCCAGGGCGCTGAACAGGTCCATGATGTCCTCAGCATTGATGGGATCAAGGGATGCGGTGGGTTCATCTGCGATGACCAGGGACGGTCGGTGTGCCATCGCTCGGCCGATGGCAACCCTCTGGCGTTCCCCAACCGAAAGCTGTCCGGGTAGTTTACTCAAATGCCGTTCGATATGAAGACGCTTTGCCATGTCCTCGACGGCCTCGTCTACCGGCAAGCCAAGACCCAACAAACTGATGCCGATATTTTCTCGGATCGACAGAAACGGAAATAAACCTCCGGTTTGCAGGACATATCCAATGTGAACCATACGGATACGAGCCAGACGACTCAATTTCTTGCGTGTCCAGGCATCCATGATGTCCTGCTTCTGCCCCTGCTGGCTGAAAAAGACAAATTGTCCGGCTTCGTCGGGACGCAGGACCATGGCGAGCAGATCCAGCAGTGTACTCTTGCCGCATCCGCTCATACCTACCAAAGCAACTTTCTCTCCCCGACGAACAATTAATTCTGGAACTTCCAGGGCAAAGCCCTGGGCTCCAGGCCATTTTTTGGTGACTTCTGTCAGACGAAATACCTCTTCGGCCGCAGCGACACTGGGCTCGGATGCTGTGGATTGTGTGTTTTCGTCTACCAAAGATTCTTTTAGGCTAAGGGCCACGATGGAATTCTCCCGTTTTAGGCAGTCTCAGATTTTATAGTCGATCCCAGCAAATTATCCAACGCACACCGGTAGATCAAACTGTCTAAGGTCTTATTTTACCACAAAAAGCGAAAAAATAAAAAAAAGGAACGGGAATTAAATAAACTCTCCTGTGATTGCAAAATTCCGAGTGCTTATTGGCATTGCTGTAAGCGTCAATGTTGCAGCATGGCTCTTAGTGCCGACACGGAATATTGACTCAAAAAACAATCAATTTCGTTTCAGTTATTTAATTCGCGTCCCTGAAGAGGTGCAGATTCTATTTAAGAAAGAATATTAGAGCACTAAGGCATCAGACTCAAGGGCACTCTATAGACCGCATCTCCCGGCTCTTTTGCCCCGAAGCTTGTCCAGTTGGCCACATCGTCGTGGATTTGGGTGTATCTTTTGATCTTCGACTTAAGGTTATTGATGAAGGTTTGCTGCTCCCCCAGACTTAAGCGGTACCAATCCTCTTCTGTGAGTCGCATAATATTGCTGCGGTAGGGCAAATCGTCAAGAAATTCGGTCAGGATCCCCAGCTCACCCAGGTTTTGATTGGGTTTGCGGCTGAACTGTTTGGGATCACGGGATGTTTGGGCGGCCACCGATAAAATACTGTTGAAGAAATCCCTGGCTCCGGTCCGTTTGGTTCTCTGGGCCTGGTCAAGCACGACCTCAAGGCGCCAGCTCAAATCGCTCAGCTGGTTTTTGGTCAGCAACACACTCACGTAAAACGTCGGTGTGTCGGGTTTGGCAAGATCCATGTCTGAAACCCATGCTTTAACCACTTCCGGAGATTTGACACCGCCACGGGCCCCCAGGAATTCAAGCTGCATGGCATACCCCAGTATGGCGGCTTTGTGAACCGCCTCCTGCACAGCATCTTTTTCTGAAACCGTGGCTGCATCCGGCATAACGAGGCGCTCGCCGGCACCGGTGGCTCTGACCAGCTCCACCATTTGAGCCCCGACGCCTTCAACCACACTCCCAAAACCCTGCAAGCCGGCAGTGGCCTGATCGGCTGAGATAGGGACATAAAGGTCCCCAATATTTGGATCGCTATGCCCGGTCAAAATCCGGTATTGGATTTCAGCATAATCGTGGTTATTCATCATTCTGCCGGCAGGCGTTTTAAGGTGAAGTGCAAAGACCTTGACGCCTTTGGCGGCGGTGAGATCAGCGATCTCAGCCTCATTCATTCCCGTGGAGGAATATGGGTCATCATTCCGGATGGCGCCTGCATCCGTAATAAGAAAAATAAGCCGGGACTGATAAGGTGCCCAATAGAGTTTGTCCAGGGCGGTCTTTAGACCGGCAAAAGCGTCTTCATTAAAAGAATGCGTTGAGACCTCGGCTTCCTGAGCCTGGGCCAAGGCGTGTTCGAACTGTTTGCGTTCGCGGCCGTCTCGCAAATCGGACAACACACGGGCCTCATAAAGGACTTCCGGAGTTTTACGGGTACTGTTGCGGTAGGCCACTAGTCCGAAAGCGACTTTTTCGGACAATCCGGCCGCTTCTATGGCGTTATAAATTTTACGGACGGCCTCCCGGGTCCTTTCGATGTACGGTTTCATGGAAACCGTTGTGTCGATGACGAAAACGATAGCTGTTTTTAATTCCGCATCCACTGGCAGTTGGCCGGATCCGGGATCGATGGAGGCTACTTCTAGAAATTTTACACCTTCATAAAGTTCCAGTGCATTGAATATGGGTATAAGGTAAAATCGCTTTTTTGAAACAGCTTCCCGGGGCGGTTCGACGGCCAACAACGAAAAGTCTTCAGATGGAGGGATTTCACCGGATTGGATTGCACTAAACTGGGATGTCAGCTCGGATATTTGAAGTCGAGGAGTGGGCGAGCTGGCTACTGTTTGAAGAGAAATAAGATCTTTGAAAAAAAGCGCTGGGCGGCGGCCGGTTCTTTCAGTGAAAACGAGGGTCAAGGCCTGATTCCAGTCGGATGCCTTGGTTCCGTTGATCCAGCCTACCGGCCCCTCGGTGCTGGAGAGCCCGACCTCCAACCAGGGTTCAGCGGCCACCGATACCCGCTCGTAAACGTAATATACAGTAAACGGCTTAATCCAATTCTCCAAGATCTTGACAGAATCGCCATCGATCGCAAACAATTTGGCTCCCGGGTGGGTGATCACCTTTTGGTACAAGGTCCGCTTGCCGGCAATGAGCAAAGGGCTGCGTTGCTGAGCAGTTATGGTGGCCGATAAGATGAAAACCAGGCCGACAATGGTAACAGTGAATGTAGGAAGTATTCTGACTGCCTTGAGGATCATTGGTTTAATAATCTGCATTTCACGCTCCATTGTACAATAGGGTTTGATCTGGAAAGGGTGTAACTTGTCTAAGTATCAGCGCTGATGGGTTTTTTGGTTGATTGGTTAAGTCGTGGTAAATATGAAGTTGTACTATATTTGCAAAAATGGGCAGTTCATATTTCAGCAATCGTAACATTCCGAAGTTATGTCTATAATTTACTTAATCAACCATTCAACTTTTCAACTGTTCAGCCAGGTCTGAGTAAAGTAAAGATGATCCGTTTTTAGCGGAAGAACTGAAACAGATAAAAAGACAAAATGAGCATTTCTAAAAGCGGAACCAAATGGCTACTGCCAGTTTTTTAACAGCTCACGTGATTTATAGGATCCTTCCGCGGCCTGCTTTGTAACCCATTGCTTGAGATTTGAAAGATGAACGTCGGCTTCGGTAAATCCCTGGGACAATGCCAACCGGTACCACTCGTAGGCATATTCGGGGTCTTTGACAATCGTGCCGCTGTCCCCGGCATAGGTCGGATCGAAATATCGGCCAACTTCTAAAGCAGCCTCTCCATTTTCGGATTCAGCTGCATATTCAAGCAATATGAATGCGGCGTCCGCTCTTTCCGGTTTGTCCGGGAGTGTTTTCGCCATTGCAAGGGCGCCTTCCGGATCGATTCCCTTCCTCATTGCTTCACGCACCTGTTCGAGCAAGGGAGCATCCGGAGCGTAAGTAGGGGTGATAGGCTCGGGAGTCTTTATTTTCGGGGGCTGGTTGGCCATTCGTGGAAGTTCGGGAGGTTTCTCATCCACCCTCTCAATCTTGCCTTTTGCCTGTGTCTTTGTCCTTTCGGTGCGAATTGATTCCCAGACCAAATATCCGCCAAAAACAATGACGATGAGACCAAGGACAATAACAACGCTAATAATCCACCACCTTCGACGATTCTTGCTGTTGATGTAGTTTTCCACGGGCTTTCCTTTAACAGTCTTAAATTCTTGATTTTTTGGGTAGTATAGGAAAAAGGTGTGGGTGTGTCAAATGAATTTGTCTTAGGAACTGTCCGGATGCACCATTTTATAAGGGTCCACCATTTGATCGAACTCTTCGGCGCTGACATAACCTAGCTTTAAAGCCGCATCTTTGAGTGTCATATCGTTTTCAAAGGCAAGATGCGCAATTTCAGAGGCCTTATCATATCCAATTACCGGGCTCAAAGATGTGACGAGCATCAATGATTCATGCAAATACCGATCGATTTTACCATGGTTCGGCTCCATACCCTCAACCAGAAAATCAGTGAAGTTGTTGCAGCTGTCCGCCAGGATGTGGACAGACTGGATGATGTTGAAAATCATCATGGGTTTATACAGATTTATCTCCAGCAAACCGCCGGCGCCTGCAATCGCTACCGCGGTGTCGTTCCCCATAACCTGGGCTGCGACCATGGTCATGGCTTCACACTGGGTGGGATTAACCTTACCAGGCATAATCGAAGAGCCTGGCTCATTCTGCGGGATCTTCAATTCATATAACCCGGCCCTTGGACCGCAGCTGAGTAGTCGGATATCGTTGGCAATTTTAAACAATGAAACCGCCAGTGTTTTCATGGTTGCGCTAGCTTGCACCAATGCATCGTGGGCACCCATGACGGCAAACAGGTTGGGGGCCGGAATGAATTTCAGGCCCGTTATAGCGGAAATGTTATTGACGGCATCCACAGTATAATCCTTGCCGGCATTCAGACCGGTGCCGACCGCGGTTCCACCGAGAGCCAGCTTGTAAAGCCCTTTTAAAGCACCCTCAAGGCATTCCATATCATCATCGAGCATACCCACGTAGCCCGAAAATTCTTGGCCAAGAGTCATAGGGACGGCGTCTTGCATGTGGGTCCGACCGATTTTGACGATGTCGGCCCAGGACTTGGCCTTTCGATCGAGGGCATTGCGTAGTTTTTTCACCAGGGGAATGAGAACTTCTTTTATTGCTTTGGCGGCAGCAATATTCATGGCCGCCGGGAAAACGTCGTTGGAGGACTGAGACATGTTGACATGGTCGTTGGGATGAATTGGGTCTTTGCTGCCCAATTCGCCACCGGCCATTTCGATGGCACGATTAGCGATAACTTCGTTGACATTCATATTGGATTGCGTTCCGCTGCCGGTCATCCAGACATGAAGAGGGAAATGGTCATCTAGTTTGCCGTCGACAACCTCATCGGCGGCCTTCACAATCAACTGCATTTTTTCTTTGGACAGCCTTCCGAGCTTGTGATTGGACAGCGCCGCCGCCTTTTTTATGATTGCCATGGCCTGAACGGTTTCGAGGGGCATCAGGTCTTTGCCGATGGAAAAAAAGATCAGCGAGCGTTGGGTTTGAGCACCCCAGTACCGATCGGCCGGAACCTCTATTTCCCCCATGCTGTCAGTTTCTATTCGCATCTTGGTTTGGGATGGGGTCATTGTTTTTTTCCTGAGTTTAAGTGAAACCCTAATTGAGCGAAAGTCGAGGGTGCCCCAGCTTCAAGGCGTCCAATGTTGAGGGTGTAGTAGCCTACCCTGATCCATTGGCAACGCAGAAGATGGGGTGCCATCGG
>JAAUYD010018103.1_pt1 | contig 17719 bp, 13 predicted proteins | sample 7278101 | NCBI WGS metagenome assembly JAAUYD01 (sample SAMN14350128, study PRJNA611818) | marine sediment metagenome | isolation source: surface marine sediment (0.6m) | place: French Polynesia: Moorea | collected 2018-08 | reverse complement strand
CTGGAACCATAAGACGACGTCGATGCCCCAGTTTAGTAGATTTTCCATGGCTCATGCCTTGATTCGGTTTGCCAAACTTCACTTACTCGCTCGATACCCGCGCCGGGCAATTTGGCATTTGAGATTGACGATATGATATTCTATACTTGTAGGATCGGCTCGCGATGTCTTTTCAATTTAATTTGGTAGTAATCCTAATATATTCAGTTTTTTTTAATCAAAATTATTCAGAGTCTGACGACATCCAGTGAGCAATGGAATTGGCATAATACATCAGCATATCATCCTCGCCCGGGGTAGCCCGATAGATACCATCGGACTCCAACACCAGTCTTCTGATTTTCAACATCTCCAGCGCGTTTAAAATAGTCTCGACCCGGCCTTTGGCGGTGACATAAACCGGTGCACCCTTGGCCAGCAATAGCGTGATCAAGCGGTTGACCCGGTTCTCGACTTCAAAGGCGCTCAGCCCCCGAACGTCGCCTTCTCTTATGACCGTGGCCACCAGAGCGATCGGCAGAACCGGGATAATTTTTTTGATTCCGGTCATGAGCCGGCCGGCGAGTTTTTCGATTTCAGCAAAGCGGTCGGCGCGTGCCATGCGGCTGAAGTCTGTTTCGGATTGGCGACAGTATTCTTTCATGGAAATCCGGGAGCCAAAATTGACCCAGGCATATCCGAACCGCTGCCAACGGCTTAATATCATCAAAATCAGGCTACGTCGGATAAACCCCACGGTGGTCCTGATTGCAAACCAGTTACTTCGTATCGGCGCTTCAGGATTCAAGGACCGCAGCAAACTCCGGTCTTCCAGCGTTCGGTCGTAATTGATTCCGATAGGAATGAAGATGATGTCCCGGTCACTCAGGGGTTCAAAATTGCGCAGCATGTAGTCCAGAACCCCCAATTTCGGCATCCCCAATCGACCATCACGGCTCAATCCGCCTTCGGGGAAAACCGCTTGACAAACCCCCTCTTTGGTGGCCATGGCGATATAACGTTCAAGCACCCGACGATATAAGGGATTGCCTGATTTTCGACGAACAAAGTAGGCCCCCATGGCCCGGATCAGGGTCTGCAAGGGCCAGATTTTCGCCCACTCACCGACGGCATAGGAAAGGGCGGTTTTCTCCGCTGCCAGAAATGCCACCAGAATATAATCCATATTGCTGCGATGGTTCATCACGAACACTACGGTGGAATCCGGTGCGATATCAGCAAATTCCTGGTTGTCGGCCAGACCGATGCGCACTCGGTAGAGGAGTCGGGCGATTTTTTTTGCCAACCAGTACCCGAGTCGAAAATAAAGATAGGCGTTAAATGAGGGTACAATTTCCCTGGCGTAGGATACGACTTCGGCCTGAACAACATCGCGGGGACAATCGCGCTTTGTTGCTTCTTGCTCGATGGCTCGCGCAACTTCCGAATCATAAACCAGACGATCGATCAACACCTGCCGTTTGGTGATCTGAAAGGGTTTGATTTTGATATCCAAACGGGTGCCGATTTCATCAATCACCCGATTGATTCGTCGTCTTAAAAACCAGCGGGTGCTGGGTATCAGTATGCGATCCAGAATAGCCCAAACGGCAAATGCAATCAAAAATAAAAAAAACCAGATTGAAATGGTGATTTGATCGGTCATCGTACCCGCCTATTGTGCCCGGCAGTAAAAATTCAACCATAGCTTAAAAACTCTATCGATAAAAGAAAATTTCGCGCAGCTTTGATAAATCATCTCCCCTTCAAAAATTGGTTGGAAGGTCTCGGAATGGTCGACAGGTGAATTCAGGTTCCGGATTTTGGAGACCATCTGACCGTAGTTTTTACAGAAGACAATCAGGAAAATCCAGGAATTTTCGTTTTGAGACATTTTGACACCGTCTGGCCGGTGGATAATCTAAAGAAAAGGCAGGTGGGATTCGACAGTAATCGCAGGACCGGTCCCGGCATTCATGACATGAAGAGTGGCATCGGTCTGTTCATTCAGGCAATAGATTATATGAGGCGGGCAAACACACCGTCGTTATTACCAATCTGTATGCTATCAATCATCGTCAGTTACAAGGTCAAAAAACTTTTTCCAGACATTCAGTCAAAAAAGCGATTTCTTGATCGCTAATATTCAGCGGGGGAGAAATCCGTATCGTATGCCCATGGCTGTCGTTGACGATAATGCCCAGATCCATCAACTTATGGCAGAACTCCATGGCATGACCATTGCGTACCTCTATACCGATGAATAGCCCCTTGCCCCGAACTTCTTTGACATATTTGGACCGGGCAGCGATCTTCATGATCTTCTTTTTTAGCTTCTCTCCCTGGATGCGTGCGCGTTCTGCCAATTTTTCCTCCTGAAGCACTTCCAGGGCCGCGAGGCCGGCAACACAGGCCAGTGGATAACCGCCAAAGGTTGACCCATCCGAGCCGATTTGAAAGGCGAGATCCATTAGTCTGGTGTTGGTTACAAATACTGACAATGGGATAAGGCCGCCCGACAAGGCTTTGCCCAGTATCAGGCCATCGGGTACGATACCTTCGTGCTCAAAACAAAAGTTTTTGCCGGTGCGTCCAAGACCGACTTGGATTTCATCGAGCATCAGCAGCAGATCATTTTCGTCTGCCAGCTTGCGCAGTCCCCTTAAAAATCCGGGAGGCGGAACGATCATCCCCCCTTCGCCCTGTAGCGGCTCAACCAGAATACCGCAGGTATTGCGATTGAGCACAGCCTTCACCGCCTCCAGATTACCGTACTCGACGGATATAAATCCGGGGGTCAGGGGGCCGAATCCCTGCCGGTATTTGGACGTTGATGAAAAGGAAATTTCGGTAATCATTCGCCCATGAAAGTTGTTGTCAAAGACGATAATTTCCTGCTGGCCGTCGGCTATGCCTTTTTCTTTCCAGCCATAGTAACGGGCCATCTTGATGGCCGTCTCGACCGACTCGACGCCACCGTTTTTGGGCATAGTCTTGTTTCCGTCTCTGCCAAAGCGCGGCGCTAGCTGGGGGACAAATCTGGCGGCGGCTGATAAAAAATGTGCCAGAGGATCAGTATATACCACGTTTGAAATAACCGATGCGTAATTGCCCGACAAGGCCTTGATGAGAGCACTGACAACTTTTGGATGATGATGTCCCAGATTGGCGGCGGAATATGCGGCCAGACAATCAAGGTATTTTTTCCCGCTGACATCCGTGATCCAACTGCCTTGTGCCTTTCTGACAACAAGGTTGAGCCGTTCGTAGTGATGGGCACCGGCTTTTCCTTCCAGATCATAAACCTCATCATCGCTCGCATTGGAAAAACCAAAAACAGGTCGGCCGAACAATTTCATCGGTGTATTCAACATGGTCATTTCCCCTGCCTGTCATATTTGTTGCTACTTATATAGCAACTATATAGCAGTTACATGTGTTTTGTCAATCAATTTTCAATGGATGGGACCCCAAAATACGATAACCCTATAAAGTTTTTCAGAAAAATTGACATAGCGCATAATTTTAGGTATGGTGTCCCAAACTGCCTATAGAATAAGGTTTAATAGACTTAAGTCATCCGGATACGCTTATCCGAATAGACCCATGGGTTGATTCTATCGATCTAAAATTATGACAAAAATATGGTTGTAACTTTTATAGCAACATATAGAGGGACAGCGTGGATATTACTGCTATTCTAAGGGATTTTGCATTTTCAAAATACGAATCCTCCTGCTACCTGGCCTTGCTCAGCCATCACCCAGCCAATGGCTCCCAGTTGAGCAAACTATCCGGCATTGCCCGCTCGAGAATATATGACGTCCTGCGCAATCTGACCAAAAAGAAGGTCATTTTTGAAATCGAAAAGGGCATGTATGTCCCATTGCCTTTCGAGGAATTGAAGAAGCGACTTCGGAATCAATTCGAGTCTAACCTCATGCTTCTGGAAGAACAGCTCGAGGCCATGGTTGAAGAATCCAGTTTTGAGTATCTGTTTACACTCAACGGTGTTGAGGAAGTCATGACCAAAGCCTTAGATCTCATTGACTCCGCTGGGCAGGAATTGTATCTGCGTCTTTTTCCACAATCCTGGGAACGGATGCAGGATCATATCAATCGAGCCGTTCAGCGGGGCGTTGGCATCCGATTTATATCCATGGGACCTATGGATATCGTCTACGACATCCAGGTTATACATCCCGGTTATCAACAAATTGAATGCAAGCTCGGCGGGGAGTCCATCGACATTATCGCCGACAAGTCGGAGGCCCTGGCTGGCATATTCGAAAAAGGCAAGATGAATCACTCGCCATTTATCTGGTCCCGTAACCACTGGTTTGTGACGGCCAACCGCGACAGCCTGCGGCACGATTTTTACCACTATTTTTTTGATAAACTCTATGAGCAGGGCAAATCGCTGTCCACGCGTGACAGGCAGATTTACTCATTTATCAAGGCGGACGATTAAGGAGAAGAGAATGCAGGGAAAAGAGGCCATTGTTAAACTGCTCGAACAGGCCGGCGTCAACGTCGTTTTCGGCCTGTGCGGCGATACCAGCCTGCCGTATTATGAAGCCTTTTACGATCTAAAGCCAGATATCAGACATATCTTAACAAGGGATGAACGCTCAGCCGGTTATATGGCTGATGCCTATGCGCGCTTGAGCGGTCGGGTGGGTGTTTGCGAAGGTCCCAGCGGCGGCGGTGCGACCTACATCATCCCCGGTGTTGCCGAGGCCAATCAATCATCTGTCCCCCTGATTTGTATGACCTCCGATATCGACTCAAGACACCGCTGGCGAGGTACGCTTACAGAACTTGACCAGGATGCCCTATTTGAGCCCATTACCGTATATACGAACACGCCTGAACAGGCAGAGGACCTCCCGCATGCTTTCCGCGAAGCGTTCAAGAGATCCGTTTCCGGGGCCATGGGCGCCAGCCATATCGGGTTGGCCTTAAATGTGCAAGAAGCTGAAATATCCGACGACGACGTCTTTATCAATAGTCGCTATGGCAGTTATCCCGCTTTTCGCCAGGCGCCCGACTCCCGGGATGTGGAACGTGCGGTGCAAAGTTTGTTGTCCGCGAAAAAACCGCTGATCGTTGCCGGCGGCGGCGTCATTCGCTCGGAAGCATGGCTGGAATTAAAAGTCTTGGCCGAACTGTTGGGCTGCCCTGTGGCTACCTCGATCAGCGGTAAAGGCGCCATCGCGGAAAACCATCCCCATGCACTCGGCGTGATCGGCAGCAACGGCGGATTGCCGTACCGTCACCAGCTGGTTGGCGATGCCGATCTGATTCTCTATGTAGGATGCGCCTGCGGCTCTGTTGTGACCGAAAAATGGACGTTACCCAAACCCGGTTCGGTCAATGTCATGCAGCTGGATGTCAGTCCAGATGTCATCGGGCGCAGCTATCCTGTGAGCAATGCCCTTGTTTGCGACGCAAAGCTGGGCCTGCAGGCCTTGATCGAGGCTCTGCCTGCGAGGATTCATGGTGAAGGGGCCGCGAAGTGGCCCGTCGATCTGATTTCCGGTTTGCGCGAAGAGTACCTGGCTGGTGTGGCAGGGTTGACTTCAAATGAAATCCCCATCAGGCCGGAGCGATTCGTAACCGAACTTCGCAAAGCCATGCCAGACGATGGTATCGTGGTATGTGATCCCGGCACGCCAACGCCGTTTTTAGCGGCCTACTATACCGTGCGGCGCGCCGGGCGATGGTTCGTGACCAACCGCGCCCATGGTGCGCTGGGCTATTCATTGCCAGCCGCGGTTGGAGCTTATTATGCCTGTCCGGACAAGAAAATTGTGGCTGTCATGGGAGATGGCAGTTTTGGATTCGCCTGCGGAGAACTGGAAACGATCGCACGTTACCAAATCCCGGTGGTCCTGATTGTAGTGGCCAATGGCAATTACGGTTGGATCAAGGCCGGTCAAAAAGTAATGGGCGGAAAATACTTTGCGGTGGATTTCACCAATACCGATCACGCGAAAATCGCGCAAAGCTTCAAGGTCCCCAGTCGTCGTGTTGAAAATCCCGGTGATCTGGGTGCTGCACTGGAATGGGCAATCGCCCGGAACGCGCCGGCGCTAATAGATATAGTCATGCAGCCTTTGCACGAAGCCAACGCGCCGGTTTCAAAATGGATCGCCTAACATATGTTCCAAAATATCAATCCGATCCAAGGTGGAATGTCGTATTTCGTTGTAACAACATACTGGCCATAGTTTGAAGCAAAGGCTTTTGTACTTTCTAATCATGCCGTGGCCGTTCGAAATGGCCAATTGCTGGTAATGCGTCTATTGTCGCCACAGGTATGACATCAGATACAGTTTCGAACGTATTGAAAATGAGTGCAAAACAATTAAAACCAAGCAGCGGCTTGTTGAAGTTTCCAAAATCGCCGTCGAAGAAGACGGGGCTGAAATCATTATCATGGGATGTGCCGGTATGGCCGGCTATGCCCAAGAAATTGAACAGATCCTGAATATAAAAGTTTTGGACCCCTCTGCAGTGGCGCTGAAAACCGCTGAAGCTATGGTTGATCTGGGGCTTTCCCACAGCAAGGTCGGTTTGTTTGCCAAACCACCCGAAAAAATCTTCAAATAATAAAAGGAAAAACCATGAAGCTGTCTTCTCAGATTACGTTTCTCTACTTCAAGGAATTGACCGAACCGGCGCTTTTTTTTGAAGAGACTCTCGGCCTGCAAAAAGTCGACGACCAGGGATTTGCACGGATATACAAAATCTCCAACGGGGCCTTTATCGGGATCGTTGATGAAGCCCAGGGCTACTGTGATGCACCGGCAACCAAAAATGTTTTGATAACCCTGGTAACCGAGGATGTGCATCAATGGTACCAGCGGCTGATGGTCGCAGGCATTGCCATCGATGCCGCACCAGCTGTCCACGAAAAGGCCAAGGTGGAAGGCTTTTTCTTCGAAGGACCTGGCGGGTATGCATTCGAAGTCCAAAAATTTCTAACCCCTGAGGTGGCGATTCATTTTAAATCATCGTAATTTGTGAAAACAACCGTATTCTGAAACCGGTCGTAATGATTTTTCCGATAGACGCAAATTCGGTAATTATTTAGTTGTTGCGTTAGTATTGCCCGTGATGGTATTTATAGATATTGAGGTTTAAAATTCCGGTTTGATAATACCACTCAAAAGAGACTTGCAATTGGTAGATTCGTCATACCGATTTCCTGGACAGCAAAAGCACAACCCATGCGCCGATCCGGCATGAAATTCCCAGCGTACATGTTAATTACTGCGTTGCTCGCTTTATGCGCCTGCGACTCCCAACAACCCATGCCCGACTTCGATAGACAAGCGGCTTGGAAAACCCTGGGGCTGGAAGTCGCACAGGCAGATTTTGATGAAAGCCTTAGGCCCCTTGACAATGTTGTTCTCGATCCGCCGCCTGAATGGGGTAAGGATTACAATCCCACGTTTCCGCCCGACATTTCTTTCAACCCAGATGAGTGGTTGACCAACGATTCCGGACCCTCGGTGGCTGTGCCCGATGCGCCCAAAGGCGGGGTTCTGCGGCTTTCAATTTCCAGCTATCCGCCGACGATCAGGACCGAGGGGCCCAATTCAAGACTCTTTACACTTTCAATCATCCACGGGCTCATTTATGAATCCCTCATGGGGTACGACCAAATCATCGGGGATTATGTTCCGGGGCTCGCATCTCACTGGCAGGTGGACGACGATCGCCAAACCTTTCGTTTTCGCATCAACCCCAAGGCCCACTGGGCCGATGGCAGACCGGTGACGGCGGATGACGTTGCCGCCACCTTCGAGCATTACATGAATCCCGACCGCAAGGATCCGTCAATTTCCCAGTATTACAACGAGCTCATCGAGCAGGTGAAGATTCTCGATCGTTTGACGGTTGAGGTCCGTTCCAAGGAGCCGCGCTGGCAGAGCCTGCTGACAATTTCGGGGGCCAACATATATCCGGCCGCCTACATCCGCATGGACGGTGAGACCTATGTGAACGAATGGAACTGGAAGCTCCCGCCCGGCACGGGCCCTTACGAGCTGAAAAGCGAGGACATTAAAAAGGGCCAAACGATCACGGTTAGACGAAGGGAAGATTACTGGGACGAGGATAATCCAAACTTCCAGGGCTTTTACAATTTTGGCGCGATCCGCTGGGAGGTCATCCGCGACGAAGAGCTCACGTATCAAAAGTTCTTGGCCGGCGAGTTGGACTTTTATCGGGTTTCTCGGGCCCAAAGATGGGTGGATGAACTCGACAAGGAAAATGCAATCCAGATGGGCTGGGTTCAAAAGCGCAAAATTTACAATCAGACGCCCAATGGTTTCGGCGGGTACTGCTTCAACATGCGCGAGCCACCTTTCGACAGTCCGAACGTCCGGAAGGCTTTCGCCCATCTCTTCAACCGGGAGAAGCTGTTTGAGAAGTTTTTCTTTTATCAATATGAATACACAGACAGCTACTACCCCGGCCAACCCTGGGCGCGGCCCAATGCGCAGCGCGTGCGATACGATCCCGGCGAAGCCCGCCGCCTGCTGGCTCTTGACGGTTGGACCGAACGTGACGACGAAGGCTATCTTGTCAACGCCAGGGGTGAGCGTTTTCCGGTCATCCCCGTGGAGTTTGCAACACCCAGTTTTCAACGCATTCATGCCGTGGTCGTGGATGACCTGTGGCAGCAGGCCGGGATCAAGATGGAGCTTGATCTCATAGACTATCCGTCGTTGCTAAAGAAGGTCTGGGAATATAAGTATAAGATTACCTACTGGGGGTGGACCGCCTCGCTCTTTCCCGAGCCGATTAACAATTGGCACTCAAAGAACGCAGACCAGCCCCAAACGAACAATCTAAACGGCTTCAAAAACGAGGAAGCCGACAAGATAATGGAAGATTACCAGACCGAATTCGACGGCAAGAAGCGGATCAAGATGCTGCAGCGCCTGGACGAGCTTCTCTTCGAAACCCACCCCTACGCCCTCGGGTGGTTCGCGCCGTATTTCAGGGTCATCTATTGGGATAAGTTCGGTCACCCTCCCGAGTACGCCAGCCGCTTTGCCCGCGACACGAACAACGTCATCGCCTATTGGTGGTACGATGAAGCGCGCGATCGCCGAACCCAGGCCAACAAGGCCACCAATACCGCCAACTACCCCGACAGGCCCCTTAACCAGTATGACGTACCGGAACAGACCTGGTGGAACGAGCACGATCTGCCCATGAGGGAGGTCATTCGATGAGCGGCATGAGCGCATACTTTATCCGACGCCTGATGCTGGTACCCATTACATTTTTGGCGATCACCTTTATGGTTTACGCGATCTTGCGCGTTGTTCCCGGCGGCCCCATCGAGCAGGCCGAGACCGCCATGAAGATGGCCGCCATGCGCGGCGAGGGCGGCGGGGGATCGTCTGGAGGCACGGTTTCCGAGGGCGATCTTCAGCTCGATGCCAGAGGTCTGGAGGAGCTGGAAGAGTATTACGCGTTGGACCGCCCTATCCTCGTGGGATACCTGCAGTGGCTGGGCCTCTGGCAAAGGCCGTTTAGGACGCGGGTTCCGGCCTCAACTATGGAAAAACACGAGCAAGCGTTCAAACCGCTTAAAGACTTGTTCGCAAAGCAACGGCAGCGGGAAACAGAGCTCGCCGAATTGCTTGCGCCCAAAGGGCACGTTGTCTATCGAGGCAGACTGTATCGAAAGCTTTCAAAAGAAGAGATAGAAAAGCTAAAGGCCGACGAAAAAGGCTTTTACCGGCGAGCCGAAACATTGCGGAGCGGCGGCTACGGCAAGCTCGACGAGCTGCTGGCCTTTTTGGAGACCAAGGGCCATACCTACGCAAACGGCAAATACAGCATCTTGCTTAATGACACCGAATTGGCTGAAGACAAAGAATACGTCGAAAAGGCACTAAGCTCAATCGCCGCCATCCGTGCAGCGGGTGAAAAAAGACAGCAAATCGCAGCCGAACACGGGTTTGAAATCAACGAGGTCGGACTCATCTACAAGGTGGAGAAACGCTTAAGCGGCATCGTCCAGCTGGACTTCGGCCGATCCTATACCCACAACGAGCCGGTGTTGGGTCTCATCGGCTCGAAGATGGAAATTTCGATTCAATTCGGGCTCATCGGCTATCTGCTCACTTGGCTTGTGTGCGTACCGCTGGGAGTATATAAAGCCATAAAGCACCACAGTTTTTTCGATACCGCATCGTCCTTCGTGGTCTTTCTGGGTTATTCCATGCCCGGCTTCGTCGTTTGCATGCTCTTGCTGGTCGGCGTGGCGGTAAACGTTGATTGGCTTCCCCTTGGGGGCTACAAGCCCGACAACATTGAGCAATTGACCTTTTTACAAGCATTTTTAGGCCGTATCCGTCATATGCTGATTCCGATCATCGGCTATATGATCGGTTCGTTCGCCACGATGACCATTCTCATGAAAAACAGCCTTCTTGAAAATCTGGGCGCCGATTACGTACGAACCGCATTCGCCAAGGGACTGCCGGAACAGCGAGTCATATTCGTCCACGCACTCCGAAACTCGCTAATCCCCATCACCGCGGGAATCGGCCATGCAGTCGGCATATTGTTCGCCGGATCATTTTTAATAGAGAAAGTCTGCAACATTCCGGGCATGGGGCTCATGGGCTACGAGGCTGTGGTCCAGCGCGATTATCCAATTATCTTAGCAACCCTAGTAATCGGCGTGGCGATCAGGCTCTTCGGTAATATTTTGTCCGATATCATTTGGGCGATGATCGACCCTCGCATACGATTCGGAGTCTCGTCATGACCTCAGTCGCAAAACTAACCGAGCTGGCATTGGTGCTGGCCGTCAGCTACCTGGTCGCTTTTAAAATGATCCCAAGATGCTTCACTGGTTTGGGTCGCATTTTCGGGTTTGCCATGAGGCCGACACCTCTCACTGAAAAGCGCATCCAGCGGTTCAAGCAGATCAAGCGCGGTTATGCGTGCTTCGTGCTGGTGGTCATGGCCTCGGTAATGAGTCTGGGGCTGGAACTCTTCGTGAACAACAAACCCATTTATATTCAATACGGCGAGAAGAAGCAATTTGCAGCGATCGCCAACTGGGCCAACTTCCTGATCCCCTTCGCTAGATTCAACGACCGGGTCGCGGCCGATGATTACGGTTTAGACGATGCCGGAGACCTTGATTGCAGGCAGTACGCCGCCTGGATCAGCAACCCCGCCGTGCTCGAAACGAAAATAACAGAAATGGAGGCCGGCATCGCCAAGGACGAGGCCCGTTTTCGCAAGATGCTCGAAGAGCAGGCAGAAAAAAGAGGGCTGCAGTATGAACCTTCCCAGCCGCTCCCGGAATCGAAGCTGGCAGAATACGACAACATTCGAAAAAAGGCCGAGCGGCTGAGAGTCCTCCATGCCGAACTCGAAGGCGGCAAAGCATCCATTCTGATGCCGCTATTCCCTTATTCACCCCAGGAACAGCTTTTGGGGCTCCCTGGCGCGCCGCCGCACAAGCCCTTTCAGAAAGGGTTCCCGATTTTGGGCACCGACGAGCAGGGCCGTGAGATTGTATCCCAGTTGCTCTATGGTTTTCGCATTTGTTTTGCCTTTGCCCTGTTCGTGGCCTTCACGGGCTATGTTGTCGGCGTGCTGGTGGGCGGCGCCATGGGATATTACGGTGGATGGTTCGACATCTTCGCCCAACGGGTGATAGAGATCTGGTCTTCCATCCCGTTTCTCTTCACGATGATTATCATCTCCAGTGTCATAGGTCCTGTTTCTTCGAGCGTGAAATTTGTGATCCTCGCTTTCATGCTGGTGGGGTTGGGAGGATGGACCGGCATAACCTACACCGTGCGCGGCGAGTTTTATCGAGAGCGTTCCCGGGATTATGTGCAGGCGGCCCGCGCTCTGGGCGTAAAGAATCTTAAAATTATGGTCCGCCATATTTTGCCCAATTCCCTTGTACCTATTGTGACCTTTTTTCCCTTTGCCGTGGTTGGCTATATGAGTGCATTGGTTTCGCTGGATTTTTTGGGCTATGGGTTGCCGCCTGGCACCCCTTCGTGGGGGGCACTGCTGCGACAGGGATCGGAAAACATCGTAAATTACCCGCACCTGGTGTACATTCCGGTTCTGGCTTTTGCCGGAACACTTTTTTGTGTCGTCATGGTGGGCGAGGCTGTGCGCGAGGCCTTTGATCCCAAAAAGTACGCGCGGTTGAGGTAAGAGATAGACAATACGATGAGCACTCCTTTGTTAAAAATAGACGGGTTAAAGACCTATTTCCACACCGAAGACGGAACTGTGCGGGCCGTGGACGACGTATGTTTGGCTGTGGAGCGGGGACAAACCCTTGGCATCGTCGGCGAGTCGGGTTCGGGCAAGTCAGTCACGGCATACTCGATTCTGAGGCTTTTGCCAGAAAGCGTCGCAAACATCGAAGGCGGCGCGGTGGAATGGACTGGGGAAAAGGGCCGGGTGGATCTTGCCAAACTTCCCATCGAAAAAATGCCCTATTACCGGGGCGGCGACATCGCCATGATTTTCCAAGAACCCATGACAAGCCTAAATCCTGTTTTTAAATGCGGAAAACAGGTGGCTGAATCCATTGTTTATCATAAAGGTGAAAGTTGGGAAAAAGCCTGGCAGCGTGGAATCGAGCTTTTGGGTGAAGTCGGAATCCCCATGCCGGAGCGGCGTATGAACCAATATCCCCACGAGCTTTCCGGAGGGATGAAGCAACGGGTGATGATAGCCATGGCGCTCGCCTGTGATCCCAAGCTCTTGATATGCGACGAGCCCACAACCGCGCTGGACGTCACCATTCAAAAGCAGATTCTGGAACTGATAAAGGGTCTGCAAAAAGAGCGCAACATGGCAGTTCTGTTCATCACCCACGATTTGGCCGTGGTGGCGGAAATTACCGACCAGGTTGCAGTGATGTGCCCCGGCGAAACCCTTCGCCATTTTGGCATCGGAACGGGGAAAGACGACGACCCCGAATATGCTCGCGGTGGACACATTGTTGAGCTGGGCAGTGTGACGGACATTTTCACAAACCCAAAACATCCGTACACCAAGGGACTGATAGCCTGCCGGCCGAGCCTGAAAACCAGATCCGAGAGGCTTCCAACCATTGAAGACTTTTTGCGGGCCGAGTCGCAGGGAATCACGATAAATCCGACGAATCCCGATCTGGACATTGATTACCCCGGCCGCGCAAAGAAGCGCCGCGAGGATATGGTCGGTTTCGGTGAGCCGCTTTTGGAAATCAAGGGCCTACGAACCTGGTTCCCGATAAGACAAGGCGTTTTTCAACGCACGGTGGATTGGGTTAAGGCCGTTGATGGCGTGGATTTGGTCGTGCCGCGCGGAGAAACTCTGGGACTGGTGGGAGAATCGGGATGCGGCAAGACCACCCTTGGCCGCTCTGTGCTGCAGCTGGAAAAACCCAGAGAAGGAAGCATCCGCTACGACGGTATTGAATTGGGGACGCTTTCGGGCGAAGAACTACGCGTCATGCGCCGACGCATGCAGATCATCTTCCAGGATCCTTATTCCTCGTTGAATCCCAGGATGTCGGTGGAAGAAGCAATTGTGGAGCCCATGGCTGTCCACGGACTTTTCAAGGATGCCAAGGGCCGACGTGACAAGGCCGCATGGCTGATGGAGCGGGTCGGGCTGTCGACGGCTCACCTGAACCGCTATCCCCACGAATTCTCCGGCGGCCAACGCCAGCGAATCGGAGTCGCCCGCACCCTGGCGGTGGAGCCTGACTTCATCGTCTGCGACGAGTCGGTGAGCGCTCTGGACGTATCCATCCAAGCCGGCGTGATTAACCTCCTGCTCGACTTACAGGATGAGTTCGGCCTGACCTACATCTTCATTACCCACGACCTGTCGGTGGTAAAATACGTCTCCGATCAGGTGGCCGTTATGTGCGGCAACGCGATAATGGCCGATTTATTCGAAAGAGAGGAGCGTAAACGGTTACTAGAGGAGAATCGAGGCGGTCATATCGTGGAGCTGAAAACTCCCGAGCAGCTCTACCGGAATCCCGAGCATCCCTATACTAAAAAACTGATGGCCGCAATTCCAACCGGCGACCCTGAAGAAATCAAAAGAAAGCGTGTAAAGGGAGAAGCGTTGAGCGCGCCTTAGACGCCAACTGTTGATTAACCCATAACCGGCGGCAGCCCCAAAGTGCACGGCTTCAGTGGGGCGCCCTGCCAGCGGATCCCTACTATGGCCACCCGGCGAATCCTGATATTTGCCCCCGTATTTTTGATACTTCTATTGCTCCAGTCCTATTTTTGGGTACCCACCTACGAAGAGCAAACCCGTGGTAATCCCGAACGTTTTAACGAATATATTACAGCCTCCATCGGTGATGCCAGCATTTTGAACCCGATTCTCTCCGCCGACGCCTCCAGCAGTGAAATAGAAAGCAAAGTGTTTGAGGGGCTTCTCGACTATGATGAGAATTTGCGATTCAGAGGTCGCCTGGCGACGTCGTGGCGTGTGTATGAAGAGGCCTTTTTCTATGTCAATCCATCGGTCCCTCTGCCAGGTTTCAGCAATCCAAACGCCCGGCAAGTTCTGGATTTCCTGCAAAAATCAAAATTGACCCAAACGAAAGTAAGCCCGGCATTAAAAGCCAGCCTGGACAACATCCATGATTTTTTCCTGATGCCCGCCCACAATTATGAAATCGAAAAACAGCTCAAGGTTTCAGACAACACTAAAAAATCGATACGAATCGAAATCTTCGCACCGGCGCGAATCAAATTGGTTTTAAAACAGGTTGATCAGGATCTTTTTCAAAATCTCACTGAATTGCTGGGCAGCAACTACTTTAATGGATTTAAAAGTTCAAATCACATCAGACCAGAAGCAACTCTGACAGCAGATCAAATGAGCGCGCTCGCCGAGGAACTGTTGCCTGTGGTTGAGCACAACCCCATCATCGAATTCAACTTGCGATCCGGCGTCAAATTCCACGATGGCCATGAATTTGATGCCGGAGATGTGAAATTCACCTATGAAGCCATTTTAGATCCCAAGAACCTTTCACCCCGAATCGCGGATTATGAGCCGGTCAAGGCCGTGGAAGTTATCGATCGGTACACCCTTCGTGTTGTTTATAAACGGTTATATTCCCCGGCGGTCGGCACCTGGGCCATGGGGATCCTCCCGGAGCATCTTCTCAGCGCCGATGCACTTAAACAGGAAGCCCTGGATCTTGGTAAAGATCCCCAGGCCTTTTCCATGCGCCAGAGCGATTTCAACCGTAATCCCATTGGCTGCGGCCCATTCGTGTTTCGCCAATGGAAATCCGATCAATACATTCAGCTGGACCGCTTTGACGAATATTGGGAGGGTCCCCCGAATTACAAGAAATATTTTTTTCGCATCATTCCCGACCTTTTGACCCAGGAAATGGAATTTTATTCCGGCACCCTGGATGTCTACGGCGGCGGCAGTCCGCCCCATGGAATCCCCCCCCATCAGATTGAGCGGTTTCAAAACGATCCACGCTATCAGAACATCTCGGATACCGCCTTTGGTTTCAGTTACATTGGCTATAATATGCGTAGAAAGCCTTTCGATGATATCCGCGTGCGCAGGGCATTGACCATGGCCATCGATATCAATAAAATTATCAAATATGTGCTCTCAGACCAGGGAGAACGAATTACCGGCCCCTTTGTCAAACAAACCGATTATTACAATCATCAAATCAAACCACCCCCCTATGACCCGGACGCGGCCTTAAAATTGCTGGCCCAGGCCGGCTGGAAACCCAACAAGGACGGCTGGCTTGAGAAAGGCGGCAAGCGCCTTGAATTCACCCTGATTACCAATAGCGGCAATGACCGCAGAAAATCGATTCTGGCCATCGCCCAGGATGCCTGGAAACAGATCGGCATCGATGTGCGAACCGATTTACTGGAATGGTCGGTATTTATCGAAGAACGCGTCGACAAGGCGGATTTTGACGCCGTTATCCTGGGCTGGAGGATGTCTGTCGACCCCGATCTTTACCAAATCTGGCATTCAAGCCAGACCAATCACTACCAACTCAATTTCGTGGGCTTTCAAAATCAGCAGGCGGATAATCTGATAATCAAAATTCGGCAGGAATACAACCATGACAAGCGGGTTGACTACTGCCATCAATTGCACCAGATTATTGCCTCAGAACAGCCATACACCTTCCTGTTTGTCCGCAAATGGACCACAGTTCTGGACCACCGCATTGTCGTCAAGGAGACTGACGACCTGGGAGAATCACTATACCGCAGGATTACCCCTACCCGCACGGGTGAATATGATTATGATTTCAATAGGTGGGTCAAGCTGGTTAGAGCACCGCGAGTTGTGCCGTGAGGGGTAAACAAGGACGTTTGACGAAAGACGAATTAATAAATATAAAAAAAATAATATGATAGATATCATTAGTCAAGAATATGGCTTAAAGAATTTAAGCCTTCAAATTTGAGATTTGTTTCGAATTTCGTGGCTCAAATTTGACAAATCCGTGAAAAGTCCGAAATTCCGTCATGCTTGCGAAGGCAGGCATCCAGAAATAGTTGAAAACACTGGATTCCCGCCTTCGCGGGAATGACAGCAAAAGATGATTTAAGACTTTTTACGTAAACATCAAATTTAGAATTTGACAAACAATCTGAAATGAGAAACTAAGATTTTTGTGATTTCATCTTGCCCTGGTAAGGAAACCCAACATGATCGCCTTTATCGCCCGTAGTGTCATCCAGAAAATCATCACCCTCTTTTTTGTGGCGGTGGTGTCCTTTTTGATCGTTCACCTGGCACCCGGAGAACCCAGCCAGGTGGATCCGCTCAATCCCAAATTCACCCCCGAAATGGTCGAACGATTCCGCACGGAGTTTCATCTGGACAAACCTTTATACATTCAATTTGTCTATTTTTATCGCGACCTTTTCACCGGCCAGACCCTGTCATGGAAAGACAATCAGTCGGTTCTTAAAAAAATACGGGAAAGGTTTTTAAACAGTCTGCCTCTTTTCATTGTTGGAACCATTCTCACCTGGACCATTTCGTTTCCTATTGGGATTCGCTCGGCCATTTTCCGCGGTGGGGCGTATGATCGCAGTGCCACCTTCTTCGCCTATCTTTTGATCTCAATACCCGGTTTCTTTTTCGCCTATATTCTGATCATTTTCGTGGTATCGCAATTCCAGGTGCCGGTCATCGGCATGGAAACATTCGGCACCGCTGGAGCGTCTTGGCTGCAGGTGATGATGGATCGAATCTGGCACCTGCTGCTTCCCTCACTGCTGGGCGCCACCGGGGGCATTGCAGTACTATCCAGGTATGTCAGAAGTCAAATGCTTGAAGTCGAGGGCCAGGATTATGTGCGCACCGCTAAGGCCAAGGGGTTGCCGCCGGAGCGGGTTCATTACAAACACGCCCTGCGCAATGCCCTGCTGCCGTTTGTAACTATGTTTGGCTTGATATTGCCGGGTTTAATCGGTGGTTCGGTCATCATTGAGACAATTTTTTCATGGCCCGGTATCGGACGGATGGCCTTTGAAGCTATTCTGGCCCGTGATTACCCCATTATTCTGACTGTAATCTTTGTCTCGTATGTTCTTTTTTTGGCATTAAATTTCATATCGGATTTTTTATACATTGTTGTGGATCCGGGAATTCGTTTTTAAAATTTAATTAAATTCAATTATTGGTCATTCGTCGT
>JAAUYD010260557.1_pt1 | contig 17721 bp, 26 predicted proteins | sample 7278101 | NCBI WGS metagenome assembly JAAUYD01 (sample SAMN14350128, study PRJNA611818) | marine sediment metagenome | isolation source: surface marine sediment (0.6m) | place: French Polynesia: Moorea | collected 2018-08 | reverse complement strand
GGTGAGACATACCTTATGTCGCTGTGATGACGCCGTCCAAAGGAGAGAAGCATGCAGCCGGAAGATCTAATTCGGACTCTCATCGAAGAAGCCTTCAACAAAGGAAATTTATCGGTACTCGAGAACATCATTCATCCGGAGTACCAGTATTGGAGCCCAGACAGTGAAATAAAAGGTATTGGTCAATTGAGTGGGTTTATCCTGATGTTCAGGAGTGCCTTTCCTGATTTGACCATTGATATTGATGATTTCTTCTGCTCTGAAGACCGGTCTTGTACTGTGGTGACCCTAAAAGGTACTCATGAACAAGATTTCATGGGCATTCCAGCAACTAAAAAATCGGTGGAAGTTCAAGGAATGATAATTAGTCGATTTAGAGACCAAAAAATCATTGATGAGAAGGAGATTCTGGATAACTTAACCTTCTTCCAGCAGCTTGGCGTTGTCCCCGAAATACTCTAACCCTATCATTGACGGCTAAGGTCTGCGGCATAACATCAGGGTAAGGAGCAGCCCTGCTATGGCCTCGCCACCTCCCCCACACCGTTATGTGTCTTGATGAATAAGAAATGCAAGGTGTTTTGTGTAAATAGGTATTGTCTACCAACTGCTTTAACATGAAGTCAGCTGTATCGGCACGCGAGATTTTTTTGGTGATTTTTTTGGTATCCGCTGTAAATCCATGCTGGTAAGAACCAGTATGCCCACCGTCAGTTAGGGCTGTAGGACGGGCAATTATCCATTCCAATTGACTCTCCTTTATATAGTTTTCCTGAATCTCATGATCCCGCCAGGCACGGCGCAGTATGAATGGTACGATGATATATTTCATGAGGAATGGCAGCGTGTCCCTACTGTCGCCAACGCCTGCAGTTGATTGGCAGATGAATCGCTTGACACCAGTTTTTTCCATGGCACGGATGATGTTTTTCGTTCCTTCTGCCCGCAGATTGCTTTTGCTCATGGGCGGCAAACCCAGCGAGCATATCACGGCATCCTGTCCTTGTACCGCGCGCTCAACCGAAGCAAAATCCAATACATCTCCCTTCATTATCCGTAATTTCTTATGTGTTTGGTGAAGTCTTTCGGGATTGCGTGCAAACGCGGTTACAGTATGTCCTTGTTCAAGAGCCTGTGTCACAATGTGGTGACCTGTACCGCCCGTCGAGCCAAAAATTGTTAGTTTCATTTTTTACTCCTTGTTTGCTGGCAAAATGATGACGGCATTTTCTATTAATCCACCATACCAACATTTAAATGGCGTTTGAATGATTATTAATCTATTATTTATGATTATTCGTCCAAGTGTCTGGATTTGACTGGTGGGCATGACGGTGCTATTTAAGCAGGCATGAGTGACGCTAAACATGACCATGATCGCACAGATACATCCTGGGCTTCTGTGGACCCGCTTGGTGAAGCATTACATTTTTTGAACATGAGTGGCGTCTTTTATACACGGTCCGAATTTACAGCCCCATGGGGTTTGGCTTTGCCGGCATTTCCAGGTTGCCTCATGTTCCATGTGGTGACATCAGGGCGCTGCTGGCTTGATGTTGAAGATGGCGATCCCCGCTTGCTGCAACCCGGCGATTTGGCCCTTGTGCCTCATGGTGAGGGGCATAGACTATTCAGTGAACCAGGTGTGCCTGCCGCAAGACTCTTTGATCTCCCCCGAGAACAGATTAGTGAACGGTATGAAATTCTGCGGCATGGCCAGGGAGGCACAAGTGCGAGCCTCATATGCGGCACTGTTCGGTTTGACCACCCTGCTGCACAGCAGCTGGTCAAGCTCCTGCCGCAGCTCATCTGCATCGAGGCATGGAAGTCCCCTCAGATGGAGTGGATCCAAAGCACTTTACGTTTAATGGCCACAGAAGCCAGAGAATTGAGGCCCGGTGGTGAGACGATCATTACCCGTTTGGCGGACATTTTAATCATCCAAGCTATTCGTTCCTGGATGACAGAAGACCCCATGGCTCAATCGGGCTGGCTTGGCGCTCTGCAAGACAAGCAGATTGGTCGCGCTATCGTGCTGATTCAACGACATCCTGCCCGAGATTGGACAGTAGCGTCGTTAGCGGATGGGGTCGCTATGTCGCGTTCGGCCTTTGCGGCCCGTTTTAAGGAACTCGTGGGTGAATCACCGATGCGCTACATAACCCGCTGGCGAATGAATCTAGCCTTGACCTGGCTCAAGAGGGAGGGTGTCTCCCTGGGTGAGTTGGCCGATCGTCTCGGGTACCGATCCGAGGCCGCATTCAGCCGTGCCTTTAAGCGCTTCATCGGTGTATCACCGGGTGCAGCACGGCGGAATGGTCAGATAGCAGAAAACCGACCCTCATGATCAATTATTTTGGCGTCTGGAATCGGGGAACGAAGGTGAACCAAGTTAGCCAATTGATTTATCACCTGACACGACGCTTCGGCTGACCTCCAGAGTCGGCCGCTGGGTTATTGATGATGCCTTTTAAAAAGCTGCGGATGTAATACATGAGGGAAATGTTCAATAATAATGGTTGAGAAATGACTCGTATAGCGGCGCTATTGCTGGCCTATTTGTTCGTGGCACTCGCAATTATCGGTGTCTTTCTTCCTGGCCTGCCTACGGTTCCCTTTTTACTTCTTGCAGCTTGGTTTTCCGCCAGAGGATCGAAGCGGTTAAACAAATGGTTGTATGATCATCCAAAATTTGGAAGTGTTCTTACAAACTGGGAACGGCATGGGGCGGTTTCCAGAAAATCTAAAATCATTGCCATTTCAATGATCTGTGGCAGCTGGGCGCTGCTTTTCGGATTGTTAGCAAGCACGTGGGTTTTCGTAGGCATTTCGGCTACTTTTTTAGTCGTTTCCGTATATATAGCGACTCGGCCAGAGCCGCGGTGAGTGTAAATCCGGCTCTTTGGACCATCAACATGACAAAGCCATCCAGCATCGCTGCCGATTGAACAGCCAGCTTGACCGTCAAAGCTGCGCGTTGCCCGCCGCTCATGGCGGGCGATCACAAATAGGGAGGCGTAATGTCGATAGAAATATGGCTTACCTTTGTACTCACCGCCACAATAATCCTCTTTATACCAGGTCCGACGATCATTTACATAGTGGGGCAATCCTTAACGCACGGCCGAAAAGCCAGTATGCCACTATCAATCGGGGTATTATCCGCCGACGCTATTTGCATTACGCTTTCATTGATCGGTTTGAGCACCATTTTATCTCTTTTTTCAGCCGCATTTATTACGGTAAAATATTTTGGCGCAGCCTACTTAGTCTATCTTGGATTGAAAATGATCTTTGAGAATGGTCATTTAAGATCTCATGAATCGAAAACCAACTGCTATAATTCAAGGGTATTGTTTCGAGATGTTTTCTTGGTGAACGCACTGAATCCAAAAGGAATAATTTTCTATTCCGCCTTCATGCCCCAATTTGTTACTGCTGAGCACAACCTATTATTACAACTGGCCGTACTCGCAGCAACCTTCTTATGTCTCGCATTGCTCAATGTTGTCTGTGTCACCTTGCTTGCATCAAGAGCCAGTGAACTTTTTAAATCTTTAAGTTTTGTGAAAGCTTTCAATGTAACGGGTGGGCTTGGTTTGATTTGCGCCGGAATCTATTCAACCACTCTGGAAAGAAGATAAAACAAGACAAACGGGTCAACTCGAACACGCTATAGCCCACCGGCTGCCCCAAACGCTAATCAGCTTTACCCACTGCAGCTTTGAGAGGTGAGGAAGTGACACGACGAACAGTGATCAAACCCGCAGGCGTTCATCAGCCGGCAACGCCATATAACCATGCGATTATCACCTCCCCTGGAAAACTCGTTTTTGTTTCAGGCCAGGTTTCAGTGGATCCGAACGGCCAGGTTGTTGCAGCCGAGGATTTTGACGCACAGGTCGATCAGGTGTTTTCTAATCTGAGCGCCATCCTCGACGCGGCTGGCGCCTCATTCAGGGATGTCGTTAAGTTGGGCACTTTCTTGACGCGTGCCAGCGATATTCCAGCCTTCGGGCGAAAGCGGCGTGCATTCTTCTCCAACATCTTTCCGGATGGCGAGTTTCCAACCAGCACGCTTGTTGTGGTCGCGGGATTGGCCGATCCCAGATGGCGAATTGAGATCGAGGCATATGCGATGATCCCCGATTAAGGCCAACAGCAGTATCACCTTGTACTGCTCCCGACGCAGTTGCGCCGCGCCAGAGAGCGTCCCGTCTGGTATGAGATTGGGATAAAGATGAACCCAAATTTAATCCGAGAGAAGTTCGGTGACGACTACATTGCAGATGAGCGCACCTTCATCATGGGTATAGACCACCGCTTCACCACTCATCTCGCAGAGCGGTTTAACGGCTGCAATGTTTTAGAAACCTGCACGGGAGCGGGTTTTACCACGATTGCTTTAGCGAAAACCGCGAACAGCGTCCTTACGGTTGAAATCGATGCGTCTAATCTGGAGCAAGCAAAGTACAATGTAGAAAAAGCAGGGCTTTCAGCCGATGTGTCATTTGTCCATGGAAACATATTGGACCGGGGGCTCCTAAGCAAATTCTCGGCAGTGAATGCAGCTTTCATTGATCCGGATTGGGCGGCAACGGGTCCTGATCACGTATATCGCTTTATTCATTCAAATACAAAACCACCCGCGGACCATATTCTCGAAACGATACTCGAGATGACCAAAAATGTAGCGCTTGTGCTACCACCGTTTATAGATGTGCAGGAATTCAGCGATATCCCAGCACACGAGCGCGAATAGCTCTACCTGGGCGACAGCCATGAGCTTTTTTGCCTCTATTTTGGGAAACTCAGAAAAACGTATGGCGAGACTGAATTTCGTGTACCCAGATAATCGACTTGACCGAACAACGGCTTTCAGTCGGATTTGATTCCCTCGCTGCTGAAGCCGGTCGTTCGGTCCACAAAATGGAATATCCGGAAATGCGCCCATCGCCGCATTCCCGAACTTGAAATCTCGCATCCATGTCATACTCCTGGAGTCCATTCCGTTCTCATCTGGTGTTGTGCTCCTATGGTACGCGACATGAGGCCCAACAGCCCCATTAGGAGGGACGCATTTTCCGTGACGCCCTTCGCGCTTAACTCTAGTTTAAGAGATCGGGGGTCACATTGTGTCTAAAAAAGAAATTGCCTCTGGCGTGGTACATAGTGTCCCAGAAGATTTACGACAAAGACTTATGGCTGACAGCACTGCCCTATCGCACTGGGAGGAAATTACCCCGCTTGCGCGAAATGAATGGATTTGCTGGGTTGAGAACGCCAAAAAACTTGAAACAAGGCACCGCCGAATAGATAGATTGCTCACGGAGCTCAAAGAGGGTAAGCGCCGACCTTGCTGCTGGGCCGGGTGTCCTCACCGGTAAAAGACGGGCAAGCGTGCATTTTGACCTGGCAGCAGAACATCGAACTACACCGGCGACCACTGACCGCCGCTGATCTAAACCATGCGCAATAGGATAAAGCACACACTGGCGAAATAGGTTTTGAAGAGGGTTTAGGGGAGTTTTTCTATCGGTCGGCTTCCTCGCCACTGATAAATGCGATGAGCGGCCGCTCCGCGGCGCCCATCTTAGCTCAGATCTAATGGAGCACATCGGTTATGACAGCGAATAAAAAGAAAAGGCCCAACACCATTCCGACAAATTTGATTGCACCATGCGGAATGAACTGCCGCCTTTGCTGGGGACACATTCGAGAAAGGAATAGGTGTCCAGGCTGTCGCGTTATCGAAAATCAAGAAAGTGAAAAATCAAAATATCGCAATAGATGTAGAATTAGAAATTGTGAAAAAATCGCAAACGGTGAAATGAAATACTGTTCCGATAGTTGTGATAAATATCCCTGTTTCAGGCTTAAGCAATTGGATCAACGCTACAGAGCAAAGTATGGGATGAGCATGATCAACAACCTTAAAACGATAAATGAGTTTGGGATCAGACATTTCGTCCGGAGTGAAAAAGAAAAATGGATCTGCCCCGATTGTGATGAGATGATTTGTGTTCACAAGCCAAGGTGTCTTTCTTGTGGGCATGAATGGATTTGAGGCAGAATTGCCCCAGTAGCGGCATCCAGTCAGATTTCCTTATGCGGTAAAAGTTGCCATCTTTACTGGCATACGCGGCAGAAAAGCCTATTTTGTCATCAGTGATGCCGTAAAGGTGGACAAAAAGGCGAGTTTGTAGGAAGGGAAGCCGCCACCATCTCAATCAATAGCTTAGCGCCTGAAATTTCATACTTTAACGGACGATTTGATGGGGCAAGGGATCACATCGTCCCTCCATCATCAATTGGACTCGTCAATCCATCGGAAGCTGGCGCCCATTAAATCCCATGAACTCTGAAATAAACCTATCCAACCTCCGCGAAGCTCGCAAAGAACTCGCTGAATTAGAAACCATGCTGACGGCCCCAAATGAGGCAAGTGAGGCTGAGTTGGAGCTATCCTTGCGGCATGTCTACCATCATCTAAACTTCTGCTGGAATATCAGGAATATAGAAACTGAGCACTACAAGAACATGTCAGCGACTGAATTTATCGATTGGGGCAAATATCCGAACGGGTTTGATGATCCTGCCTCACTCAATGAGGATTAGGGCTCCTGTCACGGGCTGGCCCAGATTCGCTGTCCTTGCCCCCAATCCCCGTCGTTGAACCGAATATCCTGCCAGCACGCAACGATCGCCGACATTATAAGGAGTCCAGATCATGATTTGCATTACAGGCGCAGGCGGAACCGTCGGGGGCGAAGTTCTCAAGCAGCTCGAATCAACAGATGCGCACTATCGAGTGGCCTACTTTTCGAAGGGGAAGGCTGATCGCGCACGTGCGGCCGGGATCGATGCGGTTGTTATCGACTACAATCGTCCGGATACCCTGGAGGAGGCCTTTGGCGGGTGCGACAGGCTGTTTCTCCTTTGTCCAAACGTTATGGACCAGACCGAGTTTGAAATAAACGCCGTGGAAGCGGCGAAGACCAGTGGTATCCGACATATTGTAAAGCTGTCTGTAATGGGAGCGGAGGATGATGCCTACAGCTTGGCGAAGGTTCATCTGCCGGTCGAGCAAGCGATAGCGTCGAGCGGGCTGTCATGGACTTTCCTCCGCCCGAACAGTTACATGCAGAACGTGGTGACGTTCATGAGCGAGACGATCAGGGCCGAGGGGGCTTTTTACAGCGCAAGTGGCAATGCAAAGATAAGCCATGTGGATGTGCGCGACATCGCCGCAGTCGCCATCCAAGCACTAACCGGTGGGAACCATGACGGGCGGGCATACACGCTGACGGGGCCCGAGGCGCTCACCTATGACGAGATTGCGGACGAGATGTCTGCTGCGCTGGGACGCACGATCACGCATGTGAGCCTCCCGCCTTCAGACCTGAAGCAGGGGATGCTTGCAGGAGGGATGCCCCAAATACTCGCAGACAGGTTGCTCGACCTTGAGCGCTACTTCCGGGAAGACCGGGCGTCCAGCATCAGCGACGACATCAAGCTCGTGACCGGACGCAATCCCCGCGCTTTCCGGAATTTCCTTCGCGAGACCGCCGCCACGGGTATCTTGGATGTGGCAGACGGCAAGCGATGAGCAGCAGGTTGTTTCACATGCTGACTGCCATCGGTGCTGACGATTACCAGAAGGACGGCCGTTCATGGAACTGATTCAAATGACCATACTTATTTCCGCCCTGCTCTGTTCGCTGGTCGCCGGATTGGTGTTCACCTTCGCGATCGTCGTCATGCCGGGCATTCAGAGCTTGGGTGCGCTTGCCTTTCTCAAGTCGTTCAAGGCGATGGATCGCGTCATTCAGAACAACCCGCCGATCTTCATGTTGGTCTGGCTCGGCTCAGCGGTGGTACTGCTTCTTTCCACCGTGCTGGGGATCTGGCAATTGGCGGGTCTTGATCGGTTCCTTCTCATTGCCGCATGTGCGATCTATCTCTTCGGTGTCCAATTGCCGACGGTCACTATCAACATCCCCCTAAATAACCAGCTTCAATCCCAGGATCTCGACACGCTGACCGAGGCTGCGCTGCTGGAAACCTCGGCAAAGTTTGAATCCCGCTGGCTGCGATGGAACGCCATTCGGTCAATCCTTGCGATACTCACGACCGTCCTATTGCTGGTTCTACTGATCCGACTTTGATGGACAGAATTTCGCGTGGTTCGAGGCGCAGCAAGCTTCTGCCGGTAACGGCCGACCGGCTTCGCCTGAGGCGTGGCGTCCGAACCATTTATCACAGTGAATTTGACGCAAGTTTCATACACTTAACATGCCGTCTGGTTCTCTTGGATTGCCAGATGGGACCGTCGCCGAAAGCCCTTGATCCAGTCGCACCGCCAAATGCAAAGGATTGCGCAGCCTTAACCGAGTATAAGAAGACCTGTATGGAGAGAGGCATTCCGCCGATTTTTCATAGAATTCATTGGAAGATTTTGTTGTTCCTAGGTCTCAATAGTATTATGTGCTTTTTGATAGTAATGATGCTGAAATAAGTGGACATTACCTAACCTGTCACTGCGCCTGTCCGCAAGGTTCAGGCGGCCATCCCTGGCAACAGGATCGACGGTAGCCACCATCGAAAAGGACCAAAAATGACAATTTCGCTTCCTGATAGAGATATGGAAGACCTTCAATTTGCGAAGAATCTACTGGAGAATCCAGGAATTGCTGCCAAAGTGACCCATCTTATTGGAACCCCTATAGAAAAAGGCCTGGGTTTGTTGCCTGACAACTGGCATGAAAACATCGGCGAGGTCACGCAGTCAGCATTGCTCAAAGCTTCGGATGCGGCCATTTTCACGATGAAGGATATTCCTAGGGCGCCGTCATCTAATGGATGGCACAAATTGGGCGTTGCCATTAGTGGTGGTGTCGGGGGCTTTTTTGGAATTTCGGCGATAGCGGCCGAGCTTCTCATATCCACAACCATCATGCTCCGCTCAATTGCGGATATCGCGCGGAGTGAGGGTGAGCCCATATCTGAAGCTGAAGTCAAGCTTGCATGTCTGGAGGTATTTGCTTTGGGAGGGGGAAGCGAGTCCGATGATGGAACCGAAAGCGGATATTATGCGGTCCGGGCCGCTTTGGCCAAGTCGGTCGCAGATGCCGCGAAGTTTCTGGCGGGCAAAACCTTCAGGGATGAGGGGGCTCCGTTACTGGTTAGATTCATTGCCAAAGTTGCTCAGCGATTCAGCATCCAAATAACCAACAAAGCTGCGGCTCAGGCGGTACCGGCAATCGGTGCTGCAGGCGGTGCCATCATCAATACTGTCTTCATGGACCATTTCCAAGACATGGCAAAAGGTCACTTCGTCGTTCGCCGTTTGGAACGCAAGCATGGCAAGGATATCGTACAACAAATATATCAAGATCTGCCCAAGTTAGGCTAACATGTTGCGCCTCCGGGTTCGGACCAGAAAGCGGCCCTCTTTGGTGAGCGTCGGAGTATACCCCGTTGAACTTCAGACGACATTAAGGACGTTGTAATTAACGATGAAAAACGGGAAAGTAGTCTTCTTCTTTGGCGTTTTCATAAGTGTCATGTTGGGATTAATTGTAAGTCTTGATCCAGGAGCCGTCTGCAAGCTTGACCCAGATAATCCTCCGGATACGATATGGCGTTACCCAGCTCTGTGTTTTACACTTTGGGCATTTGGCCCACCACTTGGAATTATAATCGCCGCAATCGGAATTGTAATATCAGCTGGTGCACCGAAAAACACCATTATCAAGTTCAGCTTAGGAACCATCGGCGCTTATATCTTCATAAGCTATGCCAATGGACCCGTCCCCCATATCCCGGTTTTGTTTGGGATTGGCGGCGCATTCATCCTTATGTTTTATTTTTTGATATTATGGAAGAATGCCAGAATTCTAAAAGAGAATCCACCCAAGTTAGCAGGATATACCTTCCTATTGATCGGTTTTTGGTTTACCTGCGGTTTGGGCAGTCGGCAATATCAGCCGGCCTTGGGTGCAGGTGAAAGCCCGATAGATATCATAACATATTTTGTGCTTGCAATGCTCTTCTTCTGGTTGGGCGAAAAAAAGAGAAGTTAACATCAAAATTGGACCAATTATGACAGTAAAAAGAATTTGGCATGGCTGGACAATCCCGGAAAATGCTGAGATATATCAAAACCTTCTCCATAATGAAATATTTCCAGAAATTGAATCAAAAGAAATTCCTGGTTATCTGAGCATCGAATTGATGCGTCGCGACCTCGGTGACGAAGTCGAATTTATAACGATTATGACATTTGAATCACTACAAAATGTGATCGATTTTCAAGGAGAAGACTTTGAACGCAGCTATGTACCAGAAACAGCAAAAGCGGTATTGAAACGTTGGGATCTATTTGCATCACATTATGAATTACTCGACGCAAGACTCTATTCGGCAAATGCAAATAACACCTAAATGGTAAGGACCGCATTGAAAGCGCCTTTCCGATTGACACAACCGGTATGCAATCATTTTAATCGCGATATGGTGGTTGGAAAAAAGCAACAGGTTGAATACATGTTGAGAACAGGCATATTTATCGGTATCCTTTTAATGGTAATTGGTAATATGCCAGGCAATACATATGCGGAACAGAGTGTCCAGCTTGCAACGATCAACTGGGAACCATATACTGGAGAAAATCTACCCAACCACGGTTTTTTTTCAGAAATTGTAACAGAAGCTTTCTCCAGAACGGGCTGCCGTGTAGAATTCAAGTATTTTCCTTGGTCGCGGGCACTGCTTTATGCAAAGAAAGGAGTTGTCCATGGACTTATGGTGGCATACTGGAAAAGAGACCGTGTGGAGTTTCTAAATTATTCGGATGTCGTATGGAAGGTGAAAGAGGAATTTATAGCGCTACGGGAAACGCCCATCGTCTTTGATGGCGCCCTGAATTCGCTCAAAGGCCGTACGATAGGGGCTCTACGCGGATCGGCGCAAGCAGAAGAACTGAAAGCCGCTGGCCTGCAGATAGACGAGATCAGCGACCAGGTTCTGAATATAAAAAAGCTTCTCAAAAAGCGAATTGATATAATACTGATTCCGTCACGCATTTTACTTTTTCACTTAGACCGGATCGATCCCACATTCGACACGGCACGGATAAAAATTCTGAAACCTGAATATAAAATATTTGATATGTATGTCGTCTTTTCAAAGCAGATACCGGGATACGAGCAATTGACCGCTGATTTTAATATGGGTCTGGATCAAATTAAGAATGATGGCACCTATCGAATGATACTTCACAAGCATGATATTGAGGTCGAAAGATAATGGCCTTAAAACGGTATCGGGCCTATGGCACAGGCGCGCGCTTATGACGTGCGTTGGGCGTAAGCCGTTACGCCCCCTCGCCGCTGATCTACGGAGCATTTTTTATGTCGAAGGAAGCCGATTACAATCATTTGATGAATCATATTCAAGATGATGATATGGTGTGTTATTGTTTTCGATATACAAAGCGGAATATCATTGACGATTTTACCATGCATGGACGCTCCAATATTCTTGAGCGAATCAATACCGAAAAAAGAAATAATCGCTGTAAATGTGCGGAGAAAAACCCGAAAAAAAGATGATGCATCGGTGATGTCCACCAGGTGGTGGAGGAATTAAAAAGACAAACAACGCAGGACAAATAAAATGCAGGGGACTACCCGGTCTTCGAGACGACCTCGCCGACGCTCGCGGTTCAGTTCAGCCTTGTGAAACCATATTCACCTGTTTCTCAACGAACAGCATCCCGAAATCATTTTACAATTCACTTTTGGAATAGGTAAATTGAGATTTGTATGAAAAATGTCCTGCACATTTTAGGCCCGTCACCTATCCGCTTTAAGCAGTATCGGTAATCACGATAGGAGGGATATTAAGGATAAATCATCATGCTAACCAAAATCACTATCGCGCTATTGGTTATTTTGCAGCTGTCCGTGGCCACGCTGCTGGCGACAGACCCATCACACAAATCCAAGTATGTTGGTCAAGAGAATCGGGAGATCAAAAGTTTATCAGAGGCGGACATAGCGGAACTGAAAAGTGGAAAAGGTTGGGGACTGGCCAAAGCGGCGGAGTTGAATGGGGTACCAGGGCCGGTGCACTTGCTAGAGATGAAGGCGGAGATCCATCTTAGCAATCGACAGATCCAGGCGATTGAGACGCTTCATAGAAAGATGCAGCAAGCGGCCATACCGCTGGGCCTTGAGCTCATTGAACTTGAAAGGGAGTTGAACGATCACTTTGCGAATCGAACGATAACTAAGGAATTGCTGGGCGATTTGCTCGAAAAGGTCGCCCACGTGCATAAAAAGCTGCGACATGTTCATCTTTCTGCGCATTTGGAAACACCGAACATCTTAACCCGAGAGCAGATTTCCCTATACAACAAGCTGCGAGGGTATTCATCGGACGACCCCTGCGAAAATATCCCCGAAGGGCATGATCCTGACATGTGGAGAAAGCATCACGATTGTCTCTAGATAACGATACGTTTACAAGTGAATCATCGCATGGGTCGGCGGCATCCCAACATGAGACCTCACCTGACACCGAGGAGCGTGCGGCGCTTGTAGAACCAACACAATTTTGGCGGCATTTTTTAGGTCGATTGCCATATTTCTATTGCTTTTAATGATATTCCCACATACTGCGTGAAGTCCCATAGGGTGATCCTTTCGTATATCGTGAACATTCACCTGACCGCCAAACGCTGGAGCGCTCTTATCCCGCTTCGGGTTGGCGTGTGACATCGCCGACAACAGCGCGAGGAATGACGAATTCATGGACAAAAGCATCGAAAAAGCGATCTCCTTGGTACATACAATTAAGAAGTGGATGTCCCTTATTGTTCTTCTGGTGATGGCAATAATTGTCGCCGCCTCGATTGTGGAGCTCATTATTCTTCTCTATCTGGACATTTTCGACCCGACAGATAATGTGCTCTTCCTCGATATAAATGAATTGTTTCGGATTTTCAGTTTTGTCTTCATCATTCTCATTGGATTCGAGCTGATGGAAACAATCGAGATGTATTTCAAGCGAAATATCATCCATGCGGAGGTTGTGCTGCTGGTAGCGGTTATCGCCGTATCTCGGAAAGTGATTTTGCTGGATCTGGAAAAATATGATCCTATCGCCATTATCGGCTTGGGGGCAATTATCCTCGCGCTTGGCGGTTGTTACTATTTTATCAAGCGCGGCTTTGTGGGTAAAAATGCATAATTTTTTGCTCGCTGCGGACTGGGCGTGAACGTTCCCCTCACGCCCATGAAGTGAACGATGGCAAAAACACGCCCAGCGGAGGAAAGTGGTATGACGCCGAAAATATTGTTCGAAAAGCTGATCGGAAGCTGGGAAGGCGGCTGCCGCACCTGGTTCGAACCGGGCACGTTGGCCGACACCTCAACGGTGATTGGTGAGTTCGGCCCACTCCTCGGCGGTCTTTTTCTGCGCCACACATATGCGGGCACGATCCAGGGGAAACCGCGTCGTGGCGACGAGACGATCGCATTCAATTCCCTAACGAAGTCGTACCAAACCGCGTGGGTGGATGATTTTCACATGAGCGACGCCATTATGTTCTCCCACGGCACCGCTGCAGAGCGCGGCTTCGAGGTATACGGGGAGTACGATGTGGCAGGGGGGCAACCGAGATGGGGATGGCGGACGGAATTCGAACTGGTCGATGATGACCATTTGACGATTACGGCATACAACATCGATCCAGGGGGAGTGGCCGCCAAAGCCCTCGAGACGACCTATCGTCGCGTCGCCTAGCCGTAGCGTTGCCGGCAATTGGTACGCCGGCCGGCCACCGCATCCTTTTGAGAGACCAATTTCGCTGCGCCCCATTGCCATCCGGTCCCGTGGTGCGTTAGATTTCAGGATTCAATTGGCGTATGATGCAGGCTCTCAACAGGATACAACCGTCCCGATTCTGCTTCAGATCTACCGATCAGCGGCGTTGAAAATGGAACAGGAGGCGACATGCGGTCCAAACCAGCCACCCGGATAACGACATGGGGCGTTCTGAGTCCGTTCTTTGAAATCGCGTGATCTGGCGCCGTGTTGAGAGTTCTCAACAGCGCCTTCAATCACGCACTGGAAACAGAAGAGAACGCCGCCATGCCCCTTGCCGGTGGCATCCTGCAACACGGGTATCAATGCGGCATGATCTGGGGCGCGGCGCTCGCGGCGGGAGCCCAAGCGTATCGACTGTTCGGCCCGGGCCCGCGCGCCGAAACCCAGGCCATACTTACCGCACGCAGGCTGGTGACGTCGTTTCGCGCGGCCCATACCCACGTCAACTGCTTCGACCTGACCGGGTTGAATAAAACCTCGTCGACAATGCAGATGGTGACCTATTTCCTCATGAAAGGCGGCACGATCCGCTGCCTCAACAAAGCCGTTCGATACGTACGACCGGCATTGGCCGAGATCGAGAGCGCTCTCGGCACAGCGCCTTCCCAAGTGCCCACGACACCCGTTGGCTGCGCGACCCAATTGGCCAGCAGGATGGGGCTTAGCGACTTGCAAACGATAATGGCGGCGGGACTTTCCGGCGGCATCGGTTTGAGTGGCGGTGGCTGCGGCGCCTTGGGCGCCGCCGTATGGATCATCGGCATGAACCAGTTTGAAGCAGGTGCTAAGCCGGATCTTAACAGCCCCAGGGCCGTGGCGGCAATCGACCGCTTTTCCAAGTGCACCGGCGCTGAATTCGAGTGCCGCAACATCGTCGGACATCGATTTGAGACGGTCGCCGATCATGCGGCATATGTGAGGGACGGCGGCTGTTCCACCCTGATCGAGCTGATGGCGGCCAGCTAACCTGGGCAAGGGATTGACACGGCGCCGGATCGTGCCCGCTTTGGCCCAGTACCAGCGACACGGCACTTTTACACCAATAAGACGGAGAATCGATATGACAGCGAGATATATCGCGGCGATGACGGTCCTACTGCTGTTGACCGCCTGCAGCGGTCTGCACCAGCAGCAAAGCGGCATGAATCGCTTCAGCCCGCGCGAGCAAATCATCGAGGTGGTCAACAAGCTCTTCGTCTATACGGACGAACAGGACTGGAGCGGTCTGATAGCGGAGGTGTTCGACAGTGAAGTGGTCATCGATATGGTGTCGGTTGGCGCCAAATCGGTGGAGACCAGATCCAGTGAGGAGATCACCGCCCTCTGGGAGGCGGGTTTCAAGGGGCTGGATGCCGTTCATCATCAGGCGGGCAACTACATCGTTGCGATCGACGGAGATGCCGCCAAGGTGAAGGCCTATGCCATTGCCAGCCACTTCAAGGCGGCCGCCACCGCGGGAAACGTTCGCGAATTCATCGGCAGCTATGACCTGGGCCTGATCCGGCGCGCCGACGGCTGGCGCATCAACGGGTTCAAGTACAGCCTCAAGTACCTGGACGGCAACGTGGAGCTTAAATGATTCCGCCGGCGCTGGCCGGCGAAGGGTAGCTTGTCGCGGTGCGTGTCGCTGTTCACTCAGCACACAAAAGCCGTGCCGGTGAACGGCCGAAAGGATCGGGCTTGAAATGAGCACAAAGCGCCGGTTACCCTTTCACGCAAGAGGTTGATCCATGCATGCCGCCATTTCACAGGCCATAGAGTAAGGTAGACTGGCGTCGGACAGGCGCCTGTCATAGGGCAGATCGACAAAGGTTTTCGCAAGCAGCAGCGGCTCACGCGCTATTTCAACTGCTGGAGCGGGTGGACCCGCAACAGATCGAATCATACCCCATCATTCTCTACAAGCATATCGTGCAGATCGGCAAGAAGCAGCCGGCTTTGCTGCCCTTCTACCTGCCGCCGTGGAAAGATCACGATGAGGTCTTTTGGCAATCTCTCGGCGATTATGTGATTCTTGCGGTCCACCGGGTAAAAGACTTGGCGTTCGACCGATCGAGAGGACGAATAAAGGTAACGTACTTTGAAAAGATCAAGGGCCGAATAAAGTATCCGAAAGATATCGGAGAGATCACTCAGAAAATCGCCTACCTGGTGGATACCGAGTCGGTTTCAAGCGGACGGGACGCGCTGGCGGTCCTGCCGCTTTCCCCCAAGACCTGACCCTTCTGGAGAGACGACATGACGACGCCCACCTATCGTGCCGGTCGCAACATCGCCATCAAGGTGCCGCCCCATCAGTACGAGGCGACCCTGCGGTTCTATCGCGACGTCCTCGGCCTGGAGGCACTGGAGGACCAGGCGCCTTCGGTCGGTTTCCGCTTCGGCGCCAACAACCTATGGATCGATCGTGTTCCGGCGCTCAGCCAGGCGGAGACTTGGCTCGAAATCGTCACCGACGATCTCGCTGCGGCGGCCGCCCATCTGGCGGCCGAGGGCGTCGTCCGCTGCGACGAGATCGAGCCGTTGCCGCCGGGGTTCGAGGGCTTCTGGGTATCCAGTCCAGCCGCCATCGTTCATCTGGTGTGCGAGACGTCCGCCTCCTGGTAGACACGAAGCGCGCGCCGCAGGTGTTCGTCAACCCTCAAGCGGGTTGGCAGCCGCGATTGCGCCAAAGATAGAGCAGACACCATGAAAACGCGTCAGAAGATCCGCAAAGGCATCCTCCTGTGGTCCTTTTTTCTGTTCCCGGCGACCCTCTACTACTTCTCCCCAGTCTTGATTCTCGAAGCAAGTGCCACGGGCATCGTCAACGGGAGCTGGATCGTTTTTCTGCTGCTGCTGGTGAGTGCGCTGCTGCTGGGGAGGGGTTATTGCGGGTGGCTGTGTCCCGCGGCCGGCTGCCAGGAGGCCATCTTTCTGGCCAGGCCAAAGCGGGTCACCAAGGGGGATCTCATCAAATGGATCATCTGGGTGCCGTGGTTCGGCGCCATCGTTGTCCTGGCCATTCGGGCGGGTGGCTACCACACGATCGACTTTTTCTACCAAACCACCCACGGGCTCTCCATCGGCGATATCCAGGGCGCCATCGTCTACTTTAGCGTGCTGATCGGGCTCATCGTCCTGCCGGCGTTCCTGTTCGGCAAACGCGCCTTTTGTCACCATCTCTGCTGGATGGCCCCCTTCATGATTGTGGGCCGCCAACTGCGCAACCGGCTCCGGTGGCCATCCCTGGGATTGGCCCCTGCTGCAGACAAGTGTGTTCACTGTCACACCTGCACCCGCGGCTGCCCCATGAGTCTCCCGGTGGAGCGGATGGTGGCGCAGCAGCGGATGGAGCACACGGAGTGCATTCTTTGCGGAACTTGTGTGGACGGCTGCGAACAGGGCGCCGTCACCTATACCTGGCGGTAGCGTCCGCAAGGCTCGGACCAGGACCGCAACCCCGCCGACGCGGCGATGCACGGCTGCCGCCCTCGCCCATGGCATTTCTGCCCCCCGCCCTCCCCCTCAAGATCATCCTGGTGTAACCGATATCTCGATATGACCGACCGCTTTTGCCCCTAACGCTCATTCACTTCACCCTGATCTGGAAGCGACCTCCATCGGATCAGCACCCCTATGGAAGTGAGACATGTTTCGCAAACGACTGAAGTTGAAGCTGGTAGCAGGTGCGTTGGGTCTTATCGTTATCGTCAGCATGGCCATCACCATCGTGGTCGCCGTCATCGTCAACCGCCAGAACCGCACCATGGTCAACGTCAATCTTGAAACCGCCATGGCCATCGTGCGCGACGATTTCAAGGAGAGAACCGCGCGAACCGCCGC
>JAAUYD010166047.1_pt1 | contig 17727 bp, 12 predicted proteins | sample 7278101 | NCBI WGS metagenome assembly JAAUYD01 (sample SAMN14350128, study PRJNA611818) | marine sediment metagenome | isolation source: surface marine sediment (0.6m) | place: French Polynesia: Moorea | collected 2018-08 | reverse complement strand
GGCGTGACCTCGGTGCTCTTCTCGGATCATCCCCATCTCTTCGAGACCGGCGGGGAGAACTACCACACGGAGTTCTCGGCCTGGGACTACGTGCGCGGCCACGAGGGCGATCCGTGGAAGACGCACGCCGACCCGAGCTGGGTCGGGGCGCCTTCGCTCCCCGCGCGCAGCGCCGGGGCGAACTTCGGTCGACCGGAGCTGCGCCGACACTACGACGACTCGCGCACCTGGTTCCGCGAGGAGACGGACTACCCGGGTCCACGGACGATGCGGGCCGCCGCGCGTTGGCTCGCCGAGTCGGCTTCGCATCACGAGCGCTTCTTCCTCTTCGTCGACGAGTTCGATCCCCACGAGCCCTTCGACACGCCCGAGCCCTGGGCGCATCGCTACGACCCGGGCTGGGAGGAGGAGCTGATGATCTGGCCGCCCTACGCCATCGGCGGCGTCGAGAAGGGCGTCCTGACCGAGCGCGAGGGGCGGCACCTGCGCTGCAACTACGGCTCGAAGCTCTCGATGATCGACCACTGGTTCGGGCGCGTCCTGGACGCGCTCGACGCGGGCGAGCTGTGGGGCGACACCGCGGTGATCGTGTGCACCGATCATGGCCACTACCTGGGCGAGAAGGATCTGTGGGGGAAGCCCGGGGTGATGCAGTACGAACCCCTGGGGCACACCCCCCTGCTGATCCACTGGCCGGGCGCCGAGCCGGGCTCTTGCGATGCGCTCACGACCAACGTGGACCTCTTCGCGACCGCCGCCGACGTCTTCGGCGTCGAGGCCGAGCACCGCACCCACGGCGTGTCGCTCGCGCCCCTGCTGTGCGGAGACGGGTCGAGCGTGCGCGAGTGGGCGCTCGGCGGCATCTACGGCAACTGGGTGCAGGTGACCGACGGCCGCCGGAAGTACGCGCGCGCTCCGGCGAACGACAACTTCCCGCTCTCCATGTGGTCGAACCGCTGGTCCACCATGCCCGTGGACCTGGCGCCCGGACTGCGGCTCCCCAAGCCCGACGAGCGGGCCTTCCTCGATACGATGCCGGGCTCGCGGGTGCCGGTGATCCGGCAACCCTTCGCACCGGGTGACATGCTGCCCTACTGGGCGGGCCGACCCCGCGTGGACGCCCACGAGCTCTACGATCTCGAGCTGGATCCGGCCGAGGAGGAGAACCGCACCGGCGAGCCCGTCGAGAAGGAGCTGATCGATCTCCTGCGGGCGGCTCTCGAGAGCGTGGAGTCTCCCGCCGAGCAGCTCGAGCGCCTGGGGATCGCCTGAGTGCGCCTCCTATATGGACTACACGCGGCTCCGGAGCCTCGTAGCTTCGTGTAGAGAAACCTGTGCAGAGCTCCCCTAGGGCTTTGCCAGGCTCTCCCACACCAGGAAGAGCAGCTGCTCTCCCTTCAGGAATCCGCCGCCGAACTCGGGCTCGAGGTCGGCCAAGGGTGCGGTGGCGATCCACGCGTCGCGATCCTCGCCCGCCGCCTGGGCCTCTCGCACGCGCTCTCGCACGTCCACGAGCATGGCGCGGTAGGCCTCGAGATCGGCCTTGTCGGCGAGCTTCCCGTGCCCGGGGATCACCTTCGTCGTGGCGTCGATCCGGCCCAACACGGAGTCGACCACGCGGATCAGTCCGTCGATGGATCCGCCGCTCCCGACGTCGATGAAGGGGTACTGGCCGTTGAAGAGGGTGTCGCCCATGTGGATGGTGTTGGCCCGCTCGAACCAGACGAGGGTGTCGCCGTCGGTGTGGGCGGCGGGGACGTGCTCCAGCCGGATCGTCTCGTCGTTCCAGTAGAGGGTGTTGTTGGCGTCGAAGGTCAGGACCGGGAGCGCACCTTCGGGAGCGGGCGGTGTGGTCCGGCCGGTCAGCTGGCTCACCTGTCCGGCCTTCATGCGCTTGCGCACGTTGTCGTGGGCGACGATCAGGGCGCCCGCCTCGCCGAAGGCCTCGTTGCCGCCGGTGTGATCCGCGTGCCAGTGCGTGTTGATCACGAAGCGCACGGGGCCGGGCTGCAGGGCCTCGATCGCGGCGACGATCTTCCCGTGGAGCGGCGCGAACTGGTCGTCGATGATCAGGGGCCCGTCGCTGCCGGTGGAGACCGCGATGTTGCCGCCGCGTCCGTAGAGGACGTGCAGTCCCGGCGCGACCTCGACGGTCTCGATGCGGACCTCCGCATCTCGAGCGGAGGACGCCGCGGCCAGGAGCAGCAGCCCGGCCACCCAGGCGATCCCGGACCGACGTGCGATGCGATCAGCGAGAGCCATCTCTCCTCCGGAGCTCAGGGGGAATCCTCGCCTTCCGGCTCGTCGCCGTTCGAAGGGCGCCGGGCGCGCGCGCCGAGAGCCACCGACACCATGGCACCCAGAACGCCGACGATCGCCACCATGAAGAGCAGGAACACGATGCTGTTGGCGGTACCGCCGAAGCGCAGCCCGCGGGTCTCGGTGAGCGGGCCGAGCCAAGAGGCCAGGATGTTGCCCCAGGCCGTCGCGAGCAGGCCCCACTTGATCCACGCGGCCGTGCGCGAGCCCAGGCGGAGGAGGGGCGCCACCGCCGCCACGCTGATCAGGAGCACGCCGTTGAGCACGCCCTCCAGGTGCGCCATGCGCCAGCCGCGCACGTCGCCGGGCATGTCGAACTCGACGCGCCAGGGCAGCGGCCAGAGCTCGAAGCCGCCGAGGATCTCGAAGGCGAAGGGGAAGCCCGCGGCCATCCCCAGCAGGAAGACGAGGGCCCCGTGCAGGACGAGGACGCGTTGGTCGGCGGGGCCCATGCTCGCCTCCTCAGGCCACGCGGGCCCACATGTGCGGCTGCGCCGCGACCGGACGCAACACCAGGCGCGGTGCGCGGCGCAGGGCCGCGCCCAGCGGCCGCGACAAGCCCGTCATGCCGCGGGCGAAGTTGCGATTGGCCGAGCGCCAGCGACGCAGGCTCCGGTTGGTGGCGCTCACCGGGTCCTCGCCCGCCAGGAGGGCCTCGGCACACAGCCAGCCCGCGAGAGCGCCCCGGGTCATGCCATCCCCGGTGATGATGGGCGTGCAGGCGCTGTAGGTACGGAAGAGGTCCATGTAGTCCGCGCGATGGGTCGTGACGTCCGACCACGGGATGCACGGCACCATCGCCTCGCCCCGGGTCGCCTCGGCGTCCACGGGGTCGAGGCCGAGCGCGTCGGCGAACGCCTCGTCGATCTCGCGCATCGCCGCGATCTCGCGGGCCTTGTCGAAGCCCGGCGCGCCCGCTCGGACGATCCGATAGAAGATCCCGTAGAAGTCGGCCGCCGGCGTCAGCGGATCGTGGAAGGGGTAGAAGACGCCGGTATCGAACCAGCCGTCGCGATGGCGCATTCCGATGCAGCTGTGGCCCGCAGCCAGCGCGGCGCCGTCGCGCCGGCGCAGGGGCACCTGGGATGCGACCACGAAGCGCTCGGGCTTCGCCGGGGCCGGCACGTCCGAGAGCGGCTCGTGGCTCGCGTCGAGCACCATCGGGCGATCGCCCGGAGCCTGGTCGAGGCAGGCCTCGAGGCTCGGCGCGAGCGTGTCGGCGAAGGGCACTTCCAGGTCCACCGCGCGGGCCAGTCGATCCACGAGGTGCCCGTTGCGCAGGCCGTAGGCCAGCGGGCGGCCGGGCTCGGCCTCCATCCACGGGGTCGGGCCGCGCAGATCGAGCGCCCCGGGATGGGGCGGCGCCAGCGCGAAGTCCTGCGCCCAGGTGGACGCCTTGTGGCGCTCCGCGCCGAACAGGTCGTCGGCCACCGTCTCCGCGGGGACGCCGAGGGCGGCCCCCGCGTAGTCGAGGGTGCGCGCACGCAGGGTGCAGCCGTTGACGAGCCGCCGGCCGGGGCGCGGCCGGGGAGCCGCGATGCGGACGCGCCCGGCGAACGCGTCGCTCCGGGCGAGCCGCGCCGCACAGATGAGCGCGCCGATGCCAGCGCCCCGGATCACCACGGAGTCGAAGCGCCGAGCCTCGCGGCCGGGGCGCCGCCCGAGCCAGCGCGGGAGGCGCGCGTCCCGGCCCGCAGGAACCGCGGACGATGCCGGTTTGGCCATGGCGGGATCTTAGTGCAAGCCCCCGATCCGAGGGCTACGCACGGTCATGTCCCCGGAGCGAGGCCGCATCGATGGAGCCGCCGCCGAGGTCCGCGATCAGCTGATTCCGTTGCTGAAGGCCCTCGACGGGCTGCTGGCCGCCGAAGGCGCGGAGGACCCCCGCGCGTTCTTCGCAGCCATCGCGCGGAAGCTCTCGCTGGCACGAGAGCCCGAGGACCTGATGCAGCCCTTCCTCGAGCTCGGGACCACGGCGTTTCGCGGCTTCGAGTTCCCGATCGCAGCCGGCCCGCTGATCGACGAGGTGCTACGCCGCGCGCAGGAGGCGGCGCAGACGCTCTCTGCCGAAGGCACCCCGCACTAGGCTAAAGGCCGCTCGGAGCGGGCCCAAGGCCGCCCGCACCAGGCCGAGGGCCGCCCGCACCAGGCGCCCTCCGTATACTGCCCCGCGATGGACCGTGGCCCTGGCCGGACGCGTGCGTGGCTCCGACGACTCGGATGCGCCCTCGTGATGGCGACGGCGGGCTGCTCCGCCCCCGATCCCCTGGACCACTCCGGCCCGGTGGGCTCGTGGCCGAGCTACGGGGCCGATCCCGGCGGGAGCCGCTTCTCGCCGCTCACGCAGATCCGGCCCGCGAACGTCGCGGACCTCGAGGTCGCCTGGGTGCACCACACCGGCGACGTCGTGGACGGAAGCGAGACCCTCGCGCCGGGGAGCTTCCAGGCCACGCCGATCCTCCACGGCGACGCGCTCGTGCTGTGTACGCCGCGCAACCACGTGGTGTCGCTCGATGCGGAGACGGGAGCCTTGCGCTGGCGCCACGACCCGCAGGTCGAGACCGAGGGCATCTACGTGCTCACCTGCCGCGGGGTGTCGGCCTGGGCCGACGCGGAGGCGGCGCCCGACGCCGCCTGCCGCGAGCGGATCTTCAGCGGGACCGTCGACGGCCGCCTGCTCGCGCTCGACGCCGCCACGGGCCGGCCCTGTCAGGACTTCGGCGTCTCCGGCGTCGTCGACCTGACCGAGGGGATCGGCGACACGGCGCCCGGCGAGTACGGCGTGACGTCGCCCCCGGCGATCCTCGAGGATCGTGTGATCGTGGGAACGATGGTGCTGGACAATCGCCGCCGGGACGCGCCGGGCGGTGTGGTGCGCGCCTTCGACGCCCGTACGGGCGGGCTCCTCTGGGCCTGGGACCCCGTGCCGGAGGGATCCCCGGCCCCGCCCGGCTCGAGCACCTGGCGCCGCGGGACGACGAACGCGTGGTCGATCCTCTCCGTGGACGCCGAGCGGGGCCTCGTCTACGTCCCGACGGGAAACACGTCACCCGACTACTACGGGGGGCTCCGCGCCGGCCTCGACCGCTACTCGAGTGCTCTGGTCGCGCTGTCCGGCGCGACCGGCGAGGTCGTGTGGGACTTCCAGACGGTCCACCACGACGTCTGGGACTACGACGTCCCTTCCCAGCCCGCCCTGATCGAGCTGTCGACTTCGGAGGGCGTGCGGCCGGCCGTGGTGCAGGCCACCAAGCTCGGCCATCTCTTCGTCCTCGACCGCGCGACCGGCGAGCCGATCCATCCGGTGGAGGAGCGCCCGGTTCCAAAGGGCGGCGTCCCCGGCGAGGCGTTGTCGCCCACCCAGCCCTTCCCGGTACGGCCCCCGCCGCTGCATCCCACCCGCCTCGAGCCCGACGACGCCTTCGGCTTCACGCCCATCGATCGGGCGCGATGTCGTGAGCGCATCGAGGCGGCGCGCTCGGAGGGTCCCTTCACGCCGCCGAGCCTCAAGGGCAGCATCCAGTTCCCGGGGATGATGGGAGGCTCGAACTGGGGCAGCGTGGCGGTGGATCCGGGCAGCGGCGTGCTCGTCACGCCCACCTCGAGGGCCGCCACCTTCGTGCGCCTGATTCCGCGCGAGGAGTTCGAGCGCCGCTTCCCCGACGGCCCACCGGAGTTCGGCTTCGAGCCCCAGGAGGGCACGCCCTACGCGCTCGAGCGACTCCCCCTGCTGTCGCCCCTGGGCGCGCCGTGCAACCCGCCGCCGTGGGGCGCGCTCACCGCGGTGGACCTCGTGCGCGGCGAGATCCTCTGGGAGGTTCCGCTCGGGACGACGCGCGACCTCGCGCCCTGGCCGCTCTGGCTCGAGACGGGCACGCCGCTGGCCGGCGGCGCGATCGTGACGGCCAGCGGCCTCGTCTTCATCGGGGCCACCACCGACCACTTCCTGCGGGCGATCGACCTGGCCTCCGGAGAAGAGCTCTGGAAGGGACGGCTCCCGGCGGCGGGGAACGCCACGCCCATGACGTATCGACTGAGGCCGGACTCGCACCAGTTCGTGGTGATCGCAGCCGGCGGGCACGGCCTGATGGGAGGCTCCGGAGGCGACGCGCTGGTGGCCTTCGCGCTTCCGGACGACTCGTGAGCCGAGAGCCCCGCTCGTCGCACGAGGCATCGCCACCGACGCGCGGCGTCTGTGGGACGACTGCTCGCCCGGGAGGAGCTCGACTGCGCCGAGCTCCTCCCAGGCTGACCCTTCCCTAGGGCAGGACCTCGACGCAGAGGGCGGGCCGTTCGGCGAGGGCGACCGCGCCGGCGCGATCGAGGTCGGCCGTCTGCAGCGGAACGCAGGCGGGTTTGCAGACTCGCCCTGGCGGGGTCCCACAGGTGGAGCTGCCGTCGCCCTCGTTGCAGCTCCAGGTTCCGTCGGCGCAGCAGGTCGCGCCCTCGAAGCAGAACGGGTTGCCGAAGGCACCGGGCTCGTCGGCGGGATCGCAGCAGTGCTCGCAGACGCGGCCGGGTCCCCCGCCGCAGGACGAGGAGCCATCTCCCCGGTTGCACCGCCAGACCCCGTCGTCGCAGCAGGTCGCACCCTCGAAGCAGAACGGATTGCCGAATGCGCCCGGCTCCTCGGCCGGGTCGCAGCAGACGCCGCCGCGACACTCGGCCAGCTTCTCGCGGCAGTCGCCGAAGGCATCCCGGCAGCGGCCGAGATTCTCACGACACTCGCGCAGCAGGCCGTGCTTGCGCTCGAGCTTCTCCTTGCACTCTGCCCGGTCCGCGCGACACAGCGCGAGGCGCTTGGCCACCTTGTCGATGCGCTCGCGCAGCCGGGCGTTGCGCGCCTCGGCGGCGGCCAGTGCCTCGAGGGCCCGTTCGAGCCGCGCCTTGCAGGACGAGCAGTCGTCGGGCGCGACGTCGGTCGTCTGGCCCGAGGCGACGGCGACGCCGAGCAGGGGGATGGACAGGGAGAGGAGCAGGGCAGGGAGGAAGGTCGCGATCCGGGGGACGCGCATGGGGGAGCCTCCTTCGACGGGGAGGCCGCCAGTATCCCACGAATCTCCGGCTGGCGGGGGATTTTTTCCCACGAAATCGCCCGAGTCCGGGTTCGGGCCCGGATCCGAGCCCTAGTCCTCGGGCAGGAAGCGCGACGCCAGGGCTGCCACCCGGGAGGAGGGCAGCAGCTTCACCACGCCCAGCATCGCCCGGTTCCCGAAGCCGGTGATGCGCAGGTCCTCGCCCCGGGCGCTGGCGGCCAGGGCCTCGTCGACCACCTCCTGGGCGCTCTGCCAGGCGAAGTCGGGCATCCCGTCCGTCGCGTAGCCGCCGCGCTCCTGGAACTCCGTGCGCGTGAGCCCCGGGCACACGGCCGTGACCACCACGCCTTCGCCCGACACCTCGACGTGCAGCGCCTGGCTGAAGCTGGTGACGAACGCCTTGGTCGCGCCGTACACGGCAGAGCGCGGGGAGGGGATGAAGGACAGCCCCGACGAGACGTTGAGGATGCGCCCGCGGCGCGCCGGCCGCATGGTCGAGAGCGCCGCGTGTGCGAGGCGCACCAGGGCCGTCACGTTGAGGTCCACCTGGGCCACCGAGCGCTCGATGTCGACGTCGGCGAAGTTGCCGTTCACGCCGAAGCCCGCGTTGTTCACGAGCAGGTCGATCGCCCCGTCCTTGCGAAGCCGCTCCTCGACCGCGGCGAGATCCGACTCGCGGGTGAGGTCGGCGGTGAGGACCTCGCTCTGCCGGCCGTGCTCCTCGGCGAGGCGGCGCGCCAGGGCCTCGAGGCGGTCGGTGTCGCGTGCGACGAGGATCAGGTCGCTTCCCTGTCGGGCCAGGGTCTCCGCGAAGCTGCGGCCGATTCCCGTGGATGCACCCGTCACGAGGGCGAGACGAGAGGGCGGGGTCTTGCTCATGCAGGTCTCCTTCTGCCCGGTGCCGAGGCCGCCGGACGACCCCTTGAGTGTGGCATACTCACGCAGCATGGGTGGGACGCGCGGCCTTCGATCGGACACGGCGCGCACGCGCTTCGAGGAGATCGCATCGCGGCCCGACGCGGAGATCGATCTCGAGGTCGCCGCCCTGTGGATTGCCGCCGAGGAGCGCGGCGCGACGGACGTCGACGCCTCGCTCGCGGAGCTCGACGAGCTGGCGCGACGCGCGGCCCGGTGTCTCGAGAGCGCGTCCGGCGAGCGGTCCCGGGTCGAGGCCCTCAACCACTTCCTCTTCGCCGAAGCCCGTTTCGAGGGCAATCGCGACGCCTACTACGACCCGCGCAACAGCTACCTCGACCAGGTGCTGGCGCGCCGCACGGGCATCCCGATCACCCTGGCGCTGGTCTACCTGGCCATCGCCAAGCGCCTCGACCTCCCCCTGTCCGGCGTCGGCTTTCCCGGTCACTTCCTGCTGCGCTGGGACGGCGTGCAGGAGTGGCTCATCGATCCCTTCGACGGCGAGGTGATCTCGCGGAGCGAGTGCCAGCGGCGGCTCGAGGCCGGGACCTCCGGTCGCGTGGTCCTCGAGCCCGAGGTGCATCTGCGAGCCGCTTCGCCCCGCGAGATCCTGGTGCGGGTGCTCGGCAACCTGAAGCACGTCTTCGCCCAGTGCGGCGACTTCGAGCGGGCACTCGCCTGCAGCGAACGCGTGCTGCTCCTGATGCCGGATGCGGCGTCCGAGCTGCGCGACCGGGCCCTCATCTACGAGCAGCTCGATTGCCCGGGAGCCGCGCTCTCGGATCTCGAGCGCTTCCTCGAGCTGTCGCCGATGGACCCCAAGGCCCCCGAGCTGCTGTCGAAGTGCCGGGAGCTGCGCGCCCAGCTCGGGCCGCTCCACTAGCCGCGATCGCGAGTCGCGCCGCTCGAGGCGGACTAACGCGGAGGACGCGGCGGTGGGCGGGGCCCGCCCGGCGGACCGAACGGAGGCGGAAAGTGGCCGGGCGGCCGCGGCTCTTCCCGCCACTGCGGGTTGCGAGGCGGCTCGGCGTCGGGGTCGTAGGAGAAGGGGCGGCGCCGCGGCGGCTCGGGCCGCGGAGCCGGCTCCTCCAAGGCAGCGGGCGGCGGAGGCGGCCCGTCCCGGCGGGCGACGGCGGGCGCTTCGGCGTCGCGAGCGCAGCGGAAGCCCAGGCGGCTGCTGAAGGCGATCTCCTCCCGGCCGGTGCGGCGGGAGACGACGCTGCTCGCGGGCTCGTCGTCGAAGGAGCCCCCGCGCACTCGTCCCGGGCGGTCCACGAACTCGCTCACGTTCCCCACCATGTGGAGGGCGCCGTAGGGGCTGCCTCCGGCCGGCAGGCTCTCGACCCGCGCGGTGCGGGCGAAGCCGTCGGCCTCGCCTTCGAGATTCGCGCGGCGGGCGAGGTCGTCGAGCTCCGAGCCCCACGGATACAGCGCGCCTTCGCGTCCGCGGGCCGCCTTCTCCCACTCCGCTTCGGTGGGGAGGCGGTGGCCACGCCAGGCGCAGAAGGCGCGCGCGGACTCCCACTCGAGGCAGTTCATCGGGTGGTCCTCGCGCCGCGCCTCGTAGTTGCAGGCGGAGCTCGAGGCGAGGGCGCTCGCGTCGCAGGCGCCGGCCTCGACGCAGCGCCGGAACTCGGAGACCGGAACCTCGGTGCGGTCGATCCAGTAGCGCGGCAGCACCAGGGTGCGCCCGGGCTTCTCCTCCGCCTCGCAGTTGGCGTCCAGCGCGTCGTTGCAGCCGTACCGGAAGGGCCCGGCCGGGACCACGACCATGGGCTCGTCCGAGAGCGGCGCGGCCAGGCTCGCGGGGACCGCGGGAGTCGGGAGCGCGGCTGCCGGGGCGGGGCTCGCGGCCGGCGCGGTCGGCACCGGGCCCGGCTCGATGGACGGGGCGCGCAGCAGCCAGGCTCCGCCGGCCAAGGCGACGAGGGCCACGGCGGCGAGCCAGCCGCGAGACGCGCCGCGCGACCCGCCGCGTGACGGGGCGGCGGCGCCGGGCTGCACGACCGTCTCGACCTCGGAGGGGAGCGCCCGGCGTCCGGGCCGGGTCTCGTCCTCCTGGTGTGCCGGTGCGCCCGGGACCGCGTGCAGGCTCTGGCCTTCCAGGCCGGCCTCGAACGCCTCGGCGAACGCGGTGCAGCTCTCGAAGCGGCGGCGCGGATCCCGCTCGAGCGCGCGCATCACCGCGGCGGCGGCCGGCGCGGCCACCGAGACCTCGCGGCGGGCGAGGGGGACCGGCTCTTCGTAGAGCTTCGCGGTCATCAGCTCCGAGCCGGTGGTCGCCTCGAAGGGGAAGCGCTCGGTGAGCGCCTCGTAGACCACGAGTGCGAGGCTGTACTGGTCGTACTGGGGCGTGAGCTCGCGAACCACGGCCTCGGGAGGGGCGTAGGCCGGCGATCCGACCCAGCCGCCGGTTCCGGTGAGGTCTCCCGCGCCGGGCGCCGACTCCTCGACTCGCGACAGCACGGTCGCGATGCCGAAGTCCGACAGGTAGGCGTTGTCGTCCGCGTCGAAGAGCACGTTCGCCGGCTTCACGTCGCGGTGGAGGCGCCCGCGGCGATGGACGAAGTCGAGCCCCTCCGCGAGAGCGGGAAGCCACGCGAGGATCGAGCGCGGGTCGAGCGGCCGCCCCTTCGGCATGCGCGCGCGCAGGTCTCCGCCGGCGACGTAGCGCACCACCAGGAACGGCACGTCCTCGTGGCTCCCCGCGTCGTAGACGGGGATCACGCGCGGGTGCTCGAGGGTCGCGAGCTCCTGGATCTCGCGATCGAAGCGCTCCCGGAACTCCGCATTCAGCAGCGATGCGTGGGGGATCTTGACGACGACGCGGCGTCCACCCCGGAACCCTTCGTCCTTCGACAGATAGGCGCTGCCCATGCCGCCGGCGTCGAGCTCGCGCTCGATCCGGTAGCGGCCCGCCAGGAGATCTCCGACCTGCGGCAATGCGCTGCCCTCCGCCCCTCCCATCGGTGGGACGACGCCTCGGGCTGAGCGGGTGTCGTGCGGGCTAAGGGGCCTGTGCCGGATCGGGCCGGTACCAGATGGGCGAGGTGTAGGCCCGCTCCTGGATCTCGGGCGGCCCGTGCTCCTCGGAGAGCGACTCGCCGAGGGCCACGGCGTCGAAGACCGAGTGCCGCGGAGTCGGGATCTCGAGCACGCGCACGTAGTAGAAGGCGGACCGGGAGGGGTCGAAGTCGGCGTCGCGGAACCAGCCGCGGAGCTCCGGGCTGCCGATCTCGTTGGTGTAGGTCGCCGCGGCCGGGTCGACCGTGCTCCCGACCGGCGGCAGGCGGCCGTCCACTCCCGGAACCCGCTCGCCCGAGCCCACCACGTCGAACACGCGCTCGTGGGTTCTGCCGTCCGCGTCGATCCAGCCCTTCACGAGCTGGATACGGTCGAGGTTCGCGCCCTTGGGATCGCGCAGGGCCTGGATCACGAAGGACGGCGCTTCCCCCGCGGCCGCCCCCGTGAGCTCGCCGCCCATGGGTACGCCGAGGCCCGCTCCCCGGCTCGCGAAGTCGACGCCCTCCGCGTCGGCCGGCCCGAGGCCGAAGCCGCCGAAGACGCGGACGGTGAGGCGCGGGCCGGTCGTCGCGTACACCTCGCGACGGCGGAAGGCGTCGAGGATGGCCGTGCGGCTGTTCTCCTCCGCCCAGACCGCCGCGAGCCCCGAGGCCGACATCGACCAGCCGGTGGGCCCGCTCGCCCCACGACGCGACGCGCGCTTCGTCTCGGGCGTCGAGTCCCGCGCCATCTTGCCCCAGAAGTTGGGCTCCTCGGCCGAGGCCATGCCGGTATGGGAGTCGGTCGAGCCGATCAAGCCGAACGCGTAGGGGTTCACGCCGATGCGCGACTCGAGGGAGAGGCCGCGGAGCAGGCCGCTTCGGACGTAGTCGCCGGGCGCGACCTCGTACGGGGGCGCGTCCTGCTGGATGTAGTGCGAGTAGGTCTCGAAGTCGGCGAAGGGATCGCCGGGCGACAGGCTCGGGTGGGTCTCCGAGTCGCCCTTGATCTGGGTCACCTCGACGACGGGCTCGTAGCGCGCCCGGAGGGCTGCGTACTCGGCGTCGATCGCGGCGCCGCGCAGGCTCGTCTCGGCGAACATGTAGCCCTTCGAGACGTTCGAGTTGTGGGGGATCGCCACGAACTCGGCGCCGGTCTCCCGGCTCGTCTCGTCCAGCCACCTCCACAGGTCCTCCGGATACATGCTGTCGTCCGAGCCCCAGGGCAGGAAGCGGTTCGCCACGCTCGCGTCGGCGCTGGTGAAGACGACGCGGTGCAGGTTCGCGCCCGCCGGGATCGAGCTCCACTCCCAGCCGATCAGCGTCGTGAACACGCCGGGCTCGTCGTGGGCGTCGGCGATGGCGTTCGCCTCCTCCCAGATCGTCCGCGACATGAGGTCGGCGTTCGGGATCCGCGCGTCCGGGGGCGAGGCCGCGGCCTCCTCGACCGAGCCGGACCTCGGAAGGAAGGAGTTGAAGGCGGAGGAGCCCTCGTCTCCGTCGAGCACGCCGCGCAGCCATCGCTCGGTGAGTCGCGCGCGGATCCCGTCCACGAAGCCCAGGCCGTCGCGCGGCAGCCCGCGTTGGTGGATGTGGCGCATCACGCCCAGGTACTCGGCATGGTCGGCGACGACCAGGAAGTCGAGCGGGGTCTCGATCTGGACCCGCGCCCGGTGGAAGGGGTGGATCACCGGCAGGCCCTTCGCGTAGCGATAGGCCGTGTCCGGATCGGCGCTCATGTTGCGGTTCAGGTAGGCGTCGAAGGAGTTGCTCGTGTGGAGGTGCGTGTCTCCCCACAGGAGCCGTCGGGCGCCTTCCTCCGCGGAGGCCGCGCCGGCCGTGAGAAGCAGTCCGCACGCGATCCCGATCGCTCGCCACATCGGCCGGCCCTCCTGCGCCGGATCCGGCGCGCTCGCCCATACTAGAGCAGAGCGGCGAACGTCCGCTTCGCGGCGTTTGCTAGATGGCGCCGGGGGGATGCAGGCCGTCGTGGGCGAGCAGCGTCGCGAGGTCGCGGCGCAGGCCGGAGTACGCGCCGCGCAGCTGATCGTCCGGCGCACCGAGGGCCGCGCGCAGCTCGAGCCCGCGCAGCGCGGCCAGCAGCCACCAGCCACGCTCCGAGAGCGTCTCCGGGACGGAGTCGTCCACGGTGCCGAAGAACTCGGTGGCGATTCGCGCACCGGAGGTCCCGAGGTCGAGCTGGCGAAGGATGGCTCGGATCTCGCGGGCCTCGTCACTGGTGTCGAACATGAGCTGCAGCGCGAGCCGCACGAGCGGCCGATCGTCGAGGACGAGCGCCTCGTGGACGTCGAGGAGGCGCTCGAGCTGGCCGTTGCCCGGCCCCTCGGCCAGTCCTCGAGCCACCAGCTCCGCCCAGCGCACGAAGGCCCGCCGCGTCACCTCGACCCCGAGCAGGCTCTTGCTCTGGAAGTGGAAATGGACGAGGCCGCGGCTGTATCCGGCCGCTTCTGCGATCTCGCGATAGGTCGCACGGGTGTAGCCGCGATCGGCGAAGACCCGGGTCGCCGCGCGCAGCAGCTCCTCTCGGGTCTGCTCCGCGCGCTCCTGGCGGCTCATGGGCCCGGCTTCCATGAGTCGAGCATAACCAGCTCTGAGGCGAAGATTTCACTAGCCAGACGGCCAGCGACGGTGATAGGGTCGGCACACTCTGGGGATCCGGGTGCGCTCCCGGCGTAGGCCAGACACCATACCCGTCCCCCGGGGAAGAGGAGGCTCCACAAATGACCCGAACGATGCTGCGCTGGGCTCGCGCCCTCGCGGTCGCCGCGATCGCGCTTCCCGCCATCGCCTGCGGCCAGATCGACATCCCGCTGACCCTGGTGCTCGAGGATCCGAGCGACATCACGATCAACATCCCCATCTTCCCGCCGCCGAACGACCAGGCGTCGACGTTCCTCGTCGGAGGGATCGACACCAACATCACGGCCGACCTGGGATTCTTCGAGCTGCTGGCCGTCCTGCTCGGTCAGGCGCTCCAGGCCGACGTGGACATCAACGACGTCGCGATCGCCGGCACGCCGCTCCTGATCGGTGGCTTCCTCGACACGGGCACCGTCTGCGTCGACCCGGACCCGGTGCTCGGTGCCGGCGGGGGCGAGGCGCAGCTGAACGTGCTGCTCGGCGTCGCCGCCTTCGACATCGACATCAACACGCTGCTGACGGTGGCCGACCCGCTGGTGAACTCGCTCCTCGGTGGCGGGCTGCCCTTCGCGGCCGGCGTCGACACGACGACGACCTTCACCATCGGAGATCTGATCGGCCTGGCACTCGGAGGAGGAGGCGGCGGACTGGCGCTCACCCAGGAGATCAGCACCACGCTTCCGCCGGACACCCCCGTCATCGGGGCGGCGGAGGTATCCGCGGTGCTGACCCTGGCCACGTCCGACGCGATTCCGAGCGATCCGCTGCTCGACGAGTGCGCCGCGCTCTAAGCTCGGTCGGACCCCCTCCAAATGCCCGCTGATCCGTCGGCGGCGCGCGGGCGGCTGCTCCCGCCGCTCGCGCGCCCCGACGCCCTGCCGGTCTCGCTGGTGCTCTCCCTGCTCGTCGCCGGGCTTGCGCTGGCCGTGTCTCTCGCGCCCGCGCCGGCGGCCGCGCAGAACGCCCCTTCCTTCGACACGATCGGTGACCTGTCCGGAGGCGCCGTCACCAGCACGGCGACCGCCGTGTCGGCCGATGCTTCGACCATCGTCGGCTGGAGCGAGGGGAGTGGCGGCGTCGAGGCCGTGATCTGGACCCACACGGGCGGCCTCGTCGGGATCGGCGCGCCGTCGGCGAGCGAGCCCTTCAGCCGGGCCTCGGGCGTCTCCGACGACGGCAGCGTGATCGCCGGGACCGCCGCGACCAGCAACGGCGGGCGGGCCTTCCGCTGGACCTCCGGCGGGGGCTTCACGACCCTCGGCACCTTCACGTGCTTCCTGTGTACGCCCAACGCCACCGGCGAGGGCATCTCGGGCGATGCGGCCACGGTGGTGGGCTCGGGGCTCGAGTTCCCCTTCCTCGGCTCCGCCCACGTCAATGCGGCCCGCTGGCCCGGCGGCGGCACCGGGATCTCCGACCTCGGCGATCTGCCCGGGGGCGGCGACGCCGGCATCGCCTACGGCGCCTCGCGCGACGGCTCGCTGATCGTCGGCGAGACGGACTCGGGCTCGGGGCCGGCGGGCTTCCGCTGGGCGGGCAGCATGACCATGCTCCCCGGGCTCGCGGGCGCCCTCTATACCGTCGGTGCGCTCGGCGTGGCCGCCGACGAGTCGGTGATCGTCGGCTACGCGAACGCGAGCGCCACGGGCAGCAACCAGCCCGAGCCCACGCGCTGGGTCGGGCCCTCCTTCGCGACCGCGGAGAACCTCGGTGCGCTGCCCGGCCAGACGTCGGCTCGCGGGCGCGCCTACGCAGCCACGGGCGACGGCAGCGTGATCGTCGGCACCACCCGTAATCCGGCCGGCCAGGACACCGCCTTCATCTGGGACGCGACGAACGGCATGCGCTCCCTCGCCACCGAGCTCGAGACGGAGTACGGCCTCGACCTCGGCGGCTACCACCTCGTCGAGGCCCGCGGCGTCTCGGACATCAACGGCCAGGGCGAGCTCACCATCGTGGGGCTGGCGGAGTCGCCGGCCGGCGACGACGAAGGCTTCGTCGCGGTGCTCAGCCCGACCCATTGCAACGACGGTCTCGACAACGATTCCGACACCGACGTCGACTTCCCCGCAGACGCGGGCTGCACGGCGCTCGGTGATCGCTCCGAGGGGCCCGACTGCTCCGACGGCCTCGACAACGACGGCGACGGGCTGTTCGACTTCCCCGCGGATCCCGACTGCCGGGACGCGAACGACCTCTCCGAGCTCCCCGACTGCAGCAACGGCATCGACGACGACGGCGACGGCTTCGCCGACTTCCCGGCCGATCCGGGCTGTCGCGACGCGAGCGGTCAGAACGAGGCGCCCCAGTGCAACGACGGCGTCGACAACGACAACGACACCGACGTCGACTTCCCCGACGACGACGAGTGCCTCGATCCGAGCGACACCAGCGAGCGCAAGGACTGCGGCGACGGAATCGACAACGACGGGGACGGGCTGATCGACTTCGGCGCCGACCCCGACTGCCTGGGCTTCGGCGATCAGGCCGAGGAACCGGCCTGCGAGGACTTCATCGACAACGACGGCGACGGGCGGGTCGACTACCCCGACGCCTATCCGGCCTGCTCGAGCCCGAGCGACGTGAGCGAGATCGCCCAGTGCAGCGACGCTGGCGACAACGACGCCGACACCGACGTCGACTTCCCCTCGGACGCCCAGTGCACGGGGCCGCTCTACGCGCGGGAGGCGCCGACCGCTCCCGCGGCGGGCGACCTGCTCGTGGTGGACGAGACGAGCCAGCGGCTCTACGCCCTCGATGCCACTACGGGCGCCGAGGAGCGGATCTCCGAGGGGGCCCTCCTCGGGGCGCCCCAGGGCGTGATCCAGCGCAGCGGGCGCATCCTGGTCTCGGTTCCGGCGGGCATCCACGAGGTCGGCGCGACCACGGGCGTGCAGGGCGCGCGGAGCGGAGCTCTCGCGTCCCTGGGCGACCTGCCGATGGCGGTGGACAGCAGCGGGGACGTGCTGGTGCTCGAGTCGACGGGCATCTCGAAGCTCGCCTGGACGGCGGGTGGCGTCGGGACCCTGAGCACCGTGCTCGGCGTTCCGGTGGGCGCCTCGGAGCTCCAGTTCTTCGTCGGCAACACGCTGGTGCTCGCCGACGACGACACGGCCTACACCACGGGCTTCGGTCTGCTGGGTGACGGCGTGTTCGAGGCCGATCTGCAGGCGGGAACCGTGTCGAAGGTGACTCCCGGCTTCCTGGGACACGTCTGGCGCGACCTGGCCCTCGAGACGCCGATGACCCTGGTCGCCGTGGGGGCCCATCAGCCGCTCGGCGAGGGTGTGTTCCGGATCGACGTGGGAACGGGGGCCATCACCGCCGTGAATACGGACCCCGCCTGGCAGCAGCTCGATGGCATCTCGATCGCGACCGACGGCAGCCTGTACGTCGTCGACTCGGGCAGCTGCAGCGCAGGCAGCTGCAGCGGCGGCCTCGTCGCCCGGGTGGACCCGGTGAGCGGGGCGCGCACGGTGGTGCGCAGTGGGATCTTCAGCGGCGAGCTCCAGATCGCCGTCGCCGAGCCGTTGCCCGCCGCCTGCGACGACGGCGAGGATTCCGACGGCGACGGCTTCGTCGACCTCGCCGATGCCGGCTGCTCGGGCCCGAGCGACAGCAGCGAGCACGACCCGGGCCTCGTCTGCGACGACGGCCTGGACAACGACTCCGATGGCCTGCCCGACTTCCCGGCCGATCCGGGCTGCCGGAGCCTGACCTCCGCCAAGGAGGACCCCGCGTGCGACGACGACGTCGACAACGACGGCGACGGCACGATCGACTGGGACGGCGGC
>JAAUYD010300239.1_pt1 | contig 17730 bp, 11 predicted proteins | sample 7278101 | NCBI WGS metagenome assembly JAAUYD01 (sample SAMN14350128, study PRJNA611818) | marine sediment metagenome | isolation source: surface marine sediment (0.6m) | place: French Polynesia: Moorea | collected 2018-08 | reverse complement strand
GCTTACCTTCAGGGATGTTTAATTGGCAACATAAGTTTTGTGCTTCTGTGGCGATCGCTTGTAATTCTACAATCCGATTGGCACTTAACTGGGGTTCGTTCCAATCTTGCTGTAGGGACCGCAATATGGTCATACAACGATATCCCAAGGCGATTTCTGCTGCTACCTGCAACTCCCGGGGTGCTGTGACTCCATCCCGATGAAATGCCATTAATACGCCGTAGTTATCACGGTATGTTTGGGTATAAAGTTGGTCTAGGCGTGTCAGTGTCTCCTGACTGAGTAATTGCATTAAGCGATGGCGTTCTTCGGCAAATAAGTTCTCTAAGTTATAACTTTCTTCGCCAAATAAATTGGTCATTGCCAAAATGGTACGGGCTGCACTCCCTTGTTGTAAAACACCAAATAGTTGGGTTTTCAATTCCGTGTAATCACGCTTTCCTTGGAATGGTTTAATACAACAATGAAAGTCCCAACCTCCTAGATGCAACACAGCAAATACTAAGTGTTCCTGTTCCCAGGTGATTTCCGATACTAGCTTTAAATGACCCACTGCTAGGGTCAAAGCTCCCAATCTTTGCAATTGGCGATCGAATTCCTGGACATTGTAGCAGTAAGCTCGTTTGTGTTGGAGTAAGGAATTTTGCTGTACCCCACTACTACCACCCTCTGATTTCTGCTGATTAAATAAGCAGGTAATGGCGTACTGCGCGGCTACTTGGTTAAAGGTAATTTGCGCCGTCATGACTAACTGACGGTAAACCATCGCTCCGTTGTAGAACTCTTCCACATTGCTGGGAGCTGAAGACAAGCGTTTGAGGAAGTCTTTTTCCAACTGCACTCCTGCCACTTCCCCGGCTAATTCTAAAGCCCTAGCTGCATAGCGGAGAATTTGGGTACCTTCAGGACGGGAAATTTCTTCAAAGAACCACCCACAACTAGTAAACATAAATAAAGCATGACGCTGCATTTCTAACAGACGTAAAGCATCTACCTGTTCACTATCTTCTAGGGGCTGTTTTTGATGATGGGCAAGGAAACTTTGCACATTTGCCGGGGATCGATCCCGTATAACTTGGATATATGCATCCCGTGCTGCCCAGGGATCGCAGAAATACTGTTTACCATATTCTTCATATACTTCTATTAAGCGATCGCGCAACCAATTTAAGGATTCCCGCAGGGGTTTGCGCCATTTTTGGTGCCATTCGCCACCACCACCACAACCACAGTCATCTTGCCATCTATCGACACCGTGGGCACAACTCCAAGCTGTGACTGGCTTTAATTCCACTTCCCAGGTAGGGGGGTTAATACTGAGATAGTGTGCAAAGTTAGTTACTGTCCAATCCCAACGGGGAAATTCCTCAGTAAAGGCATAGGCGAGGGTTTTTTCCGTTCCTCCTTTGTGATGTCCGAAGGTTTCCCCATCCGTCGCCACAGAAATTAATTGGGCGGGACGATGATCCCCCCTGACGGCTGCACCTAGTCTTCCCGTTAGATGAGTCGAATTGTAGAGAACGTCGCTAAATCCCATATCCCGAGAGATGGGGCCATCGTAAAAGAAGATATCAATATATCGAGATTCGCCCTTTTCGTTGCTTGGTAAATAACAACGATAGGGACGGGTGGGATCGATCTGATTTCCTCCGACTTCATGCCATTGGGGATCGCCATCTTCATGATTAGGTAAAGGACGACAACGCTGGGCTTGGGAAGGAGCCAGAACTATAAAGGTAATCCCCTCATTTACCAATGCTTCTAAGGTAGGGTAATCAATTGCGGTTTCCGCCAGCCACATCCCCTCGGGATCTCTTCCAAATCGGGAACGGAAGTCTGCTTTTCCCCAACGAATTTGCGTATATTTATCCCGTTCATTGGCTAGGGGCATGATGACGTGATTATACACCTGGGCGATCGCATTTCCATGTCCATTCAGGCGATCGCAACTTTTTCGATCTGCTTCTAAAATTCGCTGGTACACTTCCACATCATAAGCCTCTAACCATGACATCAGTGTCGGTCCAATATTAAAGCTTAAATACTCATAATTGTTAGCGATCCCCACTACTTCACCCCTGTCATTTAAGACTCTGGCAAAGGCATTGGGGCGGTAACATTCATGGTGAATGCGCTCATTCCAATCATGGAATGGGGCGGCTCCTGGTTGGCGCTCAATGGCATCTAGGTAAGGATTTTCCCGTGGTGGTTGGTAAAAATGACCATGTACCGTCACATACACACCAGTAGCAGTTTTCAGGGGATCGGGTATTTGGGGACTTTCTTGGTCAGTCAAATGGATACCAGTACTGGCTGGTAGTTCAGCTGCAGAAGTCATATACAATTATCCAAAAAGCTTGCAATTATGTAGAAAAAAAGTTGCACAGACATTTCTACAAACATATCGGTTCAAATCAGCAGAAATAGTCTATATACCTATCAGGGAAATGCCAAAAAATATATTATCAGGTAAAGGTATGGTGTGAAATAATTAGCGATAAACTTTTTAATTGGTTGATTCCCTTCCAATTGATTCATTTTATCATGTGACAGAAATTGCTGTACAATAGACGGCTTTGATCCCCGGTTGAAAAATTCCTCAGAAAGTCACAAAACAGTATAATCTCGGAACCCTTAAATTACAGAGTTCCGAGTATCCTAGAATCTGGTTCCTAAATCAAGAATATGTTTATAACACCGATTCAGTAATGCCAAAATCCCTGTTTAGGTGAGATGGGGGAGTGTGGGGAGAGAGAGGAGAAGGGAGAGAAGGATTTCTTCATTCTCCCCACACCTCCCACACTCCCCTCAATTAATGATTACTCTTGATTACTGAATTGATGCTCTAGCAGGTGGGGTTGCTTCACATCGATTAACTTTATTAATAGGTATAAATATCTATTATGAATCACCAACAACATTATTCCATCTATAAGCAATGTTAATGCTGCTGTTTTTCCACAGGTAAATCCTTAGTTAACACTATAAATTGTCATCAAGAACGCAAATGTTAAATAAAAATAATCTGTTTTTATTTCTGTTAATATTTATACCAATTTCATTAGGGGCTAAATTTTTTCACTGGGAAGATTTAATCATTTTTATTACTGCTGGCTTGGCAATTTTGCCCTTAGCGGCTTGGATGGGTACAGCAACAGAAGAAATTGCCGTAGTTGTGGGTCCTTCTTTGGGTGGCCTATTAAATGCTACCTTTGGTAATGCCACTGAATTGATTATTGCAATTATTGCTCTGAGGGCTGGCTTAGTAAATGTAGTTAAAGCTAGTATCACAGGATCGATTATCGGTAATTTACTCCTGGTGATGGGCCTTTCTATGTTTTTAGGAGGATTGCGCTACAAAGAGCAGACATTTCAACCAGTAGCAGCGCGAATGAATTCAGCAGCCATGAATTTAGCTGTGATTGCCATTCTGGTACCTACAGCAGTAGATGCTACCTCTGTGGGAATTGGGGAGGAAACTTTACAAAATCTTTCCCTCGCCGTTGCTGTGATTCTGATTCTGGTTTATGCCTTAACTCTGTTATTTTCTATGAAAACCCATTCCTATCTCTATGATGTAGGGGTTGCAGGTTCGGAGGAATTAGAATCCCACTCAGCACATAAACCCAATCTTTGGTTATGGTTTGGAGTTTTGCTGGCTTGTACCTTATCGGTGGCGATTGAATCAGAATTACTGGTAGATTCCTTAGAGGTAGCCACATCCCAATTGAAGTTAACGGCTTTATTTACTGGGGTTATTATTGTCCCCATCATTGGTAATGCGGCCGAACATGCCACAGCTGTTACCGTAGCGATGAAAGATAAAATGGATTTATCCCTGTCTGTGGCTGTGGGATCGAGTATGCAAATCGCCCTGTTTGTAGCTCCAGTATTGGTGATTGCAGGCTATTTTTTCCATCAGCCAATGGATTTAGATTTCAACCCCTTTGAATTAGTCGCTGTGGCGGTTTCAGTGTTGATTGCGAATACAATTAGTTCTGATGGTAAGTCAAATTGGCTCGAAGGAATATTACTATTAGCCACCTATGCAGTATTAGGATTTGCCTTTTACTTCCATCCCATAATTGATGGCATTGGCTAGTATAGCAGTTGATAGTTGACAGTTGACAGGTGACGATACTTGAGTCGAACAATACTATCTTAAGTACATGGACAGAATTAATTACACAACTGACTTTTCCGTTCCCTGTTCCCTGTTCCCTGTTCCCTATTCCCTCTCTCAACGAGTGAATTTAATTTTGTCCAACTACGTTCCCAGTTTACAAACGATTGTATTTATGGGTAGTTGCTGTTACAGTTCTATATTCTGATTACAGTTTACAATTTAACGAATCTGAACAACCGCCCTTTGGGAACATAACTATAAGGGAATTTTTCCAGAACATCCCCCTTTGAGTGGCCTTCTTTGGGGACATCGCCCACTGATTATACAGATACTCCTTTGCAGATTGAGGAATTTGTCTGGCTGCTCTATCATAATACAAATGTTTTTATTTCCTAGTGAACTAAAAATAACCAGTATATTTTAAAAGCAAATTTCAAATAACTGCCAGCCAAAACTTGCTCCTCCACCACAACTTCTAGCTTACGGGTAAATTCTCTAACACCATATGATTATTACGGAAATTTTCGTCTGTAACCCCTATCATATCGTAGTACCCACCTTATCCTTGTAAAAAGTGATAACTGTAGTTTAGATGACACCCCCAGCAAGAGTGTCAAATTTTCTTGTTTGTGTTAACAGTCAAAAATAATGATTTTTTTTACTTTAAATACCTACTGTCCCGGAATAGTAGTCATTTTACCTGTGAAATGAATTAACAGTGTTGAGTACAGTAAAAACGCCATGAGTGATATTGGTTTGTTGATGACAGGCATCCTCTCGCCGGAGCTATCCATCCAAAATAATCCTAAAGTCTTACGGGATTCTATCGCTGCTATACAAGTTCGTCAGAATAGTCAATTACACCAAGTAAAGAATGATGTTAAAATCACACCGCCCGAATTTTCGGATATAGAAAAGCCGTTAATCCCTGTAAATGCAAAATTACCTTTATCTACAGAAGAAACTTTTAAGCATTTAACAAACAAATTCCATTCTAAGTTACCACCTATAATAGCTGAATACAAGCAATCTCCCAAGGGCGAACGGGACAGTTTTTCAACCTCCACACCTAGGGTTGAAGATGAGGCTAATAGTAGAGAAAATCCCCAACAGTCCCTCCGCCGATGTTCTGGGAATAACAGGCTAAAAGTCACGAAAATTTCTACGATTTCCAGCTGTAATATTCAAAATCGTGCTCATAATCAAATACTAATAGCTGTATCGTCAAACTTAACACCTAATTTAAATAATGGCGGTTCTTTACCAACCTTACGTTTTGGTAACTCCGGTATCTCTGTAAAAGTATTACAACGAATTCTCTTATCTAATGGCTATGCTGTGCCTGTTGATGGGGTGTTTGGTGCTCTTACAGAAACTGCGGTAAAAGCCTTTCAAAGCCAGAGCAAGTTAGCTGAAGATGGGGTAGTTGGTGGGAATACTTGGCGAGAGTTGACATTTTAGTCAGTTATGAAGATTATTTTTGTTCTACATACCTCTGCCACATTTGCTCGTAAGCATTCTCCATCTCACGGGCAAATTGCTTCCCATTCCAAAGTGGTGATGTTTGCCTAGATTGGCGTAACTTCCAAGTTACCTGCTGTCTGAGGGTTTCATCCTTACCCAATCGCACGCCCCACTCTACATATTCTTCATCCGTCCAGGCTATACCTTCTTCTACGCCTACATTCATCATCATGGTATAGCTGTTACGGGCTGCGAATTGCTCTCCTACTCTGGTTACTAGGGGAATACCCATCCACAGGGTTTCTAGGGTTGTGGTTGCACCATTATAAGGATAGGTATCTAAGACTATATCAGCGATCGCTAAATTAGCGCGATGTTCTATTTCTGAGGGTGCAGAAGGTAGAAATCTTAAACATTCTAAATCAACTCCTTCTGCTTCAGCGATTGGGGTAATAAAGTCTTTTAAATCTTGATGATTGGAACGATAACTTTTAAGAAGAAAATAACTATTAGGAACTTGTTTTATAATTTGCATTTGTAATTGGATATTATGGGGATTACGTTTTAATCCAGTTTGGCCACTAAAATAAATAATCCCATCATTAGGAATATCTAAAGATTCTCTACTAATAGTTGGTATTCCGACTGCAAAACCATCAATACCAATATAATTTTGAGGCAGTCGCCAAATTTTTTCATGGTAGTAATCTTGTGCTGATTCTGGTAATACATAATTATCAGCAATAAAATAATCGACTGTCGGGAAACCAGTGGCATCATAACCCAACCAAGTAACTTGAATCGGTGCAGGTTTTAAAGCTAAAATCGCGCAGCTACTATGGGAAGTTATACTATCTAAATCAACTAAAATATCTATTTCATCTTGATTCATTTTATCTGCCATTGCCAGCATAGAAAATTTCTCTAGATGAAACCGATCGCCAAATTCCCTTTTATAGGCTTGTTGTTGTGGATCGTAAAACTTTTCTGTTAAAGAGTATAAAAAGACATCAAATTGTTGGCGATTATGATGTTTTAATAACCACCAAGCTAAAAAGCCGACAGAATGGCTACGAAAACATTCTGATAAATAGCCAATTCTTAAAGGACGCTCACTTAAAGAAAGACGAGGTGAGTTGAAACGTTTTTGATAATTTGTGATGTTTTCGGAAAATTTTTTCCATACTAATTGTTGACATAAAGCAGCTACACCATTACGAATTAATCTATTTTCCCGTGGATTATCCTCCATGTATAGCAAAAAAGAACAGATGGGTAAAATTTTCAGTAAACTTTCACTTTGTGCTTTGTTATTTACAACTTCAGATAAACGACGCTTATATTTTTGGTAAGTTTCAATTGAATGTTTCCAGCTTCCACAAGAAGTTAATAGTGCTTCTAATAAATAATGAGTACCAACAATTTGATCGATTGGCTCTTTCGTGAGGGCTAAATATTTTTCTGCCCAATAAATAGATTCTTTAATATAATCTCCTCCTAGTCTTTGCAGGGGAGCCATAATTTTTATAATACAATCTAAATTATCAGGTTCTAAGCTGAGAGCAACTTTTGTAAAAAAAATTGCTACATGGTATTCAGAAGAACGATAATAGGATTCAGCTTTTTCCGTGAGTAATTCAAGAATACTTTCAGATTTGAATAAATGTGGTCTAAATACTTCAACTAATTGGTTAATATAAGCAGGAGGGGTAACTGGATTAGGGTGAACTAATTTTTCGATAGCTTGAACGAATAATTGTTCGTCAATAACAGGTTCCTCTGTTAGTTGAGATATAATTTCAATGAGTTGATTAACATTATTTTCCAAATCAGGAATATTTAAATCAATGGTAAGAATAATTATTTTCAGAAAATTATTAATATCATTAGGGAAAAATTCTCTGAGGTGTTGACGAATTACCCAAGCTAGTTGATAGTTTTCATTGGCTTCTTGTTGTTGAGCCGCACTTAATAAAATGTCCGTTAATTGTTGCAGCCATTGTTCTGATTCTTCTTCACCAAACTCCAAAAAGGGAGTCATCCAAGTAATCTGTGCTTCCTCTTCTTTCCCCTCTAATAATAAGGCTAATCCTAAATACCAATAATTAGTAATTTCCGTGGAATTATCAGTAATATTTTGTTCATATTGTTCAATGCTTAATAATTCGTGAGTTAAAGCAATGTGATTATCTAATAGAGTGGTCATAATTAAAAACCTTGAACTATTTTTAAATTTATTGGTAAGGGAGAGGAAACTTAATTTGAAATAGTTTAGAACTTATACCAATTCTGTATGAGGCTGCACTTTATTTCTCCAGGAACCAAACTAAGCTTAAGGACAAGGTTAAAAATTTGGCGCATCTTCATAAAGAAACGGTATTACCCAGAGGAAACCAGAATTTAGTTTATTTGTGTAATTCAATAGCTTTAAAATCACAAGTAATGTAGGGATTAACAACGACTGTTAACCCCTACATTATGTGAAAAAATAAGATACAAATGCTAGATAATTTAAAGTAAATCTAGCATTTCTAATACACAAAGGATTAAAATTTATCTCATTGGGCTATGACCTGTGGCACATGATGCACCCTCTTCGGATGTCGCTTTTGAAGGATCTAATGTAGGTATTGTAACTGGTTCTTGCCCCTGTACCTTATCTGTCTGACAAGCAACAGCTGCGGTTTGTCCAGTGGTAAGAATAACCACACCGCCAGAATAGCCTTTGAGAGATGCAGTATCAATAGGTGTTGCTACGATAGTGGCAGTTGTGGTAGCTCCTGCTATAGTATATTGATAATCTGTAGTCAGAGTCGGAATACCAATTTGCAAAGCATCGATAGCGGTAGCAAACTGCGTATTTTCAATCCGGTAAGACTGTTGCGCTCTGTTGACTGAACCAACATAGGTTTTAGCTTCAGACTGTTTAGCCTTTGCTGCTTGGTTCAAGAAGGAAGGAAGAGCAATCGCAGACAGAATACCGATGATAATGATTACAACTAACAATTCAATTAGGGTGAAACCTTCGTTTTCTTTCTTTTTTTTGAGGATGTGGTTCAAAAACTTAGCTTTTAGTTCGGTTTTCATAAGTATTTTCCTGAAGAAGGTTTGTTATTGTGTTCTAGATGTAACTTACCCACTTCCTCTAACGAACATATCACCCTGGTAAAAATTTTTTGGTTCGGAAATCCTATATTATTGATGTAATTCTTTGTAGGAAGGAATTATAACAATATTGCGTCTTAAAAATTTATTTATTATTCTAATTTTTCGTAGCCACTCGGACAAGCACTCGATGTAGCTGTCTGAGGGGAGCCTATTTGAATAGTACTGCTTTCACATACAATAGATGCGAGAGCGTTAGTATTAGTAGCAGATACTATCTGTAAATAGGTGATTCCAGCATAAGACCTTAAACTAGAGTCTCTGGCAACAGCATTATGAGTTACAAATGTATTATTACTAATGTTAATGATGTAATCATAATTGTTGGTTTGGTTTCTCAGACCAAGTTCCAGAGAATCGATAGAGTTAGTAAAGCTAAAATTTTCTAGATAATATACTTGTTGAGCCCGGTTCATAGTGGAAATATAAGTTTTAGCTTCTACCTGCTTGGCTTTACTTGCTTGGTTGAGTACGGATGGTAAAGCAATGGCTGATAAGATCCCAATCGTCATCATCACTATGAGTAATTCTATGATGGTAACTCCGCGATCATCGCTTTTTTGTTGCTGAACAATATGTAAAAATTTCTTTCTCAACTCGCTATTCATGTTATTTATCGAGATTTTAATAATTAAATAAGCTATGGGAATTGTTATTCATTTTCAGCAATGGTAGTCCAATCCACCATAAGAAGTATCAAAGATTCTAGAAATTTTATTAATTAGACTTACAGTTGTAATTAATATCAGTATGCCCAAATCTGCATAATTTCTACCCCATTTACAGCATATTTCACCTTCGTGAAGTACATTTGGACGAGCATTCCTGCCCATCCCAATTTTATTTTTAGTATGTAATTTTGTACTTCATTTATTTGCAAAATACTGTATCTGCCATACTCTTGAATTATGAAAATTTGCTGGCTAGATTTGGGCTGGTTTTGCTTTTTTAAACAACGTTGTAACCAAGTTGATTAGAAGAAGCAGGGGGGAATGAAAATTCTTGTCCCCCCAATTTTGGAGGTTAGGGGGCGAATTCTGCCTCTGAAACAAACCAATTCCCGGGGGAGTGAAGATTCTTAACCAGCATCCTTGAAGAAGTTGGGCATTTAGCCCTATTTGTTATGCTATATTAAGCGTAGTCATTATGATTATGAATAAGTACCTATGACCAATCCTAAAATAGAAAACCTAGTAATTATCGGTTCTGGTCCTGCGGGTTTCACAGCAGCAATTTACGCAGGGCGGGCAAATTTAAAACCCGTGGTATTTGAAGGGTTTCAAGCCGGGGGTTTACCTGGTGGACAGTTGATGACAACGACGGAGGTAGAGAACTTTCCTGGGTTCCCCGAGGGGATTACCGGGCCAAAATTAATGGATAGGATGAAGGCGCAGGCGGAGCGTTGGGGAGCACAGTTATATACTGAGGATGTGATTGAGGTGGATTTCAGTCAGCGTCCCTTTACCGTGCGCTCCGATGAACGGGAATTTCAGACTCATAGTATTATCATTGCCACAGGGGCCACGGCTCGGCGTTTAGGTTTACCCAGTGAGAAGCAGTTTTGGAGTCGAGGAATTTCTGCTTGTGCCATTTGTGATGGAGCTACGCCAATTTTTCGCGGAGAGGAACTGACTGTAATTGGTGGTGGTGACTCGGCGGCAGAAGAGGCGGTTTATCTGACGAAGTACGGCTCTAAGGTGAATTTATTGGTACGTGGGGAAAAGATGCGTGCTTCTAAAGCAATGCAAGATCGAGTTTTGAGTAATGACAAAATTCAGGTGCATTGGCATACGGAAGCGGTGGATGTGTTTGGTAATGATTGGATGGAGGGTTTGAAAATCCGTAACCGTCAAACTGGGGAGGAAGGAAAAGTTTCATCCAAGGGTTTATTCTACGCCATTGGTCACACTCCCAATACATCCTTATTTAAGGGGCAAATAGAACTAGATGAGGTGGGTTACATTGTTACCCAGGCTGATTCCGTCAAAACCAGTGTGGAAGGGGTATTTGCTGCGGGAGATGTGCAGGATCATGAATATCGCCAAGCTGTGACTGCTGCTGGTACTGGTTGTATGGCGGCGTTGTTGGCTGAACGCTGGTTATCGGGCAATAATTTGATTCAGGAATTCCATCAACACCCAGAATCAGAAGCCTCAAAAAAGGCTGCAACCCCCATTGAAGAAAAAAAATCCTCGGAATTTAATTTACAAGCCACAAGGCATCATGGGGGTTATGCTCTAAGAAAATTATTCCATGATAGCGATCGCTTGGTAGTGGTTAAATATGTTTCTCCTGGTTGTGGTCCTTGTCATACCTTGAAACCCATATTAAATAAAGTAGTAGATGAGTTTGAAGGGAAAATCCACTTTGTAGAAATTGATATCGATGAAGACAAGGATATTGCGGAAAATGCCAGGGTTACAGGAACTCCAACGGTGCAAGTATTTAAGGATAAGGAACTTTTAGATGAGTTCAAAGGAGTGAAGCAAAAGAGTCAGTATCGTCAGCTGATTGCTAGTAATCTTTGATGGGTTGACTACAATAAAGGGTAGGGTTGGTAGTATCCACCCTATCTCAATCATTTACTGCACATTAGAATTGTTGGGAAATACTTGCAAATAAATGCGATCGCTGTTTGGGAGTATGGCTTTATGATTTAGTATATAAAATCTAAGTATTTTAACTCAGGAAAACTACTGTTATTTAGTTGCAGAAACTAAGAGTGGGATGGGCATCCTTGCCCGTCTGAATGTACTTCACAAACATGAAATATGCTGTAATTTAGGTAAATGTACTAGACAAAGCATTCATTATTGATCTCCCCAAATGATAAGCAAAATTCACAGGTACTGCATTCCCAATTTGTTTATACTTAGAACCTGTTCCCCCTAAAAATTCCCATTTATCAGGAAAAGTTTGAATCCGAGCATACTCTCTGACAGTAAAAGGTCTAGTTTCATCTGGATGACAGCGTTCTGTTTGCTTTTGTGAAGGTGAGGTTGTGAGAGTCAAACATGGTTCATCCCAGGAAATACGTCGTGCCATACCAGTACGCCCACCTGTAAGATAGTAGCTCTTCATCATGTAACTTTTCTGAATATTTTCAGGTAAATCTCGCCAACAACCCCCTGGTGGAACTAGTTCTAAAACTTTAGCCCTTTTAGGGCTATATTTCATGCCCTCAGAAGGTGGAACATCTTTTAAGGCATTTCTCAATGTCAAAATATTAGGAGAAGGTGCAGGATACTGAAAATGAGTATCAGCACGAGTCCCGACAATTATTACTCTTTCTCGTTTTTGTGGGACATCATAATTAATTGCATTCAGTAAACGATACTGAACCTTATAACCAAGAGATTCTAGAACAGATAAAACTGTTGTGAGAGTTTTTCCCTGTTGATGGCTGATTAAACCTCTGACATTTTCAGCCAAAAATAGTTTAGGTTGCACCTGTTTTACACAACGGGCAAATTCATAAAATAAAGTACCGCGAGTATCTTCAAATCCTAAGCCCTTACCCGCGTAGCTAAAACTTTGACAAGGAAATCCTCCTGTTACAACATCTGCATTCATTCCCTCAAAAGAAATCTGGGAAACATCACCATAAATTACATTCCATTCAGGGCGATTGTATTTAAGTGTCGCCACAGCATCTTTGTCAATTTCAATCAGTGATTTGGCTGTCAACCCAGCTTTTTCTAAGCCTAGTGCTAAACCACCAGCCCCAGCAAATAACTCAATCACATTTGTTGTGCTTGTATTTGGCGCTTGAACTTTCGGCTTTATGTAAGGCAGTTCAAACAAATCTAGCTGTTTATGCATAGTTTGGCATGGTTCAACCGTTTAATAGTTATTAAATTAGCTAATTAGCCAATTGTCAACGTAGCTATTTAGCCTAAGATATACTCAGGGAAACTATTAATCTCCAACAGGGCAAATGGCACAAACACAAAGAAAGCCCGTATATATCCAGCCCGAACATCATGAAATTCTTAGGCGAATTGCATACGAACAACGCTGTAACATTTCAGATGTCCTGGATGCGGTATTAGAGCAAGCAGATTGGGAAAAAATTCCTCAGGATGCAAGTACTAAACCTGTACAAAGAGCTAAGGAACGGGGAAAAAGCTATAAAGTTTGAATTGAGTAAGCTTGATTTAAGGAAAAGCGATCGCTTTTATCTTAAATCCTCATACATTCGTAAACTGTAGTAGTCTAAAAACCTATTTTTGTATTTACCGTTGTAGCTATTATATGGGCAATAAAGACGTTGACAGTTGGATTTTAGCCCTATTTTAGTCAATAATTAACAGGAGATGTATTTGGAATGAACAGTAACAGTTCAAGTCCATTGCGACTACGTGTTTGGCGGCCTTATCGCTTGGAAAAGGAATACTTGGATACAAACAATAATGCTCTAGTAGATGTTACATCTTTTCAGGAATGCCTCTATTCCTGGGAGCCTTTCGGAGACCCCTTTGGTTCAGTAACTAGCATCAACCAAACCCAGCGACTGCGGGAGGAATTAATGGACAAATTTGCATCAGAAATACCTGTAGATAAACGTGGAATTGAGAATCTTAAGGATGCTATCAAGGTCATGGATGATATATTGTCTAGCAAAGATTCATCTTGGGGTGACTCAGAAGATGTTGGATGTTTATCTAACGGGGAGAATGTAAACCTTCGTCAACAACAGCTTCTAGCGTTGCGCCAACATATTCAATGGGTGTGTGATACGTTTGTTAATGTTCCTGATGTCAACGTATCGCTTATCTAAAATGGTAAATACATGGAATTAAAGTTGCTCAATAAAGAAAAAGCACTTGAATTCATTGCCCAAATAGGTACGCAAGGGGAACCTTTTGAAATCTTCCTTGGAGAAGATATATGTTTTGGGAATGGAAAATGGGTAAATGTTGGGACTATTTCTTTACAGCCTGGGAAGAAATTTTCCGATACCGAAACCCAATATGATGAGTTTTGTGCTGCCAAATTTGGTGGGTTTGAATGGCAGTTACCAACCTCACAAAAACTTGATGATAATATTTCTAACTCCCTTAAAGAGCCTGAAAAACATAAAGAGAAAGTTCAAAAAGCTTTTCGGCAAGGATTGCAGGATGTTATCCGCAGGACATTGCTACTTTTACCAATTTTTGATGTTGATACTATTTCCAGAATACCTCTAAAAAAACCGATGACAATTGTTCCAGATACGTCAGCGGTTCACCAAGGAGGACTTGATTTTGTATGTCGTTTTCTTACTCCTTGGGCGAGAATAAAAGTACCTGCTATCGTTCATATGGAAATCATTAACCAGGTAGACAATTACTTTAAAGCTCGTCAGGACAGTCAAAAAAAGAACAAACCTATTCCTACAGCACTTCAACAACATCTTCTTAGCCAGGGAGGACAAAGAACTTTACTTCGTATTGAATTGCACTCAGATACAGAAATAGAGCGCGGTGATTTAGGAGCAGATCCTTTGCGTGGTATTGTGACACCAAGTAGCGATCCAGAAGATAAAGCTCTTGGTTTACAAAACATAACCAGGAGTTTTGCCGATCGCCTCATTGTAGAAACTGCACGCCATTTTCAAACTCAAGTTCGTCCCAGTCATCCCCTTGCTCTTCTTACCAGCGATCAGGGAATGGCTCGAATGGCAATGGCTGAAGGAATAGATGTATTGTTTTTTCAAGCTCGTTCTGTTCCTAAATTTGAAAACCAAAAACTTACTGGCACTCTTTTTCACCCTTTCCAACAACGAATTTATACCGTTTCCCTGACAGATCTACTCTGGGAACTAGCGGTATCTTTTGGTTGCCTACGTCTACACAACTCTAAAAGTGATACTTCACTAGAACTATATGGAATTGCTAGCTCTAAGGAAGTTACTTGGCAGCCTCTTCATAGCAAAGACGATATTCTTTGGGGCAAGTTTGATACTGGAGGGGCAACTTTAGTTAACTCCGCGAAGCCAGACACAACCTCCATCTCACAGTCCAACCCAAAAGCTAGTCAAGAACAGAGCATTTCTACTGCTCCCCAAAAGCAAGAACCTCCAGTTCAAGGATATGACTTCAGTCCAGACAAAATGTTCTTACTGATTAAAAACTTAGTAGAAACAGGAGAGTTAACTAATGAACAAGCAAAAGAAAAAATAGGTTTGCAACATCAAAGTCGTTACAATCAGTATAAAAATTTTCTTCGTAGCGGTTCATTGCTAAAGGAGCATAATAAAAAAATTATATCTACAGAATCTCTCGAACAACTTTGGCAAAGTCTGTTAGATGAAAAACCTCTAGGTTTGTTAAATCATTTGCGGAAAATACCTTCATTTGAAGCAGTTTATCAATATGTAAATCAATCCAGAACTGTTAAAGCGGAAAATAGCACATTTCCAATCAGAGATAAATACAAATCCACTTACATCAGACTTGGTGAAGCTGCTTGTGCTTGGCTAGATATACAAGATAAAGGAATCGCTGCTACCGATAACATACCTGATTTAACAGATTTTGCTACTTTAGCAGTGGATGTTTATAAACTTATTCGCTCTCAGGAAGACACTGAATGGATACTCACGGGTCGCTGGTTAGAAGAACTAGCTCTTCAACATGCAATCCATCCCATATTGGCTAGAACACTTGTGGAGGGGGTACAATCTCAGAAATTATTGAATGTCTATGTTGAAGGATCCACGCCGGATACTCGCTTTGAACAGCATGATTTGTCAATTCTTAAGACAAGTGATGAAATTCCTCATTTAGAAAAAGTTTTCCTGTATCATGGTGATTTTATCATACCTGGTACAGCTTCTGTACGTCTCAAGGTAGAAGGAGCTAAAGATGCCTCTTGAAAATCTATTTACAGAAGATGAGGCGGCTATTAATGCACCAGAAAAACAACAGAAGTTGCTCTACGAACAATTTGGTGTGTTAAGCAACCCTTTCCCCAGTGCTGGACAAACAAGCGGTCATCCTCATATGCCTACAGAAGCAGACCAGAAGGTTGATGCTGCGGTCAAGACATTTTACTCAGATCGTAAGTCTCACGTAATTTCAATCACTGCTAGCCAGGGAATTGGAAAGACAAATTTGCTGAACGCTTATGAGGTGGCTTTGCGTGAAAAGCTAAGTCCCTTGGGCTTTTTTGTAATTCGATACGTGGCAGATCCAGAACCATCTTTTGACCCACTTATTCGGTCTATATTTGAAAATCTTGGAGAAGAATATTTACATCGGTCTGTTAATGCACTAGCAGAAAAAAATGATGATGTTGATAAATTATTAAACTTTATTCGGACAAGTGAAATTAAAACAATGCTCAAAGCACTGTTGGAGGCTAAAGAAGAATCTGAAGAAAAGCTGAATTTTCGCTTGTCTTTAGCCTATCAGTGGCTTTTAGGAATGCCTGTAAGAAAACATCATCAAAATGAATTAAATGTGAATTTCCGTTTAGACACCGTAGAAGCGAAGACACGAGCATTACGTGATATTGTCTACTTAGGTGCGGAAATGGAGACTTTAGAAGGAATTTTTATCCTTCTTGATGAATTAGAAAAACAAGACTTTAGCCTATCTAAAACTATCGTTTTAAGATATTTATCAGCACTGCGTGCTTTAATTGATGCACTGCCAAAATATCTTTTCCTGATGGTTGCTTTAACTACGGATGCTCTTAATCGTTATCGCGAGATGCTTCCAGCTATTAAAGGTCGCCTTGCTAACGAAGTACAGCTTTTACCCCTAAGAAAGGAAGAAGAAGCTGTACAATTGTTTGAATTCTACCTAGAACAAGCAAAGAGAGAAGCAAAAAATTTTGCTTCAGATAAACAATGGCAAGCCGGAAATGATTTACTCCTTAGCGAGGAATCTGCGCGGTTATTATTTTATCAACTATCAAAGCGTAGTAACATTCCAGGGGTTAGGCAACGTGATTACCTTAACGAATTGTACGAGAAAGCACAAGAGTCTATAACTCCATCGCTTTAGTTAACAAGTATTTTCTCCAACGGAGAGGGTGGGATTCGAACCCACGGATGCTTTCACATCACTCGATTTCAAGTCGAGCGCATTCGACCACTCTGCCACCTCTCCAAAAAAGCTGCTGGTTTTTAACCATCAGCTGCCAGCAATAAAAGCTGACCAGTTACATACTATAACCCATAATCTATGCAATTTGCACTAGGGGACGGGGTTGTTGATACAAAATTTCCTCAGACACAACGCTCAAACCATTACCAACCCAAACTTGGGCTATTTGCGAAACTATTCCCTCTTCTAAGGAAACAATGGCAAAGGTACGCTGTTTATCACTGCCATGGTCTTTAATTCTGGGCACACTAGCGGCATTTAAGTAGATTGTCCCTTCTGGACTCTTAAAGACTCGCTTACGTAAAATTGTTTTGGTATGCCGTAACGTATGGTGCATATGACCAAATGTTACTAAAGGAATTATTTTACCTGCTGTCAGGCTTTGGGAAATTGCCTGTGCCAAATCAGGGTCGCCATAGTCGCCACCTATGGGATGCCAATCTTTGCCACAAGGATCTTCTGCGCGATCGCCTAATCCAGAAGGACCATTATGCCCTAGAAAAATTACTGTCTCATAGGTAGCATTTTTGGCTTCCTTTGATATGCGGACAGCCGATTCCTCCAGATTATCCACTCCATATCGTTCTCGACAAATATCAGCAAATTTCCATTCAGGTCCCCCCCAGCTAAAGGGACGACCTCCCACCACGGTTAAATTAAAAGCGGGTAAATCCAATTTACCGTAACCAACATGAGCTTCACCCAGTAAATCTAGCTGTTCTTGTACCCAGTCTTCCTTGGTGCGGTCATAGGGACACTTTTTGCGTCCCCATTCCGTAGCAGTGTACCAAGCATCGTGATTGCCCATTACCGCCGCTTTGGGAATATCCAAAGATGCGATCGCTCTTACCACTTCCACCGACTCATTGCCAAAGTCTC
>JAAUYD010101616.1_pt1 | contig 17732 bp, 17 predicted proteins | sample 7278101 | NCBI WGS metagenome assembly JAAUYD01 (sample SAMN14350128, study PRJNA611818) | marine sediment metagenome | isolation source: surface marine sediment (0.6m) | place: French Polynesia: Moorea | collected 2018-08 | reverse complement strand
TTGGCAATTTTCACTTGAATGTGCTCGCAAGAAGCTCAATTCGCGATATGCAGTTGTTAACGAGGCTAATTCTCAATACAAATAGTTTGAATTATTTAGGTTACAGAGTACTAAGTAGTTTACAAAAAGAATTGTTAAAAAATTTTAAATCACAACACAGTTCAACACTCACTGGACAAGTTCACCACAAAAACACAAAAAAAACAAAATTAGATCTTTGTAATATGCATCGGTTGGCCACAACGACTCGACCCTTTTCTCGTATAGTTAGCGACTCATTCAGACAAAACCCCGTCTGAATTTTCACCAATCAATCTTATACGGACCAAGCGGATTTCGGCCGCTTGAGGAGCTAAAAATTCCGGCCGTGGAAGATCATTCTTTTTAGGAGGTCTGAACATGCGGTTCGAATTACAAAGAAAACAACTTTTGCGCTATCAGCGCTGGACAAATATTTTGGGATGGAATTTTCTTCTGGTCACGCTGCTGCTGACCATGTGCTTCATCTTCGTGATGGAGGAGGCTGCCTCAGCTACTTTCGTCATGACCATCGCTGGATTTGTTGCGGTTGGAATTTTGCTAACCATCTTCTTGATTTGGTACACCGCCCGATTTGTCCAAGCGCTCGATTATCGAGTTGAGGATCATATCCTTCATGTTGAAGAAGGGGTGTTTACCTATCAGCGGAAAGCGATCCCTCTTGACAGGGTGACCGATCTTCGCCTGGTGCAAAATATCGTGATGCGCTGGCTGGGCATCTGGAAGATCCAGGTGCAGACGGCCGGCATCGGGCAGATGGATGCGGAGGGCACGCTGTGGGCGGTTGAAGCGCCCAAAGAGATGCGCAACCAGCTGCTGGCAGCTCGCGGTGAGGCGGTTAAGGCTCAGCGGGTTGAAGCGGCCGCCTGAATTTAGAAAAATTTTAAATAGCGCTACACGGGCCGCCGGTGAGATAATCACCGGCGGCTTTTCTTTTGCGATCTATGTCATACAGCAGTAAGATTCAGGTCATTCATATGCACAAATTTAATCCATCTGAAAAAAAGAATTTTGCTGCTGCCTGTCGGGGAGATGAAGAGGCGTTTTCAACGCTGGTTGAACCGCATCGCCAGCCACTCATCGTTCACTGCTACCGTTTGAGCGGTTCGCTTGAAGATGCGGAAGACATCGTGCAGGAGACCTTCCTGCGCGCGTGGCACAAATTAAATTCTTTTAAAGGAGATGGGTCTTTTCGCAATTGGCTGTACGTGATTGCCACCCGTTTGTGGTTTGATGAGGTTCGCAAACGGAAAAAACAGGTTTTGCTGCCGCTCGACGGGCTCCCGGCCGATCCAAATACCCCGCCGCGGCCGGGTCATGCATCCGCCGTCTGGCTAGATCCACTGCCAAACGCATGGTTGGTAGGCAGCGATCCATCAGCCGAATCCTCTTATGAATTGCGCGAGACGGTTTCCCTGGCATTTATGGTGGCCTTGCAAAAGTTAAATCCGCGCCAGCGGGTCGTCTTGATTTTACGCAGGGTGTTCAACTGGCGGGCGGATGAGGTGGCTGACGCGCTTGGATTAACGGTGGCATCGGTCAATAACCTTCTGTATCGGGCGCGCAAAAACCTTGAGCCGGCATCTTACCAAGAAACTCCCGCCGTGCGGGAAAATCTAGATTTATTTGTGACCGCTTGGGAAACGGGTGATGTGCTGGCGTTGATTGATCTTCTGTATGAGACCGCAACCTTTGCTATGCCGCCTTTTGGGGTTTGGTATGAGGGAAAAGCTGCGATTCACCTGGCGCTGCAAAATTTTGTTTTTATGCCCGATACACAGTGGAAACTGGTTCCAAGCGGGGCCAATGGCCATGCTGCATTTGGGATTTACCAATACTCAGGGGGATTTTATCAGGCTTTTTGTTTAATTGTGCCGATTTTTGAAAGGGAAAATAACAAAATTATTGAAATAGTTGCCTTTTTATCACCGCAGCTTTTTGGCCGGTTCAATTTGCCGCCCGAAATAAGGTGATGATCTGAAGGGTTAAAAGGCCGCAGCATGCCGCGGCCCTACAAATAAGTACTGTTCATCAATATCTGATTGCCAGAACAGTTGGCCGAGTTGACATCCCAGAAATATCACCGCAGCGGGCGCCAAGAACGACGGGACGCCCTCAAAATGAGATTTTACTCTCTGTGTTCTCGGCGATCTCTGCGGTGAAAGTTAGCAAAATGACGAAATGTCAACAGAATCTAGTTTGGTGTCGGAGCACCGGCAATCATTTTGGCTTCGTTAAACGCATCAATTGCCAATACGGTATTGGCCACAAAGACCGCTCCAAACATAATGGGGTACAGGCTGGGAGCGGCCGTCCGCAGCTGCAGCTCTACAAATGTTAAAACAACCGCCGCGATAGTCAGACCCAGACCGGTGAGCTTTCGCCGGCCGAGGTACAGGGTGCCCAGACCCATAAAGAAAAAGTTTAATACGGCAGCAATCCACGGATTATTTTTCATCTTAAAACTCCTTTTGATAACGGTTTATAGTAAAGACGAAAAAATCATCCAAAACTTCTCATTCCCGTTTGGTATGACGTTCATCACTGGAAGGTGTGACATATATCAATTGTTATGCCATCCTTAAAACCTATAATAAGGGTGACCTTATAAATAGGATTTTTGTTCTATGCGCACCCAGACGACCAGTAACGAAACGGTAGAGATGTATCTCAAAACCATCGCTGAATTAAGCAGTGATGATAAGCCCGTTATCATTGCCCGGGTCGCCGAACGGCTGGGTGTGACTCCGGTCTCTGCCAACGAAATGATGAAACGGTTGGTCGAGCAAGAACTCATTGTCCATGAAAGGTACAAGGGTGTACGGTTGACACCAGACGGCCGCTATATCGCCAACAGCGTCATCCGCCGCCAGCGCCTGTGGGAATGCTTTCTCGTCGATCACCTCAAAATCAACTGGTCCGGCGTTTACGAAGTCGCCTGCCGCCTCGAACACGCCACTTCCAATGTTTTGGCGGAGGCCCTTTCGGCTTATTTAGGCCACCCGGAGTTTTGTCCACACGGCAATCCGATTCCAACAGCTGACGGCTCAGTCGCTCCAGCAAGCGGCCGCCCTCTTTCGACATTAAAGGTCGGTGAAACGGCCACGGTGAGCAGCATCGTGCCCACGGACACGGAAGTGTTCGCCTATTTGAGTCAGCACGGCATGATGCCCGAGCAAAAGATCACCGTCGTTGAAAGGGCGCCCATGAATGGCCCGATCACCGTACAGCTCGGATCGGAGCGGGTGGCCCTGGGGCTGGCTCTTGCGGCTATGATCATGGTTCGTCCATCGTAAACGCGAAGAACCTCCAAAATCGAAGAGGTTCTTTTTTTAGCAACAGGAACACCAGGACGATAAACCTGAAGGAAATTTGTATGAATAAGTCAGCAACGACCCTGGATCATTTACTTCCCGGTCAGGAGGCTACAGTCAAGAAAATTCACGGTGCCGGCCCTGTACGCCGCCGGCTGATGGATATGGGAATCACCAGGGGAGTCCAAATCACCGCGGTCAAAAAATCACCGCTGGGGGATCCCACTGAATACCGGGTACGCGGTTATAGTCTCTCCCTGCGCAGCTCGGAAGCGAAAATGATTGAGATTGATCAGTAAACATCCCGATCCGGATTTTAATGTTGGATCGGTCAAACGAAGGAAGAACACAAATGCCGCTTAGCATGGTATCAACAGGACAAACGGTCATTATCAAAGATATTCGCGGTGGGCTCAGGATCCGCCAGCGTTTGTTAGACCTGGGGTTAAACCACGGGGCGCGTGTCCGCGTGGTTAAAAATCAGATGACCGGCCCCATGATCGTGGCCGTCAAAGATGACGGCCGTCTGGCCGTGGGTCGCGGGATGAGCCATCATATTATGGTGGCCGAAGCGTAAATTTTTCACAACCGCCTGTTTAAAAACAGCCTTTCAGGCGGTTTATAAAGAGGAAGAATACGAATGACTGCCACCATAGCGCTTGCCGGCAATCCGAACGTCGGTAAAAGCACCATTTTTAACATCCTGACAGGCTCTAATCAGAAAGTTGGAAATTGGCCCGGCAAGACGGTTGAAAAAAAAGAAGGCCGTCTGCTCATTGATGACCAGGAAATTCGCATCGTTGATTTACCGGGTACTTACAGCCTGACCGCCTATTCGATTGAGGAAATTATTGCTCGCAATTATATCGTCAATGAGAACCCAACGGCCGTTGCCGTCGTCCTCGACGCCTCCAATCTCGAGCGCAACCTCTACCTGGTTGCCCAGATTATGGAGCTGGGAATTCCGGTGATTGTTGACCTCAACATGGCTGATGTTGCTAGCAGCCGCGGATTAAAGATTGACGCCGCCCAATTGTCAAGATGCCTGGGCGGTATTCCCGTGGTGGAAACGGTCGGTAATCGCAGCATGGGTGTGGAACAATTAAAAGAAGCGATCGCCCAGGTCATCATAAATCAGCCGGGAACCATGCCGCAGACACGTTTTGAAGGTGTTCTCGGTCAAGAATTAGCAGCGGTTGAGAGACGAATTCTGGAAAATGACGTGCTGGCTGCCAAATATCCACCTCACTGGCTGGCCGCCAAGCTGTTGGAGAACGACCCTGGGATCATTGAGGAAATCCGAGAGCTCGGCGCGGAAGATATCATCGCGGCCGCTGAAGCGGCTCAGATTCACATTGAAGAAGCGACCGGTGAGGATGCGGAAACGCTCATTGCCGATCAGCGTTATTCATTCATTGGCGCGATTTCATCTGCCGTTCTTCAGCGGCCGGCCGAGGCCGTGGAAACAGCTTCGGACAAAATTGATCAAATCATTACCCACCGCATTTGGGGGCTGCCGATCTTCTTGCTGATCATGTGGATCGTTTTTCAATTTACGGCCAACGTCAGCGCCCCTTATTTGGATTGGATTGATGGCTTTATAAACGAAACCGTTTATGGTTGGGTAGGCTCCGGCATGATTGCCGTGGGGCTTGGGGAAAGCTGGCTGGCTGATTTGGCCACGGACGGCATCATCGCGGGGGTTGGCGGTGTACTCGTCTTTGTTCCGGTCCTTCTCTTTCTTTATCTCGCCTTAGCCATTCTCGAAGATTCTGGCTACATGGCTCGGGCCGCTTTTGTCATGGATCGGGTCATGCGCTTGATGGGTCTACACGGCAAGAGCTTCCTGCCCATGATCGTCGGCTTTGGCTGCACAGTCCCGGCCATCTACGCCACCCGCACGTTGGAAAATGAAAAGGATCGCAAATTAACCGGGTTCCTGGTCACGTTCATGAGCTGTGGTGCTCGCCTGCCTGTTTACGTTGTCTTTGGCGCGGCCTTTTTTGGCGCACTTTCCGGTAACCTGATATTTTCGATGTATGTGCTGGGGATCGGCATTGCGCTTCTAGTCGGCTATGGATTTAAACATACGGTTTACAAAGGTCAACCGCCGGCCCCCTTCGTGATGGAACTGCCTCCTTATCGCGCACCGCGCCTGAGCGACGTCTTGCGCCAAACCTGGGAACGCACCAAGGGTTTTCTCATCAAGGCGGTCACCGTGATTATGCTTGTCTCTATCGGGATTTGGCTGCTGATGGCGATTCCCGCCCGCGCGGATGCAGGAGCATTTAACGATGTTGAACCCCAGGATAGCCTGTTTGGCACCGTGAGCGGCGCCGTCGCTCCTGTATTTGCCCCGGCCGGTTTTGGCAGTTGGGAAGCCTCCGGTTCCCTAATTACCGGAATTCTAGCCAAGGAAGTGGTCATCAGCACCATGAACGTCATTTACGTTGGAACTGAGGCAGAAACGGTTGCAGAAGGGGAATCTTCTACCTTTCTAGAGGATGTGAGGTTGTTATTCGTCACCTTTATCGAAGCTGGGGTGCTCACGATACAGGAAATCCTGAACATCATTCCCCGAACGATCAACCTGATCCCTTTCGTAGAGCTGCCTGAGTTTAATTTCTATGGTCTGGAAGCCGAAGAAGAAGACACCACCAGTTTACAAGCAGCCCTGGCAGCTTCGTTTACAAGTTCTGCCGGATCGCCAGAAGCGGCGTCGATTGCCGCGGTTGCCTTTTGTGTGTTTGTTCTGCTCTATGTACCCTGCATGGTGGCCATCTCGGCTATGCGTCAGGAGTTTGGCGGGTGGTTTATCACGGCACAGATCGGCTTTACTCTGGCGCTGGCCTGGATCGCCGCCGTTCTCGTTTATCAGATCGGCACTGCGCTCTTCGTTTAAGTAGTTTACAAAAAGAATTGTTAAAAAAAGCCACGGATTAACACGAATTTTCACAGATTTCTCTCTAGCTCCTGCGGAGCTCTGCGAAAATCTGCGAACCTACGGTTCTGCGCTACGCGCTCTGCGGACACCTCCTTCAGAAAACTTTTTGTAACTTACCTAGCTGGAAAGAAAAAGTCATATGAGCAAGTGGTCCTGTAACCGATCCGAATCGGTGAACAAGCCGAATCAAAGGAAACATGATGAGCAAAAGTACACTTGGCCAGGTTCTTGACGCATTCGTAAACAGCCGTGGCCCTCTCACCATATCTCAGATCTCTCGTGACCTAAATGTTTCGCAGGTTCAGCTGGAAGGAATGATTCAATACTGGGTTCGCAAAGGAAAACTGCGGGAAAGTAGCTCGTATTCCAGCTGTGGCACATGCGGTCATAGCGAAGACGGTTGTCCATTTGTTTTGGAAATGCCGCACGCTTATGAATTGGTTACGAACGGCGACAGAATTCCCTTAAATGTGATTGGTGTGCCTTGCCAGCATAAAACCAACTAGGAGAGGGTGCGCGAGAAGAGGAGGGCTTCATCTACCCCCGTGATTAGCTATGACGACATTTCAGCCTTTAGCCTCTCAAGCAGGGTTGTCCATCGAACGCGCATCATCTCTCGCTGTTCAGCATTCTGGAGCCATTCATGATGAATACTGATGGTCGTGCCTGTTTTGGCCGGTAGCACCCGAATTTGGAGGGTGGACTTGAAGTCCCAATCTTTGGGCTGCCATTTCATGCGTATCAAACTGCCGTGTTCGTAGCTTCTGACCTCGATCTGTGTGCCATCATCTGTTTCGAGAGCGGCTCCTTTTTTATATTGAATTTCTCCTGGATCCTCTGGCCACAATAATCCTAGAGCCGACATTATCATTTGCCATGCTTCTGTTTCGCTAACCGGCATTGTGCGGCGCACTCCAATCTGCCAGCCCTGACTTTCCGTCTTGCCGACGGGTTTTTGTGAACTCATGCCGAACCCCCTGGTTTGATGGCAGCAATTGCCTCAATCTCAATCAAACAGTCAGGATGTGCTAACGCAGTCACCACAACCACACTGATCGTTGGTGGATGTGTCACCAAGTCTGAAAATTTCGCGACTATTTCATAGCCATCTTGCAAATCATGCCCCTCTACAACATAGATTTTCATGCTAACGACATCTTTAAGTGAGGCTCCAGAGGCAGCAAGTGCAGCCACAACATTATGCATAGTTCGGGCGGTCTGACCGGCAATGTCTTGCCCTATAACTTCACCATTCGCATTTACAGCATTTTGTCCACCCACGAAGATGAGTCTTGCACTTGGCTCGACGATTATTGTCTGGCTGAATGCGGGACTTTTGACCAGTGTATCGGGGTTTAAGCGCTTAATCATGTTGTTCCTTTCAGGTTTTTTACAATTAATTCTCAGTGTACAATACAATCCGGTGAAAATCTGTCCTATTTAAGTTGTTTACAAAAAGAATTGTAATAATAAGCTACGGATTAACGCGGATTATCACAGATTTTTCTCTGGCTCTTGCGGAGCTCTGCGAAAATCTGCGAACCTTTGTTTCTACGCTGCGCGCTCTGTGGGCAAATTATTATTGAAAGGTTTTTATATTTCACTTAAAAGGATGTGTAGATGTATAACCCAACAACCCGATTGTTGACAATTCTTGAGCTTCTCCAAACCCATGAACAACTCAGTGCGTCGGCGTTAGCTCAGAAATTGGAAGTGGAAGTACGGAGTATACGTCGTTACATCACAATGCTGCGGGACATCGGTATACCAATTGACAGTGAGCGCGGTCGTTATGGCGGTTATACGCTGCGACCTGGATTCCGTCTGCCGCCAATGATGTTCAATCACGATGAAATCGTTGCGGTGATTGTGGGATTGAAGTTGATGCGCGAACTTGGCGCGCTTTCGACGACGGCCGTCGATAGCGCAACGTCAAAAATTGAGCGCGTTCTACCAGATAAATTGCGAATCAAGTCACAGGCATTGCAGCAGTTTCTGATGGTTGCCCTTACGCCTGCTTACAAAATATCAGGTGAGTGGCTGCTGACGTTGAATTTAGCATCGTTAGACGGAAAATGCGTCGAAATGACATATATCTCTGCTAATCGCAGCACGACGCAGCGAATTATCTCACCCTATGGAGTTGTCCTGCATGGACGAACATGGTACATCGCAGCCTACTGTCATCTACGTGAGGCAAAACGCGTCTTTCGGTTGGATCGTGTACAAAGGTTGATGCCAAGCGAGCAAACCTATCAGACCGATGTGGAGGTGGATGCCAGAGAATTTGTACTCAGTTCTCTGGCGACAATACCGGGAATATACAGCTTTGAAGTGTTATTCCATGCTCCTCTCGAAACAGTCTCCGAGTACATCCCCGCGTCAATGGCGGTTTTAGAAAACCAAGGCGGCCGTACGCTGATGCGCTGCTACAGTGATGATGCCCATTGGTTGGCAGGGTATCTAGCCCAAATTGAGATACCATTCACGATTCAAAAGAGCGACGAGCTACGCAGCGCACTTCAGCTGCTGGCAGAAAGGTTGCTGCACAGCCTCTAAATCGGCCGGTGCTGAAATATTGCGAGGCCACCCCAGAGAAAACAAATGAGAATCATACAGACTCGAGTTGCGACCTTACCTTCCCGATGAATAAATCCATCGGTCAAAGAGACCGAAACCGGATTTATCCGGTTTATTAACGCGATTTATCGCGTTTCGGTTCTCCTGGCAGCCGGATTTATTCGGCTGCGTATGAAGGCCGCAACTTGAGTTATCTCTATATTTTTCCTCGATGTTTCCTGACATGCGGTTTTAAGTAGTTTACAAAAAAAATAGTTAAAAAAAGCCACGGATTAACACGAATTTTCACAGATTTCTCCCTCTAATCTGCGAAAATCTGCGAACCTACGGTTCTGCGCTACGCGCTCTGCGGACACCTTCTTCAGAAAACTTTTTGTAACTTACCTAATCCCTCTCTATATAACACCTTTTGATTGAAGCCGGCAGCCTGCAACCTGCCTGACGCCTGCTTCAGCCGTAACCCGTCAGCAACAAGATTTGTCCGGCGGTTTCAATGCCCAATCCCTAATATTGATGCTTGACAATGCAAATCAATCTTGATAACATCATGTCATATGATGACATGATGAATTGCTTGCATACTGCTTTTGCACTGCGCACACTTGATCGAATTCATCAAATCGAAATTCACGACATCCGAGTGATTAAATGGACACGATTAAACGGACTGAGTACGTAAACTATCTGGTAACTTTTCTATATTGGCTGGGGAATGCGCTTCCATTGGCTTTGATGGTGCTCTTGTGGCAAGCACGTGGGTTCACGCTGTTTCATATTAGCCTCTTCTTTGGCAGTATTACGCTGGCGGCGATGGTATTTGAGGTTCCAACCGGCAGTCTGGCAGATTTATTTGGCCGAAAACAAGTCACCCTTTGGGCCGAGATGCTGATTATCATTGCCAATGGCCTGTTTCTGGTTTCTTTCTCAATGCCACTGTTGTTATTTGCCGGTGGCATTTACGGTGCAAGCCGTGCGCTTGCATCCGGAGCGCTTGACGCCTGGTTTGTTGACACCGTTCAAGAAATTGACCCCACGATAAATCTGCAGCCGCTATTTGCGCGAACACGCATCATGGCCTTACTTGGTTTGGGGATTGGCACACTGGCCGGCAGTGCAATTCCCTACCTGTTGCCGACGTCAGCTCCAGAAGGCAGCACCATCCTGACCCCCTATTCCGCTCCGTTGATAGCCGCAATTTGTTTTCATTTGCTACGTTTTACGTTGATAACTTTATTAGTTAAAGAAAATCGCCTGGCAGCCTCAGCGCTTTCAGTGCGCAAAACCTTTAAAACCGTGCCGGCATTTATTGGTGAAGCGTGGCATATGAGCCGTCAAAGTCACGTTATTCGCTTGTTACTCGTAACGACCTTTGCGGCCGGATTGGTTCTGATCAGTCTGGAAAATTTCTGGCAACCTCACTTTGCCGGTATTTTGGGCAACCTCAACGACAATAGCATTGTGTTTGGTATCATTTTGGCTGGAACATTTATTGCGGGAGTCGCCGGCAGCCTGCTGTCAACACCATTGACGAGGTGGTTTGACAACCGCTTGGGCCTGGTGGCTGGCGTATTTCAGGCATTGCGAAGCGTTGTGTTTATCCTTTTATTGACGCAAACGCAGCTAACTTCTGCTATACTGTTCTACTGGCTCATTTATGTTGGTGGTGGCATTACCAAACCACCAATTGATGTCATATTAAACGCCGAAATTGAAGCAAGAAACCGCTCCACGATGCTCTCAATCCAGTCGATGGTCTGGTCCGCCGGCGGGTTTGTAGGGAGTATTTTGTTTGGCGCAATTGCAGAATGGATCTCAATTGAAACTGCGTGGCTTGTTGCGAGTGTAATTCTGCTTGTATCCTCGATTCCTTATCTGAAAATAGACCGTATCCAAAGAACCTATGCCGAACAAACGTCTAAGCGCAAAGCCGTTCAAGAAACAGACACTTGCTGAGCAAGTGACCGACAGCATTGTGGAGTCCATTCTGCGAGGGGACTGGCAAGGTGGTGAGGCACTGCCCACAGAGCCGGAAATTGCCGCGCAATTCGGAGTCAGTCGCGCTGTTGTGCGTGACGCAACGCGAATGCTGGCTGCGAAAGGGCTTGTGAAGGCCCAACACGGCAGAGGCGTCTTTGTAACTGACTCGCCTCTTGACGCATTTGGAGAGGCCTTACTGCTGGCCCTGCGGCGGATGGATGCGACCGTTTGGGATTTAAGCGTTTACGAACAAAGTGTTTATCCGGAGATGATCGCCTTGGCTGCGCAGAATGCAGAATCAGCCGATATGGCAGTGATTCGGACAGCAGTAGACAAATATCTGACGACGATGCAAAACCTCAATAAGGTCGAAGACGCGCAACAAGATGAAACCGTCACCATCAAGATATTGACCTCATTATGGGCAGATATTATTCAGGCGATCAATGATGCAACTCACAACAAGCTGTTTTCGCTGTTGGCGCGACCAGTCCTTGGACTAAGAAGCTGGCGAAACTGGGCAGGCATGGCAAATGAGGATGTCTATGCCATGGATGCCAAATTTCTCAATGCGCTGCTGGATGTAATTGAAGCAGGCGATCCTGAACAGGCGCGCCAGCACATGCGACGGCAGTTCGAGGGTGCGTCTGAGGCCACGATCTCGGCCATGCAAAACACACCCATTGGCGAAGTCTTGGACATCGAGGCAGACTGATGGGTTGAGATCAGGCAAATTTAGCCTTTCTGCAAATTCTGCTTGAAATTCTAGCGAGACGGGGGACAAAGGTGCCATGCCTTCGCGTAAAAAAGTTCGCTGAGGAGATACTCACATAATAAGTCGTGTTTTGACCAATAGGGCAATTTATAGATCTTGCTTAGAAAACAACAGTAAGATTTGGTCTTCAGATTGAAATAAGCTGGAGAATTGCATTCATACCCGAGTAAAAAGTTAAGAAAATCCGTTAACTCAATCAAAGTTAACTTAACCGCATTGGATTGAGTTTTCCTTACCAAATAAGCTGGTTTTCAGGCCATCCTCAACGAAAGTGAGTCGCAAGACAATCATTACCAACATTTGGTTCCCAGTTTGGCTCTATTTCGCATCGCCCAGGTCAAACATCGCTGGTTCAAAATGAATGCGACAAAGCTGACAGTGGAAACCTGAACATCCAGCATTTCTGATGGTACAAGGTCCACCGGCGCTTTGGCTGCCTGCCGCTCGGTGCCAAACAGCAAGCTGAGTCCGGGCATCTTTTCATACTGACGCACCCCTTTATCCGTTTCATCGACAATCAGGATCTTTGAGCTTGGCTTGGCGACCCGAATCATCTCTCGGATAGCTGCTTCCTGGTCATTGAAGAAGTTGATTCCGCCCACATGGAACACGACGTCGAAACTTTGACTCTCAAATGGCAAGCGCTCGGCATTGCCGTTTATGAGCGTAGCAGATCGCTGCCAGCGCCGTAAATTGCGCCAGCACTGTTGGAGCATGCCCTTTGTCAGATCAAGCCCGAAGTACTCGGCCGTCTCAGGTAGAAGACGTAGATTTCCGCCTGTGCCCACTGACACTTCCAGTACCCGATCACCCGGCTTGATCTCTAATTCACTTAGGAATTCTTGGCGCCACAACGCTTCCGACCCTCCCCAAAAGAAACTGTAGAGGCGAACGAAGAAGTCATATAGGGGTGCTGACCATTGATAGAAGGTGCGATATTTCTTGTTCAGTCCAGTGATATCTTCTGGCTGCAGAAAAACGGGAATGCCATCTTCTATTAGAAACCTGTCACCACTCTCAGCAGCCACCAGCCATTGGTGGAAGCAACCGTCCTTGGTTACATTTGTCTCATAGCGAAGTGGTTCCTGTGTTTTCGGATGGCGAAGTATCAATACTGTCTCGGCTGATAGCGACTTTTTGACCGTTTCCTGCAGTCCCGGTGGCCAGACCGTCGGCCCTCGATGTTTGAAGCGGAAATCACATCTTTGGCCCCCTTCGGCCAAGGTCTTCGTGCGTTCCAGTCCCAAGCCCATCCGCTCGCTCATAATGTAGTCGACAGAGCAGAGATAAGGCATGAGTTCCGTGGCGTTCTGCTCCCGGCAGAATTTGTAAATACCACATTCAGTGTAATCAACACCGAAGTCGTGTCCGTTCTTTGGAATAAACGAGAATACCCAATTGCCGGGATAATGCCGTTCTTGCGATAATCTGGATCGTTGCTCTAAGCGTCGCCTGGCCATTGGCGTGAAGGCCCACCAACCGCGCAAACGCAGCAACCATGCGGGATAGGAATCCATCCACGCCTGATAGACGTCCAGGAGCAGAGGACCTAGTTCGTTTATTGCTTTACCCTGGTTTTGCATCGCTCTGTAGAGGCCAAGGAACCAAGCGGTACTGACCAGGTTGTACGTTAAGGGATTGGTTTTGCCACCAATGTACGGCAGCTGGGGAATTAAACGCTGAAACTCTGTCCGGGCCACAGGTTCAATGGCGTTGACCAAGGACTTACCATACCGCTGAACAAGCAGCGGTCGTACGCGCCCCACGGCGTTATCATACTCACGCAGTAAAGATCGCTCTCTGGCGACATAGTAACTGGAGCCCAACGCTGATTCATCGATCAGTCGGAAGTTCATCGTGTAACGCCACCAGTTGCCGTGCTTTGTCAACATCTTGAAGCCATTGTGTTCAAGCAGGCGTACTGTTTCCTTGGTGAAGAGATAATCCGGGTCGGCAAACTCGGCGGCAATGGATAGGATACCGTCCGGGCGAAGAACCCGGCGCAACTCAAGCAGGGCCTGTGACTGGTCCGGAATTTCGGGCAGTACAGAGATAAGGAAGGCACGATCGATGCTGCTATCAGGGATAGGTAGATCGCATGCGCTTGCAGCGTATGCTTCTACGTTTGATAAACCGGCCTCTTGCACGCGTTTATGTACCTTGGCAATCATCTGTGGCTGAATGTCCACCGCAAAAAGCCGGCCACCGGGACCTACTTGTCTGGCAGCGGCTACCGTGAAGGCACCAGGCCCGGGACCAAGTTCCAACACTTGTTCACCAGGTTGAATGTCGACCCAATTTAATATCGGGCGCATGTACCTGCGGCGTAGTGGATTATCAACAATCCAGGCCAGCGACGCCGGACACGGTGCCGACATACCCAATCGGGCAGCAATGCGCGCAACAATCTTCAAGACAAAGAACCAGATGAAGAGAAGAAAAATGGTAGGGTAGGCTAACCCCTTGATTAATTTGTAGATATTCATGGCTTCTCCCTTTGCTATCGTGCTCCATACGGCCCGGATAGCCACCTGCTATCAGACATTACTGCTCAAAATCTGCAACCAAGTCAACACATAATGAAGAATCTCTGGTACACGGTTTACTTTCCTAACAAAACAGCCCTGCTGGCGCGTATTTTGGGTTGCTCCATCCTGCGAAACCCCGCCTCTTCTGCCAATGAAACCGTTTGAGTAAAAGCCTTGCCGGATACATGGATGAGGGGTTCTACGATTAAGAATTTCCCGCCAGGCACGAGCAATTTGTGAATCTGCCGCAGAAACACTGAAGGTTGACGAACTTCGTGAACCATCCAGAAGGCCAGCGCAAAATCAACCGACTCATCTACACCAATATCCTCTGGTGTGCTCTTGCACAGCTGGATACGCTCAAGCAATCCTGCCTTCCTGGCCCGTTTCCGCAATCCTGCCAGCATTTGTTCCTGTAAATCGGCAGCAACCACCTTACCATCCCTGCCCACCAACTCTGCCAGACCTAGCGAAAAGAAACCCATTCCACAGCCCACATCCAGGACTGTGTCGCCTTGCTTCACATACGGCCGCAGGATCTTCTGCGGATCGTGTACAACCCTACGCAGCGGATTGTCGAACGTGAATAGCAGCCACCAGGGGCAGGTATGACCCCCAGATCTAGAGGCAAATGTTTCTTGTGTCATAGCGTTATTCTCCTGCAGCTTTTCCGGGCGGTTGCTGGAATGCGCCAATTGTAGTATAATAATAGTTGTTTGTATTATAACTAATAGTAATTATAAAAACAACTACTTCGGAAAGAATATGGATCTGCAAAAACAACTCATGCAAATTGGTTTCACGGAATACGAGGCCAAGGTATACCTGGCAATGCTTAGCTTATACCCGGCTACGGGGTATCAATTGAGCAAAGAATCTGGCGTTCCTCGCTCAATGGTTTACGAATCCTTAAAGCGCCTGCACGCCAAGGGAGCAGCCCTGGAGACAGTGGAGGGAAGAGCAACGCTTTACCGCCCCTTGCCCCCAGAAGCGTTGTTGACAAAACATGCTGAAGATATCAGTCGTTTAATCGGAGGGCTACGTAAGGAACTAAACGCCCTTTACGAAGACCAGGTAGATAACCGGGTTTGGACGATTCAGGGGGAAACGGCCGTCAGTACCTATGCTGAGAAATTAATCAAACAGGTCCAAGCGGAACTATATCTTGTTCTAACCGATGATGACTTGATTGATCTGGAACCGGCCATATTGGCTGCCCACGAGCGCGGTGTGGATCTCAACGTTCTTTTAACAGGAGACGCGCCGCTAGATATTGGTCATGTTGCCTATCACCCGCCCCTTGAAAGCGAATTACAGGACTTAACGAACACCATTATCGTTGTGGCAGACGGTATCGAGGCCTTGATAGGCGGTACCAAGACACACGGCAAGAAGCTGGCGACGGTAACCCGCAATGCCGATCTTGTCATGGTGGCGCGCCAATTCGTGTGGATGGAAATGTTTACGCAACGGATCTATTCCCAAATAGGATCTGAGCTGCTGGAACACCTCAGCCCAGAGGATCAGCAGATATTTAAAAGCAAAACCATATCGTAGAGGAAAAGGGATGATCGATATCTAGAGCAGGTAATTCCGTACGGAGAAAAGGGAAGCGATGAATCTTGAATTGATGTCGGCGATTATTCAATGGACGGGTGGGCTGATGGCGTTTGCCGCGTTGGGATTTGTGCTCCAGGGGGTCTGGCAAGGCACCCAACGCCGGCCCGGCAAGACATCCGGGCGAGCCGGTGGCTGGCTTCGTTCACGGTGGTTTTATCTCGCCGCTTCCGCTGTTTTTTTTGGCATCGCTTACCTTGGATGGATTCCGCTGCCAATCTCGACTCACCCAACGCTCCGTATCTGGATGCTGGTCGCCGGTTCTCTGCTTTACTTTCCGGGCATGGCTTTATTGCTTTGGGGCAGGCTGGCACTTGGGCGCAATTATTTTGTCTCCACCAGTCTAGGAGCGCAGCTGTTTTCTGATCAGCAGTTAGTGACCACTGGTCCTTATGCTTTTGTGCGTCACCCCATGTATGTTGGGTTACTACTTTCCGCTTTTGGCGCCCTGTTACTCTACACCACCTGGACAACCGTGTTCTTTGCCGGTTTTGCTCCGATGATATTTGTTCGTGCCTGGCGCGAGGAGCAGACCTTGGCGGCAGAATTTGGCGAGCAGTGGCAGCAATACTGCCAGCGCGTTCCCGCCATTTTTCCGCGGCTGCGCAAGGATTTTTCAACCATGTATGAGGAGAAACCAGCGACCTCAAGAGACGTATCCGAAACCTACCTGGCCCCCCTCTACTGGAAGGCAATGGAATCGCAGCGGCCGGACGCGATGATAAAGGACGAGAAAGCCGTGGCTCTGGTCACACAGCTTGGCATCGACATTTCCCGGGCCAAACAGATCCCGATGAACGAATTGCTCAAGGCCATGCGGATCATATTCACCCGTGAAATGGACCGTTATGCCCGGGAGTTCATCCAGCGCCATCCTGCTGGAGTGGTGGTTCATATAGGATGTGGACTTGATTCTAGATTTGAACGAGTGGATAACGGCCAGGTTGAATGGTACGATCTGGATTTGCCAGACGTCATTGCCTTACGCCGCAAGTTCATCGGTGATGAAGGCCAACGCTACCACCTGCTGGCTTGTTCGGTACTCGAGGATGCCTGGTTGGAGGTAGTGACAATCCATTCTAAACGCCCATTCCTTTTCCTGGCTGAAACAGTATTGGTCTATTTCTCGGAAGCACAAGTCAAGTCATTGGTGCTTAGACTGCGTGACCATTTTCCAGGGGCGCAGTTGGTATTTGACGGCTGGAGACCGTTCGAAGTGTGGCTGGCCAACCGCTATCTTTCTAACTCGCTGTATGCGGGCCTTATGCGATGGGGTTTCTGGCGCGGCCAGAAGATCGAAGGCTGGGGCAACGGCATCCGCTTGCTCGACGAATGGGGCTTCTTTGACCAGCCTGAGCCGCGGTTGGAACCTTATCAGTGGATGGCTCCCCTTTTTCGCCTGTTCAAGCCCATGCGGATTTTCCACTTCCAGCTTGGAGAGGCAGAAGGGTAGGAGTGGTATGGCGATGCCGCATAGATCTATCTATCCCCAGTTCCCGGTTGGTGTGTGAAAAGTGGGCAGATCCGCTGCCTTCTGAAACCTGGCAAAAGGTGGACCGTTGCACAAGTAGCGAGGCAGCTGAAATCGAGTCTGGTGTGCGGTCTGAAATGGAGATCCGGCAATGGTGAGAGGATTTTTAATCATTCTACTCTATGCAGGAATCCTTATCGTGATGTTGTTCACATCAGCTGGGCGATGGAACTGGGGGATGGGGTGGGCGGCTCTCGGGATTCGCATTGTTACCAGCTTTATAGCATTCTTCTTTGCTGACCCTGAGCTGATTAAGGAACGCAGTCAGATAGGACCAGAAACAAAGCGTTGGGATATAGTCTTGGCTAGCCTCTCAGCCCTCTTCGTTTATCCTCTCACGCTGGTACTGGCAGGGCTAGACGTCGGCCGTTTTGGATGGTCGCCCTCTTTACATTGGGCTGTTCAAGCAGTGGCTCTTGTCATCTTT
>JAAUYD010180906.1_pt1 | contig 17733 bp, 15 predicted proteins | sample 7278101 | NCBI WGS metagenome assembly JAAUYD01 (sample SAMN14350128, study PRJNA611818) | marine sediment metagenome | isolation source: surface marine sediment (0.6m) | place: French Polynesia: Moorea | collected 2018-08 | reverse complement strand
CGAGCTCGTCTGCACCTTCCACCGCGTAGCGCTCGGCAAGTTCCGTGATACCGCCCACGACCCGATGGTCCTGAAAGCGCACACCCTTCACCACCTGTCCGTCGCGCACGTCCAGGCAGGGCACGATGCGCCGGGTAAGGCTGCTGCGGAAGGTCGGACTCATGCGCTCAACCAACGCTGGGCCTCATCCATGCGGATGCGGCCGTCCAGCAGGGCCTTGCCGGTGATGGCTGCGTCCACCTGCACGGCCTCGAGGGCCTGCAGGTGCTCGACGCTGCCCACGCCGCCCGAACTCTGTATGCACAGGCCTGGGTGACGATCGCGCAGGGTCTCGTAGAGCTCGAGGTTGGGGCCGGCCAGCGTGCCGTCGCGGGCGATGTCCGTGCACAGCACGTGGCGCAAGCCGGCGCTGGAGGCCGCGTCGAGCAGGGTCCACAGATCGATGTCCGCTCGCTTGGTCCAACCGTGCAACCACGGCCAGGGGCGTCCGTCCTCTTCCACGCGCACATCCACCGCCAGCACCACGCAGCCAGGGTCGAAGATATCCAGCCAGTCGGTCAGCAGCGATGGGTTGGCGATCACCGCGCTGCCAATCACCACCCTCCCGACGCCGAGCTGCAGGGCCCGGGCGATCGTGTCGGCGTTGCGGATGCCACCGCCCAGCTGAACCTGCATGTCAGCGCTGTCGTTAACCGTCTTCACCAGACGGCTGATCAGCGCGCCGTTGCGTCGCTCGCCGTCGCGGGCGCCGTCCAGGTCGACTACATGCAACCAGCGAGCCCCGGCCTGCGCGTACTCGAGGGCGAGTTCGATCGGATCCGCGGCGTACTCGGTCTTGGCGGCGAAGTCGCCCTCGCGCAGGCGCACGCAACGTCCGTCGATCAGATCGATGGCAGGGATCACTCGCACAACAAACTCTCCGCGGGTTGGGTCAGGAAGTTCTCCAGCAGTCGATGGCCCCAGCGGGCCGAGCGCTCCGGATGGAATTGGGTGGCCAGCACATTGCCGCGCCCGGCGACGGCGGTGAAGGTGGTGCCATAGGTGGCGGTGGCCAGCGTGTACCTGCCGGCGGGCACCGCGTAGCTGTGGACGAAATAGAAGTGCGCATCGTCGTCCAGGCCGTGGAACAGGGCGTGCTCGCGCAGATGCTCGATGCGATTCCACCCCATCTGCGGCACGCTCAGGCCGGCCGTGGCGGGCAAATGGCGCACCACCCCGTCGAACAGACCGATGGCGTCCACCCGGTCTTCTTCGCAATGCTCGTACAGCACCTGCAGACCCACGCAGATGCCGAGTACCGGTTGCGTGAGCTTGGTGACCAGTTGATCAAGTCCCTGGCTGCGCAGGCGCGCCATGACATCACCGGCGGCGCCTACGCCGGGCAGGATCACCCGCTCCGCCTGCGTGATCAGGGCGGGATCGGTGGTGACCACGGGCGTGCAGTGCAGGCGTTCGAGGGCGAAGCGCACGGAGGCCAGGTTGGCGCCTCCGCTGTCGATCACCACCACCTGCTTCGCTACGGGGCTGCTCACAGGACCCCCTTGGTGCTGGGCAGGGCCTGGTCTTCCAGACGCACGGCCTGGCGCAGGGCCCGGCCGAGGGCCTTGAACGTGGCCTCCACCATGTGGTGGTCGTTCTCACCGCTGACGCGCACGTGAATCGCCGCGCCCAGGGCCTGGGCCAGGGACGCGAAGAAGTGCGGCACCAGCTCCGTTGGCAGTTCACCGACCCGTTCTCGGCGCAGGGGCATCTCGAATTCGAAGTGCGGGCGTCCGCTCAGGTCCACGGCCACCTGGGCCTGCGCCTCGTCCATCGGCAGCACGAAGCCGTAACGGCCGATGCCGATCTTGGTGCCCAAGGCCGCACGCAGGCACTCGCCCAGCGTGAGGGCTACGTCCTCCAGCGTATGGTGCTCATCGATGTGCAGATCACCATCGCAGCGCAGGGCGAGGCTGAAGCCGCCGTGGCGTGCCAGTTGCTCCAGCATGTGATCGAGGAAACCGAGGCCGGTGGTGATGCTGGTGAGATCAGCCGTGTCCAGGTCGATCTCGCACTGGATATCCGTCTCGTTGGTGCTGCGTCGATGGCGTGCTGCGCGACGCTGGCTGGTCAGGCGCGCCGTGATCTCGCGCCAGCTGAGTCCGGGTGCTTCGGTGTCGTCGCCGACGCGCAAGCGCAGGCCCGTGATACCGAGGCGCTCGGCGAGTTGCAGGTCCGTCTCGCGATCGCCGATCACGGCGCAGTGCTCCAGATCGAGCGTGTGACTGGCGAGGTAGCGGGTGAGCAGGCCGGTGGCGGGCTTGCGGCAGTCGCAGCCGTCGGCCGGCAGGTGAGGGCAGATGAACACCTCATCGAAGCGGATGCCCTGACTGGTCAGCAGATCCATCAGGAAGCGATGGGGTGCCTCGAAGTCTTCCTGCGGGAAGCTGTCCGTCCCAAGACCGTCCTGATTGCTCACCATCACCAAGCGATAGCCTGCCGCCTGCAGCTGCAGCAGGGCCGGTATCACGCCCGACACAAGTCGCAGCTTGTCCAGGCGATCGATCTGCTGATCCGCCGGTTCCTCGATCAGCGTGCCGTCACGATCGATGAACAGGACGCGAAGGGCCTTTGCGCTGCTCATGCGACGGCCTCCAGCACGGCGATCAGCCGGTCCATCTGCTCCGGCGTGCCCACGCTGATGCGTACGGATTCGCCCAGGCCCGGTTTGTCGCGGAAGCTGCGCAGGAGTACGCCGTGCTCGTGGCAATCGGCTACCAGGCGCGCGGCATCCTCCACCTGTACCAGCAGGAAGTTCGCTTCGCTCGGCCAGACGCGACGCACACAGGGCAGGGCCTCCAGGGCCCGTCGCAGGCGCTCGCGTTGCTCGGCGATCACGCCCAGGCGCTGCGCGGTGAGGGCCAGGGCATCGTCGCTGAGTTGCGCCAGGACGGCGCTGATCACCGGTGAGGGGGTGGAATAGGGCGGCGCCAGCGTGGCGAGCAGGGCGATGAGCGACGGATGGCCCAGCACGGCGCCGCAGCGCACGCCAGCCAGACCGTGGGCCTTCGACAGGGTGCGCAGGATGATGAGATTCGTGTGGGCATGCAGATCGCTGGCCAGACCGGCTTCGACGGCGAACTCACCGTAGGCCTGATCAACCACCACGGCGGCGCGGCCGGCAACTGCCTGGCACAGGCGCAGGACCGTTTCCCGTGGGATCGCGTTGCCGGTGGGGTTGTTGGGCGAACACAGGAACAGCAGGCGTATCGAGTTGGCTTCCACCGCGGCAAGGATCGCCTGCTCGTCGAGGCTCCAGCCCTGCTCGGCGTCCAGCGGTACTTCCACGCAGGCAGCGTTCTGCAGGCGCGCGGCCACCGCGTACATGCCAAAGGTGGGGGGCGTGATCAGCACCGCGTCCCGGCCGGCGGCGCAGAAGGTGCGCACCAGCAGGTCGATGCCGTCATCGCTGCCGCGGGTGACCAGCAGCTGCTCCTCGCGCACCCCGTACACCTGGGCCAGTCTGGCTTCCAGCTCCAGGGCACGCACCGGGGGGTAGCGGTTGATGCTGCCCTGCTGGACCTCCAGGGATTCGTCCCAGGGGCTCTCGTTGGCGTGCAGGCGCAGGCGCTCGAAGTCCGGTGCTGCCGCTTGATAGCCTTTCAGATCTCTGAGGTCCTCGCGAACGATATCGAGTACGTCGGCGCTGCTCATGAGTCGCCGCGCTCCAGCCGTTCCATGCGGTGGCGTACCGCCCAGCCGTGCGCATCCAGGCCCTCCATCTCGGTCATGGTCATGACCGTGGGCGCGAGCGTGCGCAGGCCCTCGGCGGTGAGTTCCTGCACCGTCACGCTGTTGCAGAAGCCGTCGACGGACAGGCCGCTCCAGGCGCGGGCATGGCCGTAGGTGGGCAGCACGTGGTTGGTGCCGCTGCAGTAGTCGCCTACGGCCTCCGGCGACCAGGGGCCGAGGAAGATGGAGCCGGCCGCGGAGATGTCATCGAGCAGGTCGCGAGCTCGTGTGGTCTGGATGATCAGGTGCTCGGGCGCGTAGCGGTTGCTCACGTCGACGGCCTCCGCCAGATCGGCCACCACGATGAGGCGCGCGTGTTCCACGGCGCGTCGGGTGATGTCCGCGCGCGACAGGACCTGCAACTGTGCGTCCACGGCTTGTGCGACGGCGTCCGCGAGCGCGGCGCTCGGCGTGACCAGCAAGGCCTGGGAGTCGGGGCCGTGCTCAGCCTGGGACAGGAGATCGGCAGCGACGAAGGCCGGGTCGGCGTCGCCGTCGGCAATCACCAGCACCTCCGAGGGCCCTGCCGGCATGTCGATGGCTGCGCCTTCCCCGTCCGTGCTCACCAGGCTCTTGGCGGCCGTCACCCAGGCGTTGCCCGGTCCGTAGAGCTTGTGTGTGGCGGGGATGCTCTCGGTGCCGTAGGCCATGGCAGCGATGGCCTGGGCGCCACCCACCTTGAACAGCAGGTCGATGCCGCACAGGTCGGCGGCGGCCACGATTGCCGGCGCCATGCGTCCATCGGCCTGGGGCGGCGCGCACAGCACCCGCACCGGACAACCGGCGATCGCCGACGGCACGCCCAGCATCAACACGGTGGACGGTAGGGGCGCACTGCCCGCCGGCACGTAGAGGCCGACGGCAGCGATCGGGCGCCGCACGCGTTCACAGAGCACGCCGGGCTGGGTGCTGATGCGCAGCGCTTCCGCGGGCACCTGCGCCTGATGGAAGCGCTGCAGGTTGTCGCGTGCCGCGGCCAGCGCCTCGTGCTCGCGGGGGCTCAGGGCTGCGATGGCCTGTTCGCGTTCCTCCTGACTCACCTGCAGGCTGTCCAGGCTGACGCCGTCCAGCTCCCGGGTCAGCGCCAGGAGTGCCTCGTCGCCTCCTTCGCGCACGCGCGCGACGATGGCTTCCACCTGCGCGTAAAAGTCGCTGCCCAGGCGCTGAGCGGGACGACGCAAGGCCTCGTCACGGGACTCGGCGGTAAGTTCAGACCAGTAGATCTTCTTCAAAGCTTCTTTCTCGAATCGGTCGCCGCCGGAAGGGGCAGCGCGGGCTCAGGCCAGCATCTTCTCCACCGGCAGCACCAGGATGGCGCTGGCGCCGACCTCCTTCAGTGCTTCCAGCGTTTCCCAGAACACCTGCTCGTTGCACACGGCATGCACCGCCACCCGGTCCGGGCGTCCGTCCAGCGTGAGCACGGTGGGCGCTTCCGCGCCGGGCAGCAGATCATGCACCTCTGCCAGACGATCGCGGGGCGCGTGCAACATGATGTAGCGGCTCTCCCGCCCGCGGAGCACGCCCTGCATGCGCTTGAGGAGGCGCGTGAGCAGCGCCTCGGAGCTGTCGCTCAGGGGGCGCGTGGCGCGGATCAGGGTGGCCCGGCTCTCGAGAATCGTAAGCATCTCCACCAGATCGTTGGCCGCCAGCGTTGCTCCCGTGGAGACCAGGTCGCAGATGGCATCCGCCTTACCTAATCGCGGTGCCAGCTCGACGGAACCGGACAGGAGTACCACGTCGGCGTCTACGTCGTTGTCGCGCAGGTGCGCCTGCAGGGAGGCGGGGTAGCTGGTGGCGATGCGCTTGCCGGCCAGATCCGCGAGTGTGCTGAAGGCGGCCTCGCGTGGCTTCGCCAGACTGAGACGGCAGTAGCCGAAGTCCAGGGGCAGCAGTTCCTCGTAGCCGGTCGAATCGCCAGCGTCCCGGGCTTCGCAGGCTGCTTCGCGGGCGATGTTCTGGCCGACGATACCCACATCGCAATGGCCGTCGGCCACCAGCGTAGGGATGTCGTCGTCGCGCACCAGCATCAGGTCGATGGGCAGGTTCTCACCGGTCCAGACCAGGCCTTCGCGGTTGGGGCTGATACGCAGGCCGCAGCGTTGAAGCAACTCGCGCGAGTTGTCGGCCAGACGGCCGGATTTCTGCAGCGCTATGCGTAGTCGTTCGGAAGATGGATTGCTCACGTCGATCGGTTTCCTTGCACTCGGTCTCGCGCCAGGCGGTATCCCCCGAAACCCTCGTCGAGGAAGCGCCGGATGCGACCGATGGTGGTGACGCTGACGCCCGTCTGCGCCTGAATCGTTCGGTAGGCCTGGCCTTCCTCGAGCAGGCCGACAACGTGCCAGCGGTCCTTGAGGGCTTGCAGCTCGGCGGGCGTGCACAGGTCGCGAAAGAAGCGTTGGCACTCTTCCTGCGTGTTCAGCGTGAGGATCGCCTGGTAGAGGGCCTGTTCCTCGGCGCTCTCCTGCGTGGGGCTGAGGCGTCGGTTGGATTTCATGATTCGCGTATCAATGTATTAACGTGTTAATACACTAATACATGAGTGGTTTGCCCGCAAGGGGCTCAGCACTACGGTTGCCTCCGTAAGCCGGCCACCTCGTTGAGTTTTGGGGGTTGAGCGCCGATGGGAGGGCGCGACTGGCGGAACTGCCGTGCCTGAAACGATACAGGGCCGCCCAAACGGGCGGCCCTGCATGGCCTCGACGATGCGGTCCTGGCCCGGACTGTCAGCAATCCGGGCTGAGACGAGCGATCAGCTCAAAGCGTGCCCTCCAGGGTCCAGCCGGACCACCAGACGTCGCTGCCGTCCGGGTTCACGGCGCCGATGAAGTCCGTGGCGTCCAGGAAGTCCACATCCGCCAGGCTGTCGGAGAAGATGCCGTTGATGGCCACCCAGTCGAGGGGAGCCATGAGCAGTGCTTCCGGTGCCTGCGATGCCAGGTTGGCGTCGAGCTGCGCTTCCACCTGGGAGACGGTGGTGGCATCCAGTACGTCGTTGCCGATCACACCGACACCGGCGCCGCCCTGGCAGTCACCGATCAGGTTGTTCACCACCAGTGCCGTATTGATGATCGCTTCCGAGTCAGCGCCCTGAATCAGCAGGCAGTTGTCGATCGTGCTGTTGGCGTCGTCAACGGTGAGCACCGTGTTGTGGAAGAAGCCGCCGGAGCCCGCCTTGAACACAAGCAGCTCGGTCTCGTCACCGTCCACGCCGTGGCCGATCACGGTCACGTTGGCGAGGGTCGGGCGGGACAGGGGCATGGGGTTGCCCTGCGTGTCCATCTCGAAGGCGTTACCGGTGGTGTTTACGGACTGGCGCACGATGATGTACTGCAGGTTGCCGGTGAAGCCTTCGTCCCAGTCGACGGAGTCGTCCAGGTTGTCGGTGAACACGCCGTACTTCAGGTTCACGGCGCCCCCGTAGAACTCGATGCCGTCATCGGAGTTACCGGCCACCTGGATGTGATCCATCGTGGTGCCGGAGCCCACGCCAACCAGGGAAATACCGTTGATCTCGTTACCCGGCGAGAACTCGAAGCCGCCCTCGGCCACGATCACGTAGGACAGGGTGCCGCTGTTGTCGTCGGCCACGAAGCCACCGGCGAAGCCGGACTCCCCCTCGGCGTCGATGTTGCAGATGTCCACGCCGCACTGGTTGTGCTCGCCGAAGCCGTGGATGATCAGACCGCCCCACTCACCGGAGCCGTCGAGGCCCGGATCGTCGGAGCTGAAGATGATCGGCTCAGCTTCCGTGCCGACCGCCTCGATGCGGCTACCGCGGGTGATGATCATGTTGGCGAAGCTGCCCGTCACACCCTGGATGCGGGCACCCGGCTCAATGGTGAGGACCACGTTCAGCAGCGCGTTGCCGTTGGTGAGCTCGCCGTTCTCGTCGATCTCGTTGTTGCCGTTGCCGACGGTGACGGTGCCCTCCATCAGCCAGATCACGTCGGGGGTGAGCGTCTGGCTCTCGGAGATCACTGCAGGCAGGGCGCACACGTCGTCGCCGTCTGCGTTGATCGGCTTGGCGCCGGAGAAGGCCGGGCAGTTGGTGGAGACGTCGCCCGGCTGACCGCCGGCATCGCCGCCATCGTCGTCGCCACCACCGGTGTTGGTGATGTTCTCAGTCGGAGCGTCAATGACAATGGTAGCGAGGTCGCCCTCGGCGCAGCCGTACAGAGCCGCAAGAGAAGGCAGCAGGGCCGCCAGGAGCATCAGTTTACGTGCCATGAGTCCTTTCCAAATGATAGTTGGCAATAGAAAGCGCTAAGTAACCAGGGCAATTGAGTGCCTAGAAATTCCAGTCCGCCCCCAGCTGGAACTCAAACCCTCGCCTGTAGGCGAAGAAGGTCTGACCACCCTGCGTGAATTCCACTTCGTCGTTCAGCAGGTTGCTCACTTTCGCGCGGAAGGTGAATCCGTCACTCACATCCCAGCGGTATACGAGGTTTACGTCGAGGCGAGGCTCCTCGATCACGTCCGGATTGCCGAGGATGCCGACATCGCGGATCGACTCGCCGTTCTGGTTGATCAGGAGTGTTAGCTGCTGGCCGTAGCCCGCGTGGTCAAAGCCGAGCACCAGGTTGCTGGTGTACTGAGGCTGGCCCTGCAGGGGGCGCGTTCGATCGGGCAGCTGCACTTCCGATTCGATGTAGCTGGCGTTCAGAGCTACGAAGAAGGAGCGCGCGTAGTCGTCACTGATCAGGAACTCCTTGCGCGCTTCGATCTCGGCACCGTAGAGCGTGGCCGAATCGGCATTGGCGAAGGTGCGTGAGTTGCCCGCCGTGCCCGAGGCCTGTTGCACCACGCGCTCGATCGGCTTGTTGAAGTCCTTGAAGAAGCCGGCGATGGACAGGCTGTCACGCTCGCTCGGGTACCACTCCCAGCGCGCGTCCACGTTGAGGATGTCGGAGATCTCCAGGTTCGGGTTGCCGCGCACGCGGAAGTCGAACTCCGTGTCGTAGAAGGTGGCGTTGGCCGATTCCTTGAAATCCGGGCGGGCCACGGTGCGGGAAACCGCAAAGCGGAACTGGTGGGCCTCCGTAGCAAACCAGTTAAGGCTGAAGCTGGGCAGGAACGAGCCCTCATCGATACGCGATTGCACCGCCTCGCCGGCACCCTGCAGGGAGAAGGTGTCGGTGGTCTGGATGTAGCTCTCGTAGCGCGTGCCGACGACCACCTGGAAGCGATCGTTGAAGGTGTGGTCGTAGGTGGCGAAGACGCTGTTGTACTCCAGTTCGGCGTCATAGCTGTCACTGGCGAGCGTACGGTCGAGGAAGGTAAATCCCGTGGACGGGTCGCCGGTGATCGTCTCCTCGGTGATGATGTCGCTCACCAGGATCTGATCCGTGATCAGGTTGTCGACGTTCTGCTGGTTGATGTTGAAGCCGTAGGTGTCCGAATCCGAGTCGCGCTCGCGGGAGATGAGCTGGAAGCCAACCAGCAGGTTGGCGAAGCTCGAGCCGTTGTCGAACAGGTCCCAGCCCAGGGACGAGGAGAAGTCGAAGTTGTTGTCGACCAGCTCGTCGTAGCGACGCACGAGGGCGTTGGACTCGAGGAAGAAGCTGTTCAGCTCAACGTCCTGGTCGTCGTTCAGACGGTCCAGGTCGAACTCATCCAGCAGGGTCTGCGGATCGGTTTGGAACTGGTCCGCGCTGAAGGTGACCTCGCGGCGGTCGGGAGCATCTCGGCGCGCCTGGCTGGCGGTGAACTGCCAGTCCAGGTACACGGCCCCCGAATCGATCAGCGAGTGGCTGCCGGCGATCTGTTGTGAGAGGAACTGACGCTCCACCCAGTCGATCGTGTTGCGGTAGCGCGCCTGAAACTCGTCACCTTCCTGTCCCACCGTGCGCACGACGCGGCTCTCCGTGGCGCGGGAGGCGATGCTGTTCAGCTCCAGCGTGTGCTCGCCGACGTTCACGCCCAGGGACAACAGCGCGTTGGCATCAATGCTGTTGGTGTATTCCTGGAACCTGAAGCGGTCCAGCGTGTCGCCGGACGGGGTGAAGGTGTTGCGCACACCGTCGTCGCGCTGCTGCCACTGGTTGGAGAAGTTGCCCGCCGCGAACACACCGAGCTCGACGTTGCCGATGTCGAATACGTCGCCGTAATTGGCGCCGATGCGCGTGTCCGGTTGCGCGTTGGTGGTGCGAAGATCCAGGTTGTCACTGAGCAGCAGGCCACCCACGCGGCGCAGCTCCCGCTCCACCGTGTCGTTGATGGTGAAGGTGCCGCCGTTCGAGTCCTGCACGGTGCCGATGCTCAAGGCCTCTGAGATGGCGCTCACGGCCGCCGGGACATCCCGCTCGCCTGCATCCCAGCCGAAGTAGTCAAAGGGACCGTTGGTAGGGTCTGTGAAGACATCGTTGCCGGTGACGCCCGGCGTGGCGCTCACACGCACCTGCAGTTGCCCGGAGCGTTCGGTCGGGAAAGTGCGCGTGTTGATGACCAGGTTGCCGCCCGTGCTCTCACCGGGCATGCCGGGAACGAAGGTCTTACGGATGTCGAGCTGGTTAACAAAGTTGCTCGGGAACAGGTCCAGAGGCACGGTGCGCTTGGTGGGGTCCGTACTCGGCATGGTGGCGCCGTTCAGGGTGGTGCTGATGTAGCGATCGCCCAGGCCGCGGATGAATACGAAGCGGTTGTCCTGCACGGTCACGCTGGGCACGCGTACCACCGAGGCGGCGACGTTGGTATCGGCAAAGCGCGACAGCTGCTCGATGTCCAGGGTATCGATGATCTGGTTCGTGTCGCGCTCGGAGGCCTCGAAGGCGTTGGGATCGAAGGCCGCGACCACCACGACCTCTTCGAGGCCGCTGAGCGAGGGAGATTCGACCTCCAGCGCCGATTTGGTGCGGATGTTCAGGGAGACGTCGCGGGTGACGCCGGAGACCACGCGCACCGTGCGGCTGGCCGTGCGATCGTCCGTGGGGTGATAAGCGGTCAGGCGGTACTCGCCGCGCGGCAGGGTGACGCGGAAGCGGCCGTCGCTGTCGGCAAGCAGCAGCTCGCCCGTGTCTTCCACCACCACGCTGGCGCCGGCCAGGCCGCCGGAGGCTGCGCTGACCGTGCCGGTGAGCGTGCCCGTTGGCGCATCACGCTTCTCGGCGGCACTTTCGGACGGTGAGAAGGTCTCAACGCGGTGCGACGAGTCATCACCCAGCGTGATGAGTGCGTCAACGAGCTGTCCGCGCGCCGAGTTGAAGCGGAAGCTGTAGAGGCTTTCCTCGCCGTCGCGCACCTGAAGGCTGTGGACGCCCTCGCTCAGGTCGAAGGTCGCCGATCCGTCGGCGCCCACCGTGGTGATCTCGTTGCCGTCCAGCACCAGTGTGAGGCCGGTTGCCGGTTGGCGGTTGTCGAAGGTGTAGACCGCAAGCTCATCCGCTGCGAAGGCGGGGGAGATCACGGCCAGTGCCAGCATCTGGACACCGACGGCCGGGCGGCTCAGGAACGACTTGATCATGTGGGCCTCTAAGTTGCGGTTCACCTGTTGGCAGCCGACGTCGAACGCGACGCACCAACGCATGCACCAGCGGTTTGGGGGCAGGTGAGGTACCCAGAGGAAGTCGTGCTGCCAGCCGCATCCGCTGCGACGCGGCGGATTAGAACAAAGTAATATTTCAGTACTGTTTCAGCGTGGCAGGGCCGTTTTAATATGTCAGTCTCGTGACAATGTGGCTGAGCAGTGACCGGTGGCGTGCCCCCGCTCAAGCGGGTAGTGTGCGCGCCGTGGCGGCGCTAGCCCCACAGCGGTACTACCCTGTGCCGCTGACTGATTCCCGCACCGGCATGTGCGGGGGCACGGCACGCTCAGCTGCTGTTTCCCGCGCCCGCTGAATCGTCGCCTGAGACGCGTTTTCCAGGGCGGTAGTTGCCGCCGATCCTTCCCAACGATTGGAGAGTTCATGAAGAGTTTGACTATGTTCCCGGTCGCCCTGATGGCCGGCGCGATCGTGGCTGCGCCCATGGCCACTGCGCAGGAGCCCGAGAGCGAAACGCAGAAGACCACCTACGCCATCGGCTTCCTTCTCGGTGAAGCCCTGACGCCGTTTCGACTCACGCAGGACGAGCTGGACATGGTGATGGCCGGTCTGCGCGATCGCGTGCAGGGCAAGGAGCCGGTCGTCTCGCCGCAGGAATACCAGGCCAAGGTGCAGGCGCTGCGCAACGAGCGGGTGGCCGTGGTGATCGAGGAGGAGAAGGCTGCTTCAGAGGAGATGCTGGCGAAGGCAGGTGCTGCCGCGGGGGCCCAGACCACCTCGTCAGGCTTGATCTATCGCGAATTGCAGGCCGGTAACGGTGCCATGCCGGCCGCGTCCGATACGGTGCGTGTGCACTACAAGGGCAGCCTGCGTGACGGCACCGTGTTCGACAGCTCTTACGATCGTGGGCAGCCCGCGTCGTTCCCATTGAACGGCGTGATCTCGTGTTGGACCGAGGGCCTGCAGTTGATGAAGGTGGGGACCAAGGCAGAGCTGACCTGCCCGTCGAACATCGCCTATGGCGATCGTGGCGCGCCGCCACGCATCCCGGGTGGCGCCGTGCTTACGTTCGAGGTGGAGTTGCTGGAAATCGTGACTTCCGCGGCCGCGGAATAGAGGCTCTACAGGTCAGGACGTCGACCGATACGGTCGACGCCTGCCGCGGCGTAGTTGCTCAGCCGGCGAGCGGTTTGACGTCCTTGCTGTCAGCCGGCGCCTTGGCGTCTTCGGCGGTCTCGCCAAGGAGAACCGCGGCTTCCTCGCCGTCCTCGGCGTCGGAGAAGGTCATGCGACCGTGCACGGTCTCCAGGTACTCACGTGACAGCACCACGGTCTCGCAGTCGAATCGTCGATCGCTCATCGGTATTCGTCGCTCGTGTTGTGGACGGGCCCAATAGCCCCCTTACCTCCAGTGTGGCTCCTCGAGCAGAGGACAGCTGTGATGCCCGTCACGCTACTTCACGGTTACAGTCACGAATCCCTGTTATTGTCTAGAGGCCTAGAATGGGGGCGATAATGCATTGGCAGCATGGCGGCCGCCGCGTGATCGGGGCACCATGGTTGGCGTGATCACCGACAGCGGAGGAAGCTGAGGGTGGAAAGCACGGACCGAGAAGGCGAAGGATCCGCCGGTCGTTCGGGCCGTGGCGGGGCCGAATCGAAGCGCCTGTTTCCGGTGCGCAACAACCCGCGCGCGCCAGCGGTGCCAGCGAGCGATCACGGGTTAGACCCGGTCTTCGCGCAGGCCGCGATCACACTGGCGCAGATCGACTCCGAGGAACTCACGCCCGCGCTCACGCGCGTTCTGGACGACGTGCGCAGCGCCGTCGACACGGACGCGGTGCTGATCGGCCTGCTGGATGGCCGCGGCGAGACCTTTGCCACGGCGCTCGAGGTGGTTGATCCACGCTCGCGCATCAAACCTGCCAAGTTGCTCGGCCGTAAGCTGAGCGCGCTTCCCGAGTTGCATCGCCAGCTGTCCAGCGCCGGCGGTTACCTGCAGATGGACGATTGCGTCGTGCCTTCGGAGGGCACGGAGCGCGAGGCGGACTGGTTCTCCCAGGCCAACATCCGCGCCTGCGTACTCATCAGCCTGCACGGCAGCGAGGGTCCCTTGGGCTTTGCGGCCCTTGCCTGCGAAGACGCGGTGCGCTGGCAGGCCGACTTCTGCCAGGTCCTTCGCCTGCTGGGCGCCACGCTGGCCAGCGGCCTCGAGCGCTTGCGCGCCTTGCGTCGTCTGGCGTCCGTGCGCGAGCGGGAGGAACTCGAAGCGCTGACCGCCAACGATGGCGTGTGGGATTTCGATGAGCGCCACAAGCAAACGCACTTCTCGCCGCGCTGGAAGAAGATGCTCGGCTATCGCGAGGATGAGCTCAACGACAACGTGCCGGACTGGCGCAACCTTGTGCACCCGGAGGACTACGCCCATGTGCAGGCGAAGCTCAAGGAGCACCTTGACGGTCGCACGGAGGTGTTCGAGAGCGTGCATCGCCTGCGTCACCGCGACGGCCATTGGATCTGGGTGCTGAGCCGCGCCAAGGCCAGCGGCACCGGCCAGCACCGGCACAAGCGCCTGGTAGGCGTGGAGCTCGACATCACCGAGCGCAAGCACTACGAGGAGGCGTTGCGCCGGGAGAAGGAGAGTGTGCTCATCACGTTGCAGTCGATCGGTGACGGCGTGATCCGCACCGATTCGGAGTGCTGCGTCGAGTACCTGAATCCGGTGGCAGAGGATCTGACCGGGTGGTCTCTGGACGACGCCCTGGGTCGTCCCATCGATCAGCTGTTCCGCACCTACCACGAGGAGACCTGCGAGCCGCTGGAAAACCCCCTTGCCCTGGCCATCCGCCAGCGGCGGTCGATCAAGTCGATCCGCCCGACCCTGTTGATCCGCACCAGCGACTATCGCGAGCTGTTCATCGAGAGCACCGCCTCGCCGATCCGCGACCCCGGCGGCGACATGACCGGGGGCGTTCTGGTCTTTCACGACGTCAGCGAATCGCGCGAGTTGCAGCGGCGCCTCACCTTCCACGCCAGCCATGACGTGCTCACGGGCCTGGTCAATCGCCACGAGTTCGAGCAGCGCCTGGAAGCGGCTCTGGAGGAGGTGCGCGCTGGCGAAGGCCAGTACGCCCTGTGTTTCATCGACGTCGATCAGTTTCGAGTGGTCAATGACAATGCGGGGCACACGGCCGGCGACGCGCTGCTGGCGCAGCTGGGGGCCCTGCTCAAGACTAAAGTGCGTTGGCGCGATACGCCCTCGCGCTTAGGGGGCGATCAGTTCGGCGTGCTCATGGAGGGTGCGTCCCTGGAGGATGCGATGCGCGCTGCCGAGTCCTTCTGTGAGGAAGTACGTGGCTATCGCTTCAGTTGGGACGACAACGTCTATTCGCTGCGCGTGAGCGTCGGCATCGTGCCGATCACGGGCGAGAGCGAGTCCGTGGCCAGCCTGCTGGCCGCGGCAGACGTGGCCTGCCAGGCAGCCAAGGATGCCGGGCGCAACCGCGTTCACGCCTATCAGGTGAACGACGTCGCGCTGATGTCGCGGCGCCGTGAGATGCAATGGGTCGCCCGTCTGAGCACGGCTTTGGAAGAGAATCGCTTCGACCTCTACCGCCAGTCCATCCGGCCCCTCTCTGAGCAGGCGGAGGCGGGCGGTCAGCACTATGAGCTGCTGCTGCGCCTGCGCGACGAAGACGGCGGCCTGCCCGTCTCGCCGGCGCGCTTCATCCGCGCCGCGGAACGCTTCAACATCACGCCCAGCATCGATCGTTGGGTGATCAACCATGCCTTCCGTTGGCTCATCGCCAACCCGCAGGAGCTCGACGCACTGGCCGTGTGCTCGATCAACCTGTCGGCCCAGAGCCTGTCCGACGACAAGTTCCTGCCCTACCTGGTGGAACAGCTGGATCGCTACAACCTGCCCGGTGAGAAGTTCTGCTTCGAGATCACCGAGACGGCAGCGGTAGCGAGCTACAGCCAGGCGCAACGGTTCATCACCGGCCTGCGCCAGCGCGGCTGTCGCTTCGCCCTCGACGACTTCGGCTCAGGCATGGCGTCCTTCGCCCACCTGCGCCATCTGCCCGTGGACTACGTGAAGATCGACGGCAGCTTCGTGCGCAACATCGAGAACGACACGGTCGATCGCAGCATGGTGGTGTCCATCAACGACATCTGCCACCTGATGGGCAAGCGCACGATCGCCGAGTTCGCCGAGAGCGAGGCGATCTGCAAGATGCTGCGTGAGATCGGCGTGGACTACGCGCAGGGCTACGCGATGGACGAGCCCACCCCGATCGGCTGATCGGCGCGAAGCTTCAGCGCACCTCGAGTATCCGCAGGGAGAGGTCCAGTGCCTTCACGTGTTTGGTGAGGGCGCCGATCGAGATGAAGTCCACGCCCGTGGCTGCCACTTCGGCGACGTTCTCCAGCGTGATGTTGCCGGAGGCCTCCAGGCGAAGGCGATTAGCGGCGCCGCGAGCGCGGGACACGGCCTCGCGCAGGTCGTGCGGGGTGAAGTTGTCCAGCATGGCGATGTCGGCTCCGGCCTCGATCGCCTGATCCAACTCTGCCAGGGTCTCCACTTCCACCTCCACGGCGAGGGAGGAGCGTTCCCGGCGTGCCGCCTCCACCGTGGCCGCAATACCGCCGCCTGCGGCGATGTGGTTTTCCTTGATCAGCACGCCGTCGAACAGGCCGATGCGGTGGTTGCTGCCACCGCCGCAGCGCACCGCGTACTTCTGTGCGAGACGCATGCCGGGAATTGTTTTTCGTGTGTCCAGCAATCGGCAGGAGGTCTCGCCCAGCGCGTCCACATAGCGCCGCGTGGCGCTCGCCGTACCGGACAGGGTCTGCAGGAAGTTCAGCGCCGTACGCTCGGCGCTCAACAGGGGGCGGGCCGGACCCTGCACATCGCACAGGAGCTGATCGGGGGCGCAGCGATCGCCGTCTTTCAGGTGCCAGTGCACCGTGATGGCGCCGGCGGAGAGGGCCGAAAACGTGGCGTCCACCCAGGCCGTGCCGCAGAGTACGCCGGCCTCGCGGGAGATCACCCGGGCCCTTGCGGTGGCGTCGGCGGGCACCAGGGCCGCGGTCACATCACCGGGGCCCAGGTCTTCGCTGATGGCCGCAGCCACCTGAGTCGCGATATCGGGGGGAAGCGACGGCAGCGTGGATGAAACTGACTTGATCATGCAGCGAATCCTCGGACGAAAGCGGCGCCCGGCGCCGTGCCGGCGGGGCGCTGGTATACTCGCGTCCCCGATCTGAAGACTCAACCCATGAGGAGTGATCGTATGAGTCACCAGCTTCCCGAACTGCCCTATGCGATGGACGCTCTTGAGCCGCACATCTCCCGCGAAACGCTCGAGTACCACTACGGCAAGCACCACGCGACCTACGTCACCAAGCTCAACGGCCTGATCGAAGGTTCGGCGCACGCCGATGCTTCGCTCGAGGACATCGTGCGCAACAGCGACGGGGGCGTGTTCAACAACGCCGCGCAGATCTGGAACCACACCTTCTACTGGAACAGCCTCAGCCCCCAGGGCGGCGGTGCGCCCAGCGGCGAGCTGGCCGAGGCCATCAACAAGTCCTTTGGGTCCTTCGAAGAGTTCAAGAAGACCTTCACGGACAAGGCCACGACCCTGTTCGGATCCGGTTGGGCCTGGCTGGTGAAGAAGGCGGACGGCAGCCTTGCCATCACCCAGACCAGCAACGCCGAGACGCCGCTGACGGGCGACGACACGCCGCTCCTGACCTGCGACGTGTGGGAGCACGCCTACTACATCGATTACCGCAACGCGCGGCCCGGCTACCTTGCTGCCTGGTGGGAGCTGGTGAACTGGGACTTCGCATCGGCCAACTACAGCGCCTGATCGGCGGTGGGCGAGCGCTCGGCAACTCGGGCTGTGGCCGGCATCTGGCGGCGCAACGCATGCGCGCTCGCCTTCGTCGGCTTCCTGGGCGCGTCGAGTGGCTGCGCTACCTTGCTGGTGACCGGTGCCGTCGAGCCCACGGAAGCGGCGGAGCAGGCGGCGGAGATCGCCGCCTCAGTCACGCAGGCGCTCAGCCGCGACGGCAGCGTGGATGTCAGTGATGTTCGCGTTGCGGCCAGCGGCGCCGTGGTCACCCTCAACGGCAGCGTGCCCAGCCAGTCTCAGCGCGATCGCGCCGTGGCCGTAGCGGGTGCTACGGAGGGTGTCAGCCGCGTGGTCGATCGCCTCTCGATTTCAGGTACCTGACTCAAGGAGAAAGCATGGACATCAACGATCGTATCAAGCAGCAGCTCGACAGTGCCCCCGTGCTGCTGTTCATGAAGGGTTCCCCGGATTTCCCCCAGTGCGGGTTTTCGGCGCAGACCGTCGCCGCCCTGCGCGCCCTTGGCTCGTCTTTCGAGCACGTCAACATTCTCGAAGACATGGAGATGCGCGAGGGACTCAAGGTGTATTCGAACTGGCCCACCTTTCCGCAGCTCTACGTG
>JAAUYD010240119.1_pt1 | contig 17736 bp, 13 predicted proteins | sample 7278101 | NCBI WGS metagenome assembly JAAUYD01 (sample SAMN14350128, study PRJNA611818) | marine sediment metagenome | isolation source: surface marine sediment (0.6m) | place: French Polynesia: Moorea | collected 2018-08 | reverse complement strand
GGCGCAAAGTCAGGAAAAAAGAAGAGAAATAGGGATATTCAATTTATCCATCAAAACTAATGCGATGGAGCACTAGTACTCCACCAACTTAATTCTGCAGGGTGAATTCAATGTTCGACTTTTGCTCTCTTCCTCTTCCTTTGCGCTCTTCGCGCCTAAAGCCTTTCAGGCATGGCTTCGCTAATGCGGTTTCTTCCTCTACCCCTCAAAATTAGTTTGGTGAAGTACTAGTACTCTGTCCCATAAAATATGATGGATTGGATAATGAACCGCATTAGCTCTCGCCATGCCCGTAGGGCTTTAGGGCGCAAAGGAAGGAAGAAAGAAGAGAAATAGAGATATTTTAATTTATCCAGCAAAAGTGATGCAATAGACCACTAGATTCCATCATCATAGGGATATTCACAAATAGTTCACTATCCTAAAAGTTACATCTACTGAAAAATACCGGAAGAAAAGTTACATTTACTGAAAAATGCCAGAAGTTGGACTAGTTCTAATTTTCTCAAACCTCTAACCTTGATTTCATTATAATTGTATGAATTCCCTCATAAACCAAGTTTATCCCGTTATTTGGCATAACAACGCCGTTTCTTTAATTGACCAAACTCGCTTACCTGGTGAGTATACCTTTGTGGAAATCAGCCGTAGTCAAGATATGGCGCAGGCGATTAAAACCATGATTGTCCGCGGCGCTCCTGCTATCGGTGTAGCTGCGGCCTATGGTATGTATATGGGTGCTAGGGAAATAGATACCAATAAACGCGATCGCTTTTTACAAGATTTAGAAAAAGTCGCAGAAATGTTGCGTGCTACCCGTCCCACGGCGGTAAATTTATCCTGGGCAGTTTCACGGATGATGAAAACTGCCTATGAAACTTTAGGCACTGTGGATGAAATCAAAGGTAGTTTGTTTCAAACCGCCCAAAGTATTCACTCCGAAGATTTACACACCTGTCAGGCTATCGGTGCTAATGGGTTAAAAGCTTTACCAAAACAGCCAGATAAACTTTGTTTATTGACCCATTGTAATGCTGGTGCATTGGCAACTGCTGGTTATGGTACGGCCCTGGGAGTGGTGCGATCGGCATGGACTGCGGGACGTTTGGCACGGGTATATGCCGGTGAAACCCGTCCCCGGTTACAAGGAGCTAAACTTACGGCTTGGGAATGTGCCCAAGAAGGCATTCCAACTACGGTAATTACTGATAGCATGGCAGCTCACTGCATGAAGCAGGGCTTTATTGATGCGGTGGTTGTGGGTGCAGATCGCATTGCTGCTAATGGTGATGCAGCAAATAAAATTGGTACCTACAGTTTGGCACTAGTGGCTCAAGCCCATAACATACCTTTCTTTGTGGCAGCTCCCCTTTCTACTGTTGATTTTTCCCTGACCGATGGTAGCCAAATTCCCATTGAGGAAAGGCATCCAGTGGAAATTTATCAGTTGGGTGACACTATTATTACCCCTGGAGGGGTGGAATTTTATAACCCAGCATTTGATGTTACCCCTGCGGCATTAATTACGGCCATTATTACGGAAACTGGAGCATTCTCCCCTGAAGAATTACCCAATCACAGGGAAAAGCAAATAGTTTAAAGGGAACAGGGAATAGGGAACAGGAAACAAGTTTGAACAGAACTCAGTACACTTTTGTGTACCTTGTACCCTCTCCCTACAAGTCAAGTCACAAATCAAACTGGATTCCTATAGATTTGGGGGTTCAACAATGTCCGCGCCCTAATTACGTAGTGCTATAAATCTGATAACTTGCAACAATCTCGTTTAGTCCGTACTCCGACCTACCAAATAAATTTCAAGGCTAATAAACATGCGTCTACTTAAGTAGACTAGAATGCTTGTCTAGTCGTCTTTAGACGACTTGGTGCTATGAGAGTTGGGATTTAAATCCCAGGCAGTTATTGAGAATGGTGCAAGTTATTAGATAAATCCCAAATTTGTCTGTTTGCTGTATTACAAAGATTTATACTATTTTTATAATTGGGAGTAATTGACTACTATCTGCCCCTTAACCAGCATTATCAGGGAAATTTGCTGCTGTTTGCGAATTTTTTCGCTGTTAATGTCCGTTCGTTTGTATTCAATATTTAATACTGCTGAGTTAGTGGATTTTATTTCTTGTTCCCCTGGTGGAATTTTGTGTTTACCATTTTTATGGATGAAAAAATAGTATATCAGTGCCGGAAAGTTTTACAAACCATGTGTCTTATTTTGCTAAGTGTATTGGGTTAGTCTAAGTATAAAATTGAAATATCACCATCTATAAACTATCTATTAGTGCCTGCCAGCAAAAGTGATAACTACTAAATTTTAGTTGGTTCACATCAGGCTGTTTTGACCAAAAAAAGTCCTAAAAGGAGCAAAAATGATGATTTTGGACAAACAAAAACCCCCCATTGCGGTCAAAAAGCCATACGAAAAAATCTTCCCATTGCTCCAGTTTTGCACATCTGGTTATATTGTCTTGATTGCTATTTTATTCAGTACTGGATTACTCAGTGTCAGTTGTGGCTCATTCCCCAAACAATCCGCAGAAGCTCAATCCCAACGGCGGAGTGCAGCCAGGAAAAAAGGTGGCCCGGTTCCCGTGGATGTGGGGATTGCCCGCCCAGGATTTTTGCGATCGCCTTTGGAATATACTGGTACCACTACCCCATTTCGGACAGTATCTTTGCGATCGCAAATTGAGGGACAACTGTTGGAATTAAATGTGGATGTGGGGGATGATATCAAGCAAGGACAAATTGTCGCCCAGATTGATGATGCTTTACTCAAAACAACCCTAAACCAGGCACAGGCAGAATTAGCCGCCCTCAAATCAGAAGTAGCTAGGGCCACGAGTCAAATTAGTAATGCCCGTGTGGAAGTAGAAAAAGCCCGATTAGAGTTATTGCAGGCACAAGCAGATGCCAAAAGACAGGAAAAGTTGTTAAAAGAAGGGGCAATTGCCCAGCAAACGGCTGAACAAACCCGCACCACTGCCCGTACCAATGCCCAAGTATTACGGGCTACCCAAGAAAAAGTCCGCACGGAACAGCAAGCCCTGGCCATTGCTAAGGGCCGATTAAGTGCCCAAGTAGCGGTGGTTGCCCAAGCCCAGGAGCGTAAATCCTACGGCCAAGTCAAATCCCCCATTACCGGAGTAGTGTTGGAAAAGATGACAGAACCAGGTAATTTGCTGCAACCAGGGAATGAAATTATCAAAATTGCCGACTTCAGTCGGATTAAAGTCGTGGTGGAAGTCTCGGAATTAGAATTGGCAAACATTCAGATGGGACAATCTGTAAAAGTCCGTTTGGATGCCTTTCCCGAGGAAAAATATATCGGCAGTATTACCCGTATTTCCCCAGCAGCAGATGCTACCGCTCGCTTAGTCCCGGTGGAAATAGTCATTCTCAACGATGATGGCAAAATTGGTAGTGGATTGTTGAGCAGGATTGTCTTTAAAGGTGACGCACCCAAAAATATAGTTGCACCCTTAAGAGCTATTCAAGGAGCAAAAGGGGCACAAGCATCTGGACAAATGGGCAATGGTAAGGTATTTGTCATCACCCGCAAAGACGGCAAAACCAAGGTTACAGCCAGAAGAGTCACCCTAGGGAAACAAGCAGATGGCAAAGTCGAAATCCTGTCTGGCTTGCAACCGGGGGAATCCTATGTTACGCGCAGTGGCAAACCATTAACAGATGGTGATGTCGTTAAACTATCAATGCTTTCGGAAACATCAGCCACCACAGAGAAAAAATAATGCAACCAATCAACCATAGTCGGGGATTTAGTATTAGTACCTTGGCTATCCGGCAACATATCGGCACCCTCATGTTGGCTGTGGCCGTGATGGTAATTGGTATATTTTTTATTTCCATACTCCCCGTAGATTTACTACCTTCCATTGCCTATCCCCGCATTGGTGTGCGTATCGAAGCTCCAGGAATATCTCCAGAAGTGATTGTAGATGAAATTACCAAGCCTTTAGAGGAAGCCTTTACGGCCACCGATGGGGTGTTACAGATTTTTTCCCAAACCCGTGAAGGACGAGCAAGTATTAATTTATCCTTTCAACCGGGGGGTAATATTGACCAAGCCCTGAATGACGCGACGGCGGCATTTAATCGAGCTAGGGGTAGATTACCAGATATTATTGAAGAACCGCGCATTTTCAAGTTCGATCCTTCCCAGTTACCTGTATATGAATTTGCTTTAACTTCCCCTGAATTGAAGGGAGTTGATTTACGGGTTTTTGCCGAAGAAGAACTAGGGCGAGAATTGGGTGTTGTTCCTGGGGTGGCAGGGGTAGATGTATCCGGAGGAGTCCAGGAGGAAGTCAGGGTAAATATTGATTTAGAACGCCTGCAAGCCATGGGTGTGGGGTTGACAGATGTTTTAGAAGAATTGGAAGAGCGCAATCAAGATATTGCCGGGGGTCGGATTTTGGGTACGAATTCTGAACCTCTCACCCGTACCGTGGGTAGATTTGCAAATGCTGAGGAAATCAGAAATCTCTCCTTTGAAGTTTCCACTGCTGGGAATGACTCTAATTCTGGCTCTGCTAACCCCCGTCGTGTGTATTTACGGGACTTCGCGGAAGTTATTGATGGCACGGAGAAACAACGGATTTTTGTCCTGTTGAATGGCCAGGAAGCAATTAAGGTAAGTGTGCAAAAACAACCGGATGCCAATACCATCGATGTGGTTGATGCTGTGAAAACACGCATTGAGGAGTTGCGGCAATCTAGATTGATTCCCCAGGAGGCGATTTTAACACCAACCTTAGATGAATCAGTATTTATACGTAATTCAATTGCCAACGTTACCATTGCTGGTTTATGCGGTTCGGCCTTGGCTGCGATCGCAGTTTTATTATTCTTGGGTTCCCTACGACAAACCCTAATTATTATCATTGCCATTCCCTTGGCTACCCTAGCGGCTATCATTCTCATGGGCATATTTGGTTTATCCCTAAATGTATTTAGTTTGGGTGGTTTAGCCCTGGGAGTAGGGATTGTGGTAGATAATTCCATCGTCATGTTGGAAAATATCGCCGAGGGGATGGGTATGACCCCTGGTAAAAAATATCAAACCCGGTGGAGTCAGCAAAAACTCATGCAACAGGCACAAACCAGTAGCCAAGAGGTGGAATCAGCCTTAATTGCCGCCACTGGTACTAATTTAGTGTCAGTGTTGCCATTTTTACTCACTGGTGGTTTTATTTCCTTACTATTTAATGAATTAATTTTAACTATTACCTTCTCCGTAGCCGCATCTATTTTGATTGCTGCCACCGTTGTGCCCATGCTCACATCTCGTTTATTAGCGTGGCGTTTTTCTAGTGGTATAAATCAGTTGCGGTTGTTACGGGAATTTAACCAACGATTTGAGGCCGCGACTAATAGGTACAGCCGTTTCCTAACCAAAGCACTACGAAAGCGATTACAGGTATTAGCGATCGCAATTCTATTTTTAGGTGGTGGTAGTTTGTTGCTAGCTCCCCAAATCCCCCAAGAAATCATCCCTCGGATTAATACCGGACAAGCTCGATTATTCGCTCAATTTCCCCCCGGTACTCCCCTAGAGGTGAATCAAAAAGTCATGGCTGAGGTGGATAAGATTCTCTTGCAACAACCAGAAACCGAGTATGTTTTCTCCACCGTTGGCGGTTTTCTGTTTGGTAGTAATACTAGTTCTAATCCCCTGCGGGGTTCCAGTACCATTACCCTCAAACCCGGTACGGATATACAAAATTATACAGAAAAAGTTTCCCAAGAATTCCGCAAATTGAATTTAGTCAAAATTAGGATACGTATATTTCCCGGAAGGGTGCGGGGTTTATTTGTGAATAATTCCCCTGTGCGTGGCGCTGACTTAGATATTATGTTGCAGGGTAATAATACCGAAAACTTGGAAACAGCGGGGAGACGACTACTTACCGCATTAGATGAACAAGTTACCCTAGCCAGATTCCGTCCCGATGCCGATCCTCGTCAACCGGAAGTGCAAATTAGACCAGATTGGGCAAGGGTAAAGGCTTTAAAATTAACCACGGAAGACATTGGCGAAACCATTCAAACGGCTATTTTAGGCAGCGTTCCCACCCAACTACAACGGGATAACCGTTTAGTGGATGTGAGGGTGCAATTAAATGAAGAGTCCGTCCAATCTGCCTCAGAGTTGGAAAGATTACCTTTGTTTGTTAATAATAATTCGCAAGTACGCCTGAGTGATGTGGCGCGGATTATTAAGAGTAAAGCACCAGGGGAAATTCAGAGGATTAATCAGCGTCAGGTATTTATTATTGCTGGTAATTTGAATAAGGGAGCTAGTCTCAGTCAAGCCCTAGCACAGGTAGATCGAGTCTTAAGTAATTTCCAGTTCCCTAAAGGAGTGACGATTTTACCCAGTGCTACTTCTAGATCTAACCAGGAGTTACAAAATTCCATCAAAATACTAGGGGGACTTGCTGCCTTTTTAGTATTTGTAGTCATGGCAGTACAATACAACTCCTTAGTCGATCCTTTGGTAATTATGTTAACCATTCCCCTGGCATTAGCAGGGGGGATTTTTGGCCTTTACATCACGAATACGGCCATTGGAGCGACTGTGGTGGTTGGTGCCATCTTATTAGTGGGCATTGTGGTGAATAATGCCATTATTATGATTGAACTGGCAAACCAAATTCGGGAAAAGCATGGTACCGACAGAAAAACAGCCATTCTCAAAGCTGCACCCCAGCGTTTGCGTCCCATACTGATGACAACTATTACCACGGTGTTGGGTATGTTTCCCTTGGCTTTGGGGATTGGAGCTGGTTCGGAGTTTTTGCAGCCTTTGGGTGTGGTGGTATTTTCTGGGTTATCTCTGGCAACAATTTTAACTTTGGTAATAATTCCCTGTTTCTATACTTTGCTACATGATGCTTTTTCTGGGAAATGGGCGAAGATATTTGATAATCGATTGTCCAGCAATAAGGACTGCTAGTGGAAAAAACCGCAGAGGCGCTGAGAACACAGAGGAAGAGACAGCTCATGTGTACACACAAGTTATCAAATTTAGTCAAGTCCTCACAAAACGCCCCCTAACCCCCAAAATTGGGGGAACAAGAATTTTTAAAGTCCCCCACCCCCTAACCCCCAATACTGGGGGGAATGAGCAGATGCTTTGCTTTTTATAGATGGGGATTGAGGGGGCTAAATAGACTGAAACGAAGACAAATAAGACTTGTGTGTACACCATAGCCTTATTAAGGAGAGGGATGTCCGCGAGGACAAGGTGAGGTTTTATATTTTATTTCATCTTAAATCCTAATCAATTAATTGAATTTTACTGATTGGTAAATCCTTTTGTGGGGAACGACGGGACACCGTAGCAGATAATAACAGCCGCCAAGCCTTTCCAGAAAAAATTGCTGGCACCATTAACTGTAAAGCACTGCGAACATTTTTTTGCTTCATAGCTGCGATTGTCCAGTGCAAGTGCAAATATTTTTTAATATCTGCTAAAGCTGGAATTTGGGAGTGATACCGTTGGTTAACTCGATGATATATCTTCTCCTTCATGAAAATATTAGTGTCCAGCCGTTTTTTGATATCAATTTTTTGGTCATACCCACCATCCCAAATAGTCCGGTAAGCAAGGCACTGATTAATAAAAATGGCATCTCCCAATTCAGCAACGCGAATCCAGGAGTCAATATCATCGCAACTAGTTAACTTCACATCCCAACCGCCAGTTTGCAAAAAAGCATCTCGCCGACAAGCTACCTGCACCGGAGTCCCAAAGGGAACCAACTCCAATAGCATCCCATAGTGAACATCTGCTTGGGGAATATAAAAAGCCTTTCCCGAACCCATAATAGGCGTGCGGCTGATTTCAACCTCATGCTCATCCACCTGTGCCGCAATACAAGAACAGATTACCGCTTCCGGACGTAATGCGATCGCTTTTGTCATCTCTTCCAGACAATTAGGGGCTAAATAATCATCATCATCTAAAAACTTAATCCAATCACCCTTGGCTATTTTTACCCCAGTATTTACTGCCCCCGCGTGACCTTGATTACTTGCATGGCGATGGTATAAAATTCGTTGTGCCTCTTCTCCAGAACCAGCACATAAATCTTCCATATACTCTTGGGTACCATCAACCGAACCATCATCAACTACAACCACCTCACAGGGTATGGTTTGATTCAGCACCGATTCCACAGCACGGCGTAATAAATTCAAGCGATTGTAAGTAGCGATCGCTACAGTAAATTTCATCATATTTCCCCCACTGCAACTAACCATTCAGTTATAAACCGACATAGCTGAATTGTTAGGTAGGCTTTGCAAACGCATAAAAGTATTGTGGGAGCGATCGCTTCTAGCTGATATTTACGTATATTTAAATTAGCTTGTTAGCTGGATGGGCAGCACACAGGCATTTGCCAGCTCAGTGGTTTACAGTGGATTGTCACAGAATCCAATTCTAACAGTAATTTGGCTTTCTTTTGCCTGCTCAACTCGTAAATTTATCTAAATTTATCTAAATTATCTCACATCTTGCACCAAGAAATTTTGATGTTTTTTAATCACTCAGTATTCTTGAATCACTCAGTATTAAAGATAAAAGCTTAATTGAGCGATAAAAACCAGATAAAATAATGTAGCTTTCTTGCGCCGTTTTTAAGTTTTTCCTAGTTTATACGGTTAGGTGCAAGATATGAGCGCCCGATTAGCGGCTATCGCCACTAGCAACAAATGAAACTAACATATTTGATTAAAGCTCAAATCCTTAGTGCATAAGGGTTTTAAAATGTGTTAGTTAGAAGTTATCAGAAAATTCGTCACATGATGTAGAAATTTGCAAGTACATAGAGAGGATAGAACCATGGTAGGAGTATCAGAAAACACACTCCAGGTTGCACACCAAGGATTTGCAAAGTTACAACATGGTTTAGCAACGGGGGAGTGGGAACCACTATTAGCTATGCTCACCGAGGACTTTAGTTTTTGGTTCCCTGTAGGACCATACCATGGTTTAAATCATGGCAAACAGCGGGCTCAAGAATTCTTCACCTATGTCTCGCAAGCATTTAACAATAGTATCCGTCTTACTTCTATAGAAAGGATTACCAGTAATGAAACTACCGTCGTATTTGAGTTTAGGGATGAAGGAATGTTGAAAGGAGAACCTTATAAGAATCGCATAGCCATATCCTTTGATATCCGTGGGGATAAAATTTGTGGTTATCGGGAGTATATGGGGAGTGATGGGAAATCAAATTAAGGGCAAAAAGGCTCCTAGAAATCTAGATTACCCATCCACCAAACTCATCAACGTTTCAACGTCCGATTCTGGTTGCGATCCTATTTGGGCTTGCAACTGGGCCAATTGACGTTGTAATCCTTGAGCTACATGGGGCATATTACCTTCCACAGCGATTTTCAGTTGGCTTTGTTTAATTTGAATTTGTCGCCGTAGTCCATCTTCCGTGGATGTAGAATCATGATGCTCCGCAAGCATGGATTTACTCCTGACAGTAAAATATTGCAATAAAGTTCCAGGTTTACCTGGTGACATCAACTGCTGGTTTTTCTTGCTGGATAAGACTTGAGAACCGACTCATTAGTCTCTATGGGAATAAAAACCAGGTGATACACTAGGAGTAATTTACCATATCTACTCGTTTTTTTTGACAATACTCCGATAAAAATTGTCAATATCCGACTGCTAAACCCTGCATTTGAGTTATCGATTTTTCACAATCCAAAATGGTATAAATAAAAAAAAGCCTAGTTATACACAACAGTAACTAGGCGAAGTCACTAACTAAACTCACACAGTCAAACTAACGAGGTACTCAAATCTTGGCTTCATTGGCTGGTAGTAATTGATACCGCTAATTAAAAGAAATACTATAGATTGACTTTGACTACTTTTTGCCTTTCTGTGTCTGATTTAGGTAGAGTCAAATTCAAAATTCCATCTTTATATTCAGCTGTAATATTGTTATTTTGGATGCTTGCAGGTAGAGGAATTACCCGATGGAATTTACCATAATAGAATTCGCTCTTAGTAAAGCCTTTCTCTTCAGTTTTACTTTCAGACTTTCTTTCTCCACTGATGGTAATAGCATCTTCTGTGGCTTCAATATCTAAGTCCTTAGCTTCCATTCCTGGAACTTCTAGCTTCAGATAAACAGCATCATCAGTTTCGGAAATCTCAGCAGCAGGCATTTCGGAGAATTTTGTGAAATCCTGCCATTTTCTAGGTAAAAATTCATCAAACAAGCTGTGGAAACGACGTTCTACAGTATCAATTTCTTTCCAAGGGTTATAACGAACTAATGTCATATTTATCCCTCACTTGTTTTACGACTTTTGGTGAATGGTCATAGCACTTAACTTAGTGCTTTCATTTATATATTATGAAAGATTTATATAACTCTTATTTCGGTTCTTCTCACTCTATTAATGATGATTTCCGAACAATCAAATCCCCGACTTGTTTACAAAGTCGGGGAGCTGGGGTTTTATAAGATACGTAGGGTATGTGAGTGGATAGGATAAAGCTCCAAACCCTCCTTAACCCTTTTGAATCACTCTCGTTAAATAAAAACCAAGGCTCTCATTCTAACGCATCAAAACTTTTACAGTATGGTGGGCGAGCCTACGGGATAGCACAACCTACGTGTTTTACTTATTACTTATTACTTGTTCTTGTGACAACAGCTTCGACGGTAGCCTTGTCTTTTTGAGAATCCACAGCCGTAATTGCCCAGCGTAGGGGTTCTCCTTGTTTTGCTAATTCTGCTGTAATGACTTTTTCTAATTCAGTGGGAGTCTCTTGAAGGTCAATTTCCGCAGTAATAAAATGGGTAGTCATTGACTTGAATCCTCAGTTTTTTATTTATACGATACACTATTTACAGTCAGTAGTTAGGTATGAATTCTTAATTTATTCATGATTGATGACTAACTACTAACTATTAACAATAATTTTGCTTGTTTATTCCTTGCCAAATTGTAATTGATAAACAGTATCTTCTTGTTCTGTTTCAATTTTTAAATCAGAGCGGGGATAAGCCACACAAAGCAATACATAACCTTGCTGCTGTAGTTCCGTGCTTACACCCATGCCATCAGTTTGTTTCACAGTTCCGCCGTTAGTAATTTTACCAGCACAAGTTGTACAGACACCTGCATTGCAAGAACTAGGAAGACCTAACCCAGCGGCATCTGCCACTGATAAAATGGTTTCATTTTCAGGAACTTGTAGGGTATGAGTTGAACCTTGGTGTTGAAATTCAACGGTGTATGTCGTTGTCATATATGAAATAAGTAGGATGCAACAAACAGAGGATATATTTTATCTTAAGAATAGGTGGAAATTTGAAAATACCACTAATAAATAGGGCTTGCAACAAACAGTCTTTTGGTGGGAGTAGGGAACAGGGAGCAGTTTTAAGCCTATTTTGTCCGATTTTTTGCAGGTTTTTGAGCCTTGTATCTTTATTGTCTTGCATTTTTTGCTCCAAAAATAGTCTGAAAAGCTGAATGATATAAGAGATTTAAAGTTATTTAGCAAGCCCTACTTATTACTTATTACTTGCAAACCCATCATGCCTAGAACGGTTGGGCAATAACCACATCCGTAGATTAGCGATCGCAATATATAATACAGGCACAACGAATAAACTCAAAAATGTAGCGACAAACATTCCCCCAAATACCGCCGTACCCAGGGACTGACGACTACCAGAACCCGCACCCGTGGCAATTACTAGGGGAAAAATTCCTAATAAGGTAGAAAAGGCTGTCATCAAAATCGGTCTTAACCTTTCCCGTGCTGCTTCCACAGCAGCTTTGGCAATGGGTAAACCTTCATCCCGCAGTTGATTGGCAAACTCCACAATCAGAATGGCATTCTTACTCGCCAAACCAATTAACATGACTAAACCCACCTGACAAAATATATCGTTGCTTAAACCCCGCAATGACTGGGCCATTAATGCCCCTAAAATAGCCAGGGGAACTGATAATAGGATAATTAAGGGGTCAAAGTAGTTCTCATACTGAGCCGCTAGTACTAAGAAGACAAATAATAACCCCAAGGCAAAGATTAAGGGAGCTTGACCCCCAGATGTTTGTTCTTCCGCTGAAATTCCCGACCATTCGTAGCCAAAACTAGCTGGTAATACTTCACTTGCTAATTTGTCCATCGCTTGTATGGCTTCCCCAGAACTAGAGCCGGGAGCAGCTACGCCATTAATTTCAATGGAACGGAACATATTGTAGTGATTGATGGTTTGGGCTCCGGTGGTGGGGGTAAGTTTCACCAAATTGCCCAGGGGAATCATGCGATCGTTTTGGGAACGGACGTACAATTTGCTGATATCATTAGGGTTGGAACGAAACTGGGCATCCGCTTGTATATATACCCGGTAGGTACGCTGTTCAAAGTTAAAGTCATTGACATATCTCGAACCAAGATAACTTTCCAAGGTCTCGAAAATATCATCAACATTTATTTGTAATGCCTTAGCTTTGTTACGATCAACTTCTATTAATATTTGGGGTGTGTTGGCAGAAAATGTACTGAATACTGCTTGCAGTCCTGGTGTTTGATTACCCCGTTGCAGTAGCTGTCCCGTAACCTGCAACATGGCATCTAAACCACTATTTCTCCGGTCCTGGAGTTGGAATTGAAAGCCACCAAAACTACCTAAACCCTGAATAGATGGAGGATTAACCGGAAATACTCTTGCTTCGGTTATCTGAGAAAATGTACCCCGTAATTGATTAATAGTTGCCTGGGCAGAATTCAGAACACCCTGGCGTTCTTTCCAAGGCTTCATTGGTGTAAAAATTACACCTGTATTTGACGTATTTCCACTGAAACTAAAGCCTCCTACGGCGAAAGTACCCTCCACTTGGGGTAATTTGAGAATTTCTTCCTCAACCTGGCGCATCACATTGCTGGTATAATTCAAAGATACTCCTTCAGGGGCGCGGACGAGGGTGATAAAGAAACCTTGGTCTTCCTCGGGGAGAAAGGCTGTGGGCACTTGTAGGTACAGCCAACCTGTTAATCCTAAGGACAAGACGAATAATCCCAAGACTACTGCTTGATTACGGATGAGTAAATTTAGCGATCGCCTGTATCCCGAATTCAGGGCATCCAATAACCAGTTAATTCGCCCAAATACCCAACCTAAAGGTCCGGTTATTTGGGGGTTTATACGTAACAGCAAGGCAGACAGGGCAGGGGTGAGGGAAAGAGCTAAAAAGGTGGAAATGGTAATTGAGAAGGCAATTGTCAGGGCAAATTGGCGATAAATTTTCCCTGTGGTTCCCGGAAAAAAGGCAACGGGAACAAACACGGCCATCAGTACCAAGGATGTAGCAATTACTGCCCCCGTTAGTTCTCTCATGGCTTGGGAAGCAGCTTGACGAGGGGAAATTCTCCCTTGCTGAATCAGGCGAGAAATATTCTCCACCACTACAATGGCATCATCAACTACCATGCCCGTTGCTAGGGTTAAACCAAACAGGGTCAAGGTATTAATGGAAAATCCAAAGGCTTTAACAAAGGCAAAGGTACCAATTAAAGCTAAGGGAATTACCACCACTGGAATCAGGGTTGTTCGCCAGTCCTGCAAAAACAGGAAAATCACCAGCACTACCAAGGCGATGGCTAACATCAAAGTTTTCACCACTTCTGAGAGGGATTCTTCAATAAACATGGTGGTGTCAAAAGCTACCCGATATTGCATTCCTGGGGGAAAGCTGGTAGCTAGTTGTGCCATTTCCTGCTTCACAGCCTTGGCAACGTCTAAAACATTACTTCCTGGTGTAGGGAAAATACCAATACCAACCCCATCCTGTCCATTAAATCGGAGGAAAGAAGTGTAGTTTTCTGCACCTAGTTCTGCCCGACCCACATCCTTAAGCCTAATCAAAGCTCCATTATTGGCGGTTTTCAGAATAACTTGATTAAATTCCGATGCTTCCTTGAGGCGACTAATAGCTTGCAAGTCAATTTGATACATTTGACTGGATGGTGCTGGTTGCTCGCCAATTTTTCCTGCTCCCACCTGGATATTCTGTTCTTCTAGGGCATCAACCACATCTTCAGGGGTCAGATTGCGGCTAGCTAGGCGATTGGGGTCAAGCCACAGACGCATAGCATAACGGCGTTCTCCAAAAATCCGTGCCTCACTCACGCCTCTGAGTCTTTGCAGGGCATCAACTATATATAAATCAGTATAATTACTTAAAAAGATGTTATCGTATTCTTGATTCTCACTGTACAGCCCAATGCCCAGGAGGATATTGTTTGATTGTTTGCTCACAGTCACCCCAGTTCGTTGCACTGCTTCTGGTAACCTTGGCTCGGCCAAAGATACCCGATTCTGTACATCCACCGCCGCCACATCTTTATTGCGATCGGCATCAAATGTGACTGTAATCTGACTAGTACCACTATTACTACTGCTGGAAGTCATATACTTCATGCCTTCCACACCGTTAATTTGTCGTTCTAATATATTAGTAACGGTATTTTCTACTACTTCCGCAGTGGCACCAATGTAGTTAGCTGTGACACTAATTTGAGTGGGGCTAATTTGGGGATACTGAGCTGTTGGTAGGGTGGGAATACTAATCGCACCTACCAGAAAAATGATGATGGCGCAAACACTGGTAAATACAGGTCGCCGAATGAAGAAATCAACAAACATAAATTAAGTTTGATGTGTGTGTTATCCAAATGCGGACGAGATAGGGTACAGGGTACAGGGAATAGGAAGACAATCTGTGTAATTAATTCTGTGGTGGATACTTAAGGGAGAGGGAGAGAAATATAATCATCATCACTGTTTCCTTCATTCTGATGACAAAATGCGATCGCCATTTCTCAAATTCAGTATCCCCGAAACCACTATCTTGTCTCCTGGTTCTAACCCTGATAGAACTTGGTAATTATTACCCGTAATGCTACCCAATTTCACCTGTTTTTGCGTCGCGATCGTTTCTGTATTACCTTGGGGGGATTCCTTAGTTTGCGCCACATAGACAAAATTTTCCCCAGCTATACGAGATACGGCAAATGTGGGCACTAAAACCCCCGGACGCTGGTTCCAAATCACCCTCGCACGCACCAATTGATCTGCGCGCAATCTGCCTTGAGAATTATTCAATAATGCCTTAACTAATATCGTTTGAGTATTATTACTGGCACTAGGAGCAATAAAAGAGACTCGACTACTTGCTAAAACCTGGCCTCCCGTATCCAGTATTTCCACAGGTATTCCCTTCCTTAATTCCCTTTGTTTTTCTATGGGTACGGAAATTTCCACCTCTAGGGGTCGATTTTGGGTAATGCTAGCTAATGGTGAGGAAGTATTGACAAAATCTCCTTCTTTGACAGGAATATCCCCCACAATACCTGTAAAGGGTGCTGTAATCCTGTAGTACTGGAGCTGGACTTTTTGCTCTTGAATATTTGCTTGACTTTGTTTTAGTGTTTTCTCTGCTTGGGATACAGTCGCTTTTTGTGCTTTAATTCTTGCTTCTATTGCTCTTAAGCTAGCCCTAGCAGTGGCTAACTTATTTGCATCTTGGTCTTTAGTTTGTCGAGAAATTGCTCCCTCTGCTTCCAAGGTAGTAGATCTTTGATATTCTCGTTCGTTGAGCCTCACATCAGCAATATTAGATAGACGATCGGCTTCTAAGGAACTGAGGGTGGCTTTGGCATTTTCTAATTGCGATCGCGCCCCATCAGCCGCCGCCCTCACACTATTAACCGATGCTTGCTGCTCCCGGGAGTCTACTTGGATAATTGCTTCTCCTTGTTTAACAATATCCCCTGATTTGACAAAAATCTTAGTTACTTGACCCTGTATTCTTGGCTGTAGGGTTACAGAGCGGCGAGACTCCAGAGTACCGATGAATTCAGAGCTATCACTAATTTTACCTACTTGTACCTGTGATAACTTGACCTTTTTTGGTGGCATTTGAGCTTGGGCTGGGGCTTCTGAAGTTGCTGGATTCAGAAAATGCCATATTCCTACACCTCCACCCGTCAGCATTAGCAAAGCCAAAAATAACCACAACCGTGGCTGTTTTCTTGGCAATTGTAATGATTTACGCGGTAGATTATCCTCAGAATCATGTTGAATTTCAGGAGATTCCATATTTTACAGGGATAATTCAAATAAATGAACCAAATCTGGTGAAAATTACAGCTTAAAAACAGAAACTTACCAATATAAAAGCTGCTAATTTAACAAGTGCTTTGCATATTGTTATCACACAATTATAATATCTTTATACTACAAGTTTTAATTTATTTGCGTGAAAAAACAAATAAATTAAATTCTCAATTGTAAGTATACCGATTGATATATATATTAAGTCTGTGAGCTATTTATAAGTCTTATGCATACTCAAAATAATTGTTTATAGAACAAATCGGGCAAAGTATAAAGACCTATTTTATCGAAGTGAGAAATTATAAATATTTGAAGTATTTGTATTTGAAAATCTGCTCAACTATGGAGATAAAATAACTACCGGAGACTATAAGAGCATGAGAATCAGTCCCCTCACAAAGTGTGGAAGAGAATGTAACCATGAGATGATAACCTTATGACCATATTCTAGAGTGTTTGAGGTTATTCCATGGTTTGGCAACGTCCAGATGGTCGTGAATCAGATAAACTACGTCCTATTACCTTTGAGCAAGGATTTACTCATTTTGCTCCTGGCTCCGTACTGGCAAAATGTGGAAATACTCAAGTACTGTGCACAGTTAGTATTGAGGAAAGAGTACCCAGATTTTTATTAGACAGTGGTAAAGGTTGGTTAACTGCTGAGTATCGAATGTTACCATCAGCCACCCAGCAGCGACAACAAAGGGAATTATTAAAATTATCTGGAAGAACCCAAGAGATTCAGCGATTAATTGGACGGAGTTTGAGAGCCGCCCTAGATTTAGATTTATTAGGGGAACGAACCCTGACTGTAGATGCAGATGTGTTGCAAGCCGATGCGGGGACTAGAACAACCGCCATTACAGGGGGATTTGTTGCCTTAGCAGGGGCAATTGAGCGATTATTACACCAAGGTATTATAGAGCGATCGCCCCTTGTGGGACAAATAGCAGCGATTTCCGTGGGTTTATTACATGGGCAGCCCTATTTAGATTTAAACTATGACGAAGATGTGGCTGCATCTGTAGATTTTAATGTGGTGATGAATCAGGACTTAGGCATTATTGAGGTGCAGGGAACCGCAGAAGAAGGTAGTTTTAGTCGTTCCCAGTTAAATCAACTTTTAGATTACGCCGAAAAAGGTATTCAAGAATTATTATTGGCACAGCAAGCAGCCATGAAGGAATGGAAGGAATATATTGCCACAAAATAAGTTATGGCAGTTGACGGTTGACAGTTGATAGTTGATAGTTGATAGTTGACGGTTAACCGAAAAATACACACAGATACAAGCCTTCCGGATTTATCTGTGGAAAAAACAAGCAATTCTGTGATTATTTCCAGCCCCTCGATTCATCGATGGGGTAATAATTCTAAATTCTAAATTCTAAATTCTAAATTCTGCATTCTTTTAATTCAGTTGATCTACCCTTAGGAGTCACGAATGTCAAAATATCTGGGAAAAAAGATCGCACCAGCACCCATAACACCAAACCTAGGGGTAGTTGACTTAATTGAT
>JAAUYD010015132.1_pt1 | contig 17736 bp, 10 predicted proteins | sample 7278101 | NCBI WGS metagenome assembly JAAUYD01 (sample SAMN14350128, study PRJNA611818) | marine sediment metagenome | isolation source: surface marine sediment (0.6m) | place: French Polynesia: Moorea | collected 2018-08 | reverse complement strand
GTTACACCCCGCAGACTGGATCATTGCGGGTGTAACTCCGGCTGATGGATAGCGTCTGACCGTCGCGTATGGTCACCGTTTCATTGCCCGGCCTTGTCCAACCGGTTATCGTTCTGAATTCCAAGGTATGACTGCCAACCGATAGGCCGGACTGCGTAGCACCGCTGTTACGCCAGGTCCCACCATCCACCCGCCATTGCGCACCGGCTGTTACCGCTGCTGAAGGGGCTATGCTCACCTGTAATGATCCGGTCTGCTGGGTATAGGTACCGCTGGTGCTTGTCGTCTGACCGTCGCTTATGGTCACCGTCTCATTACCCGGCTTAGCCCAACCGGAAATTGTGCTGTATTCCAAAGTATGACTGCCAACCGATAGGCCGGACTGCGTAGCACCGCTGTTGCGCCAGGTGCCGCCATCCACCCGCCATTGTGCACCTGCGGATACTGCTGCTGACGGTGATATGCTCACCTGTAACGATCCGGTCTGCTGAGGGCCGGTCAATGTAAATGTCGCAATCACCGTATGCGCCTGATTCATCGTCACCGCGCAGTCACCTGTCCCACCGCAGCCGCCGCTCCAGCCATCAAAAGTGGAGTCATTCGATGGTTCAGCTGTCAATGTCACCGCAGTGCCGAAGTCATAGTTCTCGCTGCAATCGCCGCTGGCCACACCTTCGCTGCTATCGCAGCTGATACCGCTGGTCAAGCTTGTGATCGTCCCGTTTCCAGTACCGGCGACCTGTACATCAAGCTTATAAGAAAACGGGATTTCAAGATCCACCGTGGCGAAGGCGACCACCTCGGTCGTTCTTGTGGCAGGTTCGAAACCCACCACAGAGGAAGCTTCCACTTCAATTTGAGTGGCCTCGGTCTCCGGCACACCGGTCAAGGTGAGAATCACCTCGCCGTTTCCATCTGTTTGCCCCGGGCAGTCCTCACATACAATTGGGCTCGGCGGATTCGTGATGTCGACCTCAGCGCCGGTTATGCCGGCCCCATTCGGACTGTCGGTGACTGTCACCCGGATGCGTGCCCTTGTCAAGGCCGTATCCAAATCTGTACCAAGTTCTACGCCGGCATCTTGGTTCGAGGTATTCACTACATTTGCCCACTCTTGGGTTTTATCCGCAGGAACCCCCAAAGACGAAAGAAAGGCGGGATCAACCGCCTTGTTATCGATGAGGTCGTCCAATGCTGCCAAATAATCAACATCCGTCCCATTTTTATAGAGAATGTTGAACAAAGAGGTGGCTGAAAAGGCCACCAGGCCCACATGCTTATCCGAAGGGGCGGCGCCGGGTGGAAGTTCGAAGCCGGTGATTTCCTCACCGGTTGTTACGATATGAACGTCCCCCAGTCCTGAAATGTCATCCAAATAGTTTTCTTTGACCGTTGCCAGATCTTCAGTCAATTTGGTGGCAATGCTGTGACTAAAGAAAGTCGTTGCCGGGGTCACATCCTGGCCGGTTAGGCTTTCGCCCTCCTGTAGTTTTTTGATGAACGTCGCAAGTTTGAGTTGGGGTTGGCTGGGAGGATAACAACGCACAAATCCTTCAACGTTGGGGGGAATCGGTAGATAATACCTGCCGGGGGTATTAGAATCTTCACCGTCAGCGGTTGTGCTGTAGGGCTGGCCGATGCAACCCGAAAAATGATTTGAGATCGCCGTCATTATCTCTGTTTGGCGACCTTCGAACGCCGTGTTTACCTCCTGTGCAATCGTCGCCAAATCCGGTCGATTCACCCTGCCATCATCACAAAAGTCTGCCAGGGCAGAGTCGTACAAAACATTGCCTTCCAGCCCCATGGTAACGAAGTCGCAATTGGCATCCGGGATAGGTGAGAAGTCGGCCCCATCACCAGCCTCACCGCCGACGCCACCGCCCAGGCCGCCGTCGCCAATACCGCTGTCAACATCATCGTCACCCCCAAACCGCACATCGAGCTGCTCGACGAGCATGGCTTTGTACAATCTCGTACTCAAATTGGCCAACAGGTTAAGTTGCGCGTCTCCTGCCTCGATGTCCGCCAACAGTTCAAGTTTTCGAGCCATTGGAACGGCTGCGTTCTCTGAACTGATAATGTCCGCCACAAGGGTCGTAGTGGGTGTTACATCTTCACCAGAGATTTTATCGCCTGCTGCCAGACCCTTGGTACTCGAGAATGTTGAAAGGATCAGTCTTGAGATATTGGGAGGGAAGCATCGGATATAACCTTCCTCATTCGGTGGTACACTAATGCTGAATTGCCCGCTATTATTGGCCGTAGTTCGGCCGAACCGAGCACCGTTCAGATTTACAAAATAACATACGGCACCATCGATTGGAGAGTTCTCTGTGCCGTCATCAGCTGTTCCCGAAATCGTCACAGTGTCCGCTCCACCGCCGCCGCCAACCTCGCTGCCGCCGCCTCCCCCCCCGCAGCCAGACATAAAGGATATAAGAACTAGAACGCCTAGGATGACAGCAATTTTTAACGATATTGATAGAATACCCCGTGACGTCATTGCATCCCCCTTTCAGTCACCTATAATATATTATTTCCTATCGAAAGATTCTCATTACAGTCATTAAAGTTGGGCCATATTTGTCCATTTGATGATCTAATGAAACCAAAATAAATCAAGCTTGTTAATGCCTGCTTCAAATTGAATCACCGCGTCTAGATACGTTTTTTTGGCCATTGTAAAATAATTTGGATTTTAGAAGATATGTTCAGTTAATCCAACTGATTGCTTAGTGAAACCTCAAGATGCATCAGCCATACTTAAGGCTATTTGTCCCACCATTGATTCAACCAGCGAATTAAATGTAAATCGAGTTTATAGAAAACCGCCAAGCTAGTCGCTCTACGGAAATATTCGAATTGTTCAAAGAGACAGAGAATCCCTTTTCGGTGAGCATAGGTCAAAATGGTATATTGATTGCCTATTGTTGGCGCCGGTTTAGCACCCGAGAGTCACCATCAACCACAGGCAACATTAAACCAACCATGCCGTATCAAATTTGGACTATAATGTCAACATCATAAATTAAATTGCATTATTACAATTGCGTATAGATTTATCTATTAAATGATATTAAATACTTGAAAATAAATCAGAATCGGTACAATTTGACCTTTTAATTCGAAAATTGAGACATTTTGTTATAAAGTACGACAAGTTCCCGCCTTAGCGTGAACATTTCCAGGGGTTCAACAGCCTCCATTCCGGTTGCATTCATCCGATCTATCAGGTGCTGGATTTTTTCTCTGATCTCTTCAACACTCATGGCTCTCTCCTTTCCCGTTGTTTCATTGAAACATCCTTTTAATTCCTATAGCTGTCGCAATGTTTGAAAATTGTCGCATTTTTTTAGGGAGGATGAAGAGCATTGCGTTCGTACTCATAAATTGAGGCAGGATGAATATGGCGGCCATGACTACATCGATAGAAACATTTCGATAGAGCTATCGATGTGTGTAGCTTTCAACAACGCAATTCATAAGCCACCCCGCCCACGGGATGAGAATTAAATATGAAGCTGTATTATTTGGGATATCAGATTTTAAAGGAAAGCGGTGGTCTTGGGGAAAGATGATGTATACGTAGCATTGCAAACCTGTCGACGGTGGAACGTTATTCTGCCAAACGTTCTAGACAGATTAAATTCATTCAAATCCCGCTGGTAACTTTTGCGAAAACAAGCCAATTATGTGATGTGACCGGGGAGTTTCTCTCCAATTGTTTTTATGCTGAATTCTTTGTGCTAGGCCGATTATCAGCACCGCACGTGGGCCGGACGCTAATTGAAAAGCTCCCCGACCCTTCAATTATTGAAGAAATCAGCGGTTTCCAGCAACGGTAGTCCCGGCCCCTTCCAAGAGACGGCCTCCTACCCCGGCACCGCTGATGGTCGCTGATTGCAACCTACAGGTTTTTCTGAGGTTAGAGTTTCTTCTTGGCTTCCTCCTCGGCCTGGATGGCAGCAGCTGCAGCTGCAGCTGCATGAGTAATTTTGGGGTCGACCTGATTTTCAGAATTCTGGTCTGCCGTTGCCTGCCCGCTTCCCTGGTTTTCAGGCGGAAGGTAAACGGTCACATTGCGGTGGGCGAACTCAATACCGTTTTCAGCAAAGGATTCCTGCATCATGCGAAATACTTCCCGACGAACGACAAACTGTTCGCCGGGTATGGTCTTAAATTTCACCCGCATGATCATGGCGGAATCATCCATTTCCCTGACGCCCTGGGATTTAAGTTTACCCAACATCACGGGGCCCATTTCCTTGTCTTTCATTATTTTCTTGTTGATCTTTTTAATAATTTTTCTGACCTTATCGACATTGGTGTCATAGCGGACGCGGAAATCGAGCTTGGAGATAATATAATCCCGGCTGTTATTGGTCACTGTGCCCATCCCGCCGAAGGGTATGGTGTGAACCGGCCCCCTGGGATGACGCAGCCTCAGTGAACGTAAGGAAATATGCTCCACCATGCCCTTGGTGCCGGCCGTTTCGATAAAATCACCGACCCGGAAGGCGTCATCGATCAGGAAAAATATGCCGGAGATGATATCTTTTACCAAAGTCTGGGCGCCGAAACCGATTGCCAGACCGACGACACCGGCACCGGCAATCAGAGGACCGATATTAACTCCCAGGCTGGATAAAACGATCAAGGAGACCATGACAATCATGATGGCCAGAATAAATTTACGCAAAAGCATCAGCAGGGTGCCGATGCGCGAACCGCCGGCTCCGCCTTCTTCCATTTCCTCGTCGCTGTCAGGCATTTCTTCTTTTAGCTTGCGATCAATTCTAGATTTGGCAAATTCCCAGATAACAAATCCGATAATCACAATCATGATTATTTTCAATGCATCGGCTGCAAATATTCGGCCAAAAGAAAGATCGATACCCCACAAACCAAGAATGATGAAAAACAAAAGGGCGGCCAGGACAAATCTGAAGACCTTTCTGATCAGCGGTGCGAAATGTTTGATGCCGGTTTTCTTTTCTTCGGGAGGCGTTTCATCAGTGACAGCTTTTTCTTCTCCGCTTAAGTCGATAACTTCAGGCAATTCCCCGGAAGCGATTTTTAGTAGCCGTTGCACCCATTGATCCAGTCCGATGAAAATCGGAATCAGAAATAGCGTGGCAATCAAGTTGAGAATATCACCTCTATTGCCCATAAACACATTAATTAACCAATAGGTCCCGGACCCGGCTACATAAAGAATCGCAAAAAAATGCCAGGTACGGGCAAGCTTGATCCGCAAGGTATCTGCTTCGCATGTACCGTCATCGGTTTCCGAGCATATGGCCTCTGCCACCCGCCGGCGACTCTGCCAAATCATGACAATCATTAATATCGAGATGCTCAGACCAGACAAAATAAAAAACAAATTAAAAAGTTCCTGACTTTGCGCGGCGCTGAGGAAAATGATACCGGGTGCGATAAAAATGGCTGCAACCAGGGAAATCCGGAAAATCCAATTATACAGAAACGTTGCATCTCGATCCTGCAGGGGCAATAATCTCAAAGCCGGCTTCTTCGGTGCCATGATGATGCGAGCTGCAAAAACGATGGCCATAAAATAGTAGCTGGCAATTAATAGTTCGGAGACGATCCAATAATCAGCTTTTTCCTGTCTAAAAAAGAGTATTACCAGGACAAAAGTTGTGAGTACGTAGGCACCAATTCCAAGCAAATCCAAAAGGATGCGCGCTAGGAAGCGGCCCAATCGCTGAAGTCTGCCCAAAGTTACAGAGTTCAAAATTTGCTCCTGAAGATTTGAGGTCAGACGGACCACCAGCCGCTCGCAAACCAGGCCACAGATAATTATCCCCAAGCCGATTAATAGGGTTAAAAAGATATGGCCGGCACCTAGTCCACCAGAAAGTCGGTTAATGATTTTTTGCCAGCTTAAAGAACCCTCCCTTTCGGATGAAAAAAAAGAGGCCATTTGATCAAAAATGATGGAAGCGCCCAAAGTCAGCTTGTGAAACAATTGATCAGCAGGATCTTCCTCCCAATTGGCATCCTTCGAAATTTTCGATGTGTGAGTGCCGACTGCTTTCTGTTTGAGCTGTTGGGCAAGTACCTGTCGGGCCTGCTCATCGCTCAAGCCTGCCAGAAATGCATCGACCTCATCCGGAGAAAGTCCTTCAGGAATCTGGGATACCGGATCGGTTTTCTTTGCATTTTCTTTCATCGCCATACTGGCCGGAAGGCCTGCTGTCCAAGAGATCGTCGGCTGCAATAAAAACAGCCCCAGGACAAAAAACACTATAATAAAACAAAAGTGTATGCGAATGGATAATGTTTTTAAGCATTTCAAGTACATGCCAACCCTCCTTCTTGCAATGATCACTTGTCGACTATCCATAGCCTAAAATAATTTAAATGTTTAAAATTCTGTTGGATGATTCACAATTTACATAATTTGTTACGGATTCAAATTTGTTATATTAGGACGCGATATGCTCAATTTATTGAATTTGTTGGAAGGCAAAGGAGATGATGATGTAAATAATTGGACACCTGCCAATTCGAATGATGACCTAACTTTTACTGTTGTAAAGCTGAAGTGATCAGAAGACCGGTTATGATAGTCATGCTTTGTAAAAGGGCACAAAAAAGGCCACCTCTCCAAAGGTATGTGGCCTTTTAACTTCTGATTGTAAGGATTAATTAGCGGGCTTTCTTCTTCTGACAAAATAAACAACCACCACCAGGATTAGAATTGCCCCAATTAAGATGCCAAAGATTTGAACATTGGCGGCAATGAACATGGCTTTTCCAATGAGCTTCCTGTGGTCGGCGTCGGTTTTTGGAATCATTCCAAGGTAATCGCCGACTTTGGAAATGGCGCGATATACAAAACGACCCTGTGGTACCTCCTCGTGGCAGGACAGGCATACGCCCACCCTTTCCATGTTGTCGCGCACCTCTTTGGTCAACGGCCCGGATTTCGGCCAGTGAGATCCAACAGTTTGCAACTGCACATCGTCACGTGTGACAATCTGATCCAGATCCATGGGTAAATCGGGAATCGGACTAATTTGGTATTGAGCGGTTTTTGTTACCAACTGGCCCTTTTCATTTTTAATATCCACATAAACGCCTTCTGTGTATCCGATTAGGTATCTCCCATCATGGGTTCCATATCCCAGGCTCTTGGCTCGGGCATGGCAGGATGTACATTCACGCGCTTTGCGATCGGTGGTATGCGGTGCGGCCGGGGACATGTCGATGCCCCGCTGCCCCTTGGCGCCACCGCCTTCGGTATTGGCGGGTGTTCGCCAGATCTTATTGTGAACCAGCAGTTCTCCGTCAGGCGCGATTACGCTGGTTATTTGCTGGCAACCAGGTATGACCGGGCTGACTCGACCTTCCCCATTGTATCCCAGTACCGGGTCTTCCCAGCGCAAATAGGATCGGTTTTCAGCTGTTTTGCCATAGGCAACACCGGGCGCCACAGGCGGTTTTACGCCGCGCATGGATTCGGCGGTATGGCCGTTAGAAAAATGGGTGCTGCCGGCTGCCACCCAATCTGTGGCTGTTTTATCGCCTGAAAAATCGACCTTGACATGGCAGCCATAGCATTGGGGCGCCCAAGCCGAATGGCAGCCGTAGCATTCGATGGTTTGCAAGTGTTTGGGGGCTTGGATTTTAGCGGCGACCGCTGCGCTCTTATTCTGCCATTTATCATTGAGGTGAATAGACTTCAGGGTCGGGACTTCGAAATCCAGGCCGCTAGCCGAATGTACAACGACCTTATCGCCTTCAAGGATAACATTGCCAAAAGGATTGCCACGAGCTGTCAGCAGATAGCCATCTTTGACCGGGTATTGAGTTCCGAATTTAACCTGGTTCTTCAACAACTTGTCAGCGAGGCCACGAGGTTTCGCGTTGGTGAGATCACGGTCGAATTCATCCCCCCAACCAAGCGGAAGCTCCCAGGGGTAATTTGTTGCCGTGCCGTGGCAGTCGGAGCATTCGACTTCGACATTGGCCAGCAAGGTACCTGTGATGTTACCGTTGCCGTGCATGGAAGTGGTTGAATGACAATCCTGACACAGCAGTCCGCCTTCCGGATTTCCTTCTCGGGATTTGAGACGATGGTGAATATCATCCTTGATAAACTGGTAAAATTTGGTGTGAAGTTTGGGCTGTTTTTTACCTTGGGCGTTGAAAGGGCTCCCGTAGGGAAACTCCATCAGGCCCTGAAAGGACACACCAATACGTTTGCCCCGGTTGTGACAGGACACGCAGGTTTCATGTGGAATGCCAGAATAGACAATGCCATTGGCTACCACCTTGGTCTTACGCGTTGACTGGATAGAATGCACCATGGCGTGTCCGGCCTGATCACGTTTGACCGTCTGGTCGCCGCCCTCATATAAACCGGCATTGTTGTAGGGAACATGACAGGCCGCACACCCCATACCGCGAAAGTCTCCCCGTCTATCCCGACCTTTGACACCAACGTGGCACCGCTGGCAGTCGGTTCGCAGGTAGGTAAAGATAGCTGTCTCGGGTTTATCTTTCAACTCATTAACATCTGTTTTCGGCACCTGGGTGAGGTTGGATGGAAAATTATTGGGAAATGCCTTCATGAGGGCCTGGGTGTATTCTTTGTAGGCCGGGGTGCCGAATACCGGTTCGGGACCGTCGGGATCATCCACGTCGTAATTGCCGTATATGGTCTCGTAACCCGAACCCGCAGGGCCCCAACCCCAAATAGCACCCTGTATTTTTCCTGCCTCGGTCTGCATAATCGAGCGATACTGGGCATAGACATAGTTCTCATGACATTGTCCGCAGATCTTTTGATTGACCCAGACAGATCCAGAGTGGACAACAAAAGTGTCCAGCATAGCACCTTGCGGGGCTCCCGAATGAGCTAATTTAGCATCCTTTTCCTCTCTCGGATCGCCGCCGTGACAAACCACACAGCCGTTCGGATCGCCCAGCTTGCCACCTCTGCTATAAATTTGTTTGGCCATATCGCTATTATGGGCGCGGATGGGCTCGATGCCAGCATGGCAATTACCGGGGGCCAGGCATCCGGTAGCGGGTGCCGGATAACCCGCAGCATCCATTTCCGGCAATGGATTGGCAGCAATGGACAGGGACGCAAGAAAGATAAGCAATAAAGCGGCCAGGAAAATAGAGAAACTCATACTCGTCAATCGCCAGGGAAATGAGCGCATTGTTTCCTCCTTTTTGTGATCTAGCCAGGTTTAGTTTATCTGTAATAGATTATACTGAATTAACCCTTTAATTGGTTTACCAGTTCTACACCTCTTGCAGTCTTGGAGTGTACCGGACAGGCTGATGGATTTCGGCAGTCACTTGTCTCTCCTTGGATCTCAAACCGGAAGTCAGAGAATAAATGATTGATAGTAGAGAAATAGGAACGGTAATAAATAGACCCCAGCTATTACCGGCAGAGCTTCTGGCGGGCGCCTTCATTGTTTGGCTCCGGTGTAAACCAAATTAAAATGTACGCGTAAATTGGTAAATTGAAAGGTGTTATTAACAGAGAAAATGGAGTTAGTGAAGTTATCGTCATTCATATTTCAAAAAATTAATCAAAAATCAAGTGATATTTATTTTCAAAATGGTGTTTTTGTGCCTGATTGACCACATTACACAGTGGATGTAGCATAATCGGAAGGTACCTTTACCTTGATTGAGAGATAACAGGCCATCCCGTTTTTCTTATTACACACTGCAAATGCAAAGTCCGATCTCATTTTTACTATTTCGATTGACCGGAACACACATTTTCGTTATGATCTCATAATGTTGGATCATTTCTTATCGGCTTATTCCATTCTTCCTGAATACAACCTTGACCTCAGAAGCCGGCAATTTAGAGTAAACCAAATCTCTTTACAATAATTTACATTGAAATGCTCAACCGGGCATTCATCAAAGCACAATAAAAACCGTCTCCTCTTTTTACATCAGGAGGTTTTTCTGATGATCGAGAAACCAAATAGTTATACGTCCGCAGTCGTCGAGAATAGTTTAGTAAATACGCCAATGCACCTGAATGAAAAGGAGCATCAACTTCGTGTCTTGACCGACCATTTACCCGGCCATATTGCCTATGTAGGTGCGCAAGATCTGTGTTATCGATTCGTGAATCAAAAATTTGAAAAATCTTTCGATCGGACCCGAGAAGAAATTATCGGCAAACATATTAAAGAGATCATCGGCGAATCAAACTATGAATTTGCTCTAAAATACATTGCTGAAGTGAAAGCAGGTAGATCGACATCTTACGAGAATGTTTTTAATCTGGCCCAGGGTCGACGTTGGATTCAGGTGAACTATGCACCGGACTTTGACCCACAGGGAAATGTGAAAGGCATTATTGTTCTCAGCTATGATATCACCGACCTGAAACAGGCAGAGGAGGATGTACGAAATTCCGAGCGGCGATTGGCGGATATCATTAATTTCCTGCCGGATGCAACGTTTGTCATCGATATCGAACGAAAGGTGGTTGCCTGGAATCGCGCAATTGAAAAACTAACCGGTGTCAAAGCACGGGATATTGTCGGGAAGGGCAACTATGAGTATGCAATTCCATTTTACGGTAGTCGAAGGCCGACCCTGATCGATCTAACTCTTGATTGGAAGGATGAGATTGCAAAAACCTATCAGTATGTAAAAAAAGAAGGTGACACCCTAGTCTCGGAAACGCGTGATCCCCCCTTCAAACCAGAATCCTCACTATTCTGGAACAGTGCAAGACCTCTTTATAACGCTGAGGGCAAAGTAATTGGTGCCATTGAAGTGATTCGCGACATCACGGATCGTATGCGCACGGAAGCAGCATTGAAGAAAAGTGAGCAATTACATCGAAGTCTTTTTGAAAATACCGGTACGGCAACATTTGTTATCGAAGACGATTTTACCATATCACAGGTCAACGCCAAATGTGAAGAACTGTCGGGCTATTCGCGAGAAGAGATTGAAGGCCTGATGAAGACAACCGATTTCGTCGCCCCTGAAGATCTTGAACAAGCTGTAAACTATCATTTTGCCAGAAGAGAGCCGGGTAATGAAGTACCGTCCGAATATGAATTAAACATGACAAACAGGCAGGGTGATGTCAAAACGGTATTTATTCAACTCGGATTAATCCCGGAGACCAAGCAGAGTATTGCATCGATTATCGACATAACGCCTCGGATAAAGGCGGAAGAAGCCTTGAAGGAATCCCAGGAAAAATACCGCCTTTTGTTTGAAAATGCCAATGATGCCATATATATCGCCCAGGATGGGGTAATTAAATTTCCCAACCCTAAAGTCCTTGACCTAGTTGGATATTCAGCCGAAGAATTGGCACGCATGCCTTTTTCCGACCTCATCCATCCGGATGACCGCGCGATGGTGATGGAAAGGCACCAAAAAAGAGTTACCGGAAATAAAACAATTCCGGCAACATATTCACTCAGAGTAATCAATAAATCAGGAAATGAGCTGTTGGTGGAGCTCAGCACAGTCCGAATTACCTGGGAAGGACGACCCGCGACACTGAATTTTGTGCGCGACACCACCCAGCAAAAGAAAATAGAGGCCCAGCTTCAGCAAGCCCAGCGGATGGAATCCATCGGCACTCTGGCCGGCGGCATCGCCCATGATTTTAATAACCTACTGATGGGAATTCAGGGAAATGCATCTTTATTAATGTCGGATATCGATACGAGTCATCCCCATTTTGAACGCCTGAAACACATTGAGCAATATGTTAAAAAGGGAGCCGATTTGACCCGCCAGCTATTGGGTTTTGCTAGAGGCGGCAAGTATGAAGTCAATCCTGCGGATGTAAACCTTATAATCGATCAAAGTGTCGAAATTTTTAGTCGGACAAAAAAAGAAATCCGAATCCATAAAAAATATGTAAAAGAAATTTGGACGGTGAATTTAGATCAGGGGCAGATCGAACAAGTTCTGCTGAATCTCTATGTCAATGCCTGGCAGGCCATGCCGGATGGCGGTGATTTATTTTTGCAAACCGAGAATGTTATCCTGGAAGAAGATTTTGTGAATCCTTATGACATTAAACCTGGCAGATTTGTGAAGATTTCTATCACAGACTCCGGTATCGGGATGGATGCCGCGACGCAACAGCGAATATTCGATCCTTTCTTCACCACCAAAGAAAAAGACAGAGGTACCGGATTGGGACTGGCTTCAGCCTATGGAATTATAAAAAACCATGATGGTATTATATGTGTGTTTAGTGAAAAGGGTGAGGGGACCAGGTTTGATATCTATCTTCCGGCTACAGAAAAAAATGCTATCCGACAGCAAATCAAAGAGAAGGAACCAATGACCGGTTCCGAGCTCATTCTATTGGTGGATGATGAGGAAATGATACTTAAGATCGGCAAAGATATGCTGGAAAGGTTGGGCTACCGGGTTATCACAGCGCCAAATGGCAAAGAAGCGCTGGAAATCTACCAGAGAGATCAGAATGAAATTGATCTGGTAATTCTGGATATGATTATGCCGGACATGAGTGGTGAGGAGACCTATGTCCAGTTGAAAGAAATCAATCCATCGATAAAATCGCTGCTTTCGAGCGGATACAGTATTAATGGCAAGACCCAGGAAATTCTGAAAAAGGGTTGTAGTGGATTTATTCAAAAGCCCTTTAATATGATAAATTTGTCTCAGAAGATAAGAAAAATACTAGATCAAAAATAACCCACTGGTTTAGTCCTTCACAATCCAATCTGGCCCCTGTTTTCTGTCTCCCGTCTACTGTTATCTCACCATCCCCGCATCAAGTATTCATGAATCGAATCAGAGGCCTTGCGTCCTGCCCCCATGGCGAGGATCACCGTGGCGGCACCGGTCACAATATCCCCACCGGCCCAGACGCCTTTTTTATATGTTTTGCCGGTCTCGGCATCCGCGTCGATATAACCCCATTTATTCAATTTGAGATCCGGAGTTGATTCGGTCAACAACGGATTGGCACCGGAGCCAACGGCAACAACACACATGTCGCATTCCAATTCAAATTCCGAGCCTTTGATGGGAACCGGTCGGCGGCGACCCGATGCATCAGGCTCGCCCAGTTCCATTTTCAAACACTCCATCCCGGTCAACCGTCCTTTTTCGTTGCCAAGATAGCGGGTGGGATTGGTCAGCAAGAAGAATTCGATGCCCTCCTCTTCGGCATGGTGAATTTCAGCAATCCGGGCCGGCATTTCCTGCCTGGAGCGGCGGTAGACAATCCTGACCTTATCCGCCCCCAATCGCATCGCGGTCCTGGCGGAGTCCATGGCCACGTTGCCGGCTCCCAGCACAACCACATTTTTGGCCCGGGGAATCGGGGTATCCACCTCAGGGTAAAGATAGGCTTTCATCAGGTTGGCCCGTGTTAAATATTCGTTGGCGGAAAGAATTCCGATTAAATTTTCACCCGGAATATTCATAAACCGCGGCAGACCGGCCCCGACGCCGATATAAATGGCATCGTAACCCTCTTCGAATAGCTCATCAAGGGTAACGGTTCTTCCCACCACAGCATTACACTCAACTTTTACGCCCAAACGTTCTAGAAAATTGACTTCTTGGGCAACAATGGTCTTGGGAAGTCTGAATTCCGGAATTCCGTATACCAGCACGCCACCCGATTTATGAAATGCCTCCATCACGGTGACATCATGCCCCTTGACAATTAAATCACCGGCAACGGTCAGACCGGAGGGCCCGGAACCCACCACCGCAATCTTTTTGCCGGTAGGTTCCGCCTTGGGGGGCAGCTCGCCGCTACCGTTTTCACGTTCCCAATCCGCCACAAATCGCTCCAGATTGCCGATAGCTACTGGATCACCCCTTTTGCCAACGACACACAGCCCTTCGCATTGTATTTCCTGGGGACATACCCGCCCGCAAACCGCCGGGAGGCTGTTTTTCTGCCATATAAGCCGAATGGACTGTGTAAAATCTCCGTCTTTAATAAGTTTGATGAAGCCGGGTATATCAATTTCCACCGGACAGCCGGCAACGCAGCCCGGCTTTTTGCACTGGATGCACCGTTGGGCCTCTTGCACGGCCATTTCCGGGGAGTAGCCTGTCGGAACCTCCAGAAAATTTCTGGCCCTGACCTGCGGCTCCTGTTCGGGCATCGACACCCTGGGCTTCTTGTCTTTTTTCACTTTTTTCTTAGCGTCTTCAGCCATAGATTCCTCCACCATCAATTATTACTCCTGCATCATGCAAAACTCATTATAACAAATCTTCTCATCCTCGCAGTAGGCCTGGAGCCGCAGCATTAACTCGTCATAGTCAACCTGGTGTCCGTCAAATTCAGGTCCGTCGACACAGGCAAAATTGGTCTTGCCCCCCACGGTAACCCGGCAGCCCCCGCACATGCCGGTACCATCCACCATAATGGGATTCAGACTGACCAGAGTCGGCACGTTGAAGTCCTTGGTGATCAAAGACACGAATTTCATCATCGGTACCGGCCCGATGGCAACTACCTGATCAATTTTCTCCGTTTCGAGAATTTCCTTCAGGACATCGGTGACAAACCCATGATGCCCATAAGAGCCATCGTCCGTGCACACCCTGATCTCATGAGAGGCGGCCTCCATTTTGTCTTCCAGAATCAGCAAATCCTTGCTGCGCGCACCGATGATGCTGATAACATGGTTGCCGGCCTCTTTCATTGCTCTGGTGATCGGGTGTAAAACGGCGATCCCCGTACCGCCGCCCACACATACGATCTTGCCCAGATTTTCAATGTGGGTCGGCTTGCCCAAGGGTCCGATAACGTCCTGGTAGGCATCACCCACCTGCAGGGTTTTAAACAGGCCGGTAGATTTGCCGACGATCATATAGATTACCGTAATCGTCCCTTTTTCCGGATCCGTCTCCGCCATGGTCAATGGAATGCGCTCGCCATCTTCATTGGCCTTTAAAATAACAAATTGCCCGGGTTTTGCTTTGCGAGCAATTTTCGGGGCTTCAATCTCATTGAGAACCACGTTTCCCTCGGACATCTCTTCTCGTTTAACAATTTTAAACATTTTAGACCTCCAACCCGCTGGATTCGTCGTCAACAGCGTATTTGCAACCACGGCTGAGTGTAACTATCAGCCAGTATATGAAATAATCTCAAAAGAATTGTGGTAAATCAAGGTAAAATGTTGAAAATATCCACAGCCGGTGATACTCAAAATCGGATGTTCGATGCTGGATACTCGATTCTGAATGCCAAGATCCCTGCCATCGAGTCATTTGGAATTTGAAATTGGAAATGGGCTAACGCTCAAAGATCAAGGCTAAAAATGCAACTGTTCGACAGTCACTGTCACCTCGATGACAGTTCTTATAAAAAGGATCTGGTTAAGGTAATCCAGCGGGCACACAAAGCCGGCGTCAAGCGGTTGATGACAATCGGCGTGAATGCCAAAACTTCTGCCCTCGCCGTCAAGTTGGCGGAATCTCATCCGGAAATCTACGCCTCGGTAGGAGTCCATCCCCATGATGCCGCCAATTGCAGTGAATCTGTTATCGACGATCTTATCAAACTTGCCGCAAAGCCCAAGGTGCGGGCCTGGGGTGAAATCGGACTTGATTTTAACCGTATGTACTCACCAAGGGAAGACCAGGAGAAATGGTTCCAAAAACAACTTGAAGTTGCTGGCAAATTGAAACTTCCCATAATTTTCCATGAGCGAGACAGCAACGGCCGTTTTCTGGAAATGTTGAAATTGCATGCTGCTAATAATCTCGAGGGTGTCGTCCATTGTTTCAGCGGTGATAACAGGGAACTGAAGCATTATCTGGATCTTGGACTTTACATTGGAATTACCGGTATTTTAACCATCAAAGGGCGGGGTAGCCGGTTACGTGATCTGGTGACCTATATTCCCCATGATCGCCTTCTGATTGAAACCGACGCTCCCTATCTGGTCCCGGCACCGGAAAAAAATCAATATCGGCGCAATGAGCCCGCATTTGTCAAATCGGTGTTGCTGAAGCTGGCTGAGGTAAAAAAAGAAAAGCCAGAGTATCTATCTGAAATTATGTGGAATAATACGTGCAAATTGTATGGGCTCGAGGATTAAATTGTCATAACCTCAAATTAACTAAGCAGAATCTATCCGTGCAGTATCTATCATCTCATGACGTTCCTGCCATCCTCCTCATTAACATCATAGTATTCTGTTATTCCAGCAGTTTGAATCATTTCTGTTTAAAGAATAAAAACATGGTGCCGATATAGCTTGTGAGCATGATGTCGGCTTTAAGGCGCCAATAAAGCAGGGTAATAATTCCAACAAAATGAGCATCAAATATACGTATATACATATGGATATTATGATAGGAGAATTTAATGTTAGACAAATTTAAACTTTCAACCAGAATTTTCTCACTGGGCATAGTTATAACAGTTTGTTTTTCAGGGATTTTTTTATGGCTCTATCCGAAAATCAAACAGAACATGTATGACGCTAAGTATCTAAAAACAAGACATCTGGTAGAGTCGGCCTGGAGTGTTTTAGATTTCTATGCCAAGCAAGCAGAATCCAATGCCATGACCCTGAAAAATGCTCAGGATGCGGCCAAGAAAGCCGTTAAAAATATGCGTTACGAGAAAAATGATTATTTCTGGCTCAATGACATGACACCGAAAATGGTTATGCACCCGGTGAAACCAAAATTGGATGGGAAAGATTTGACTAACAATCAGGATCCTAATGGCAAAAGGTTGTTCATCGAAATGGTCCAAGTCTGTAAGAAAAATGGTGCCGGCTTTGTCGATTACTACTGGTCTAAACCCGGTGAATCCGAACCGGTTCCTAAAATTTCTTATGTAAAGCTGCTTCCGCAATGGGGCTGGATCATTGGCTCCGGGATCTACATCGATGATGTTGAAAAGGAATTGTCAAATACGTTTTGGCTTATTTCGGTGATCTCAATTTTCATTGCTCTTGGCGGATTGCTTTTATCATTTTTTATGTCACGGTCGATCACCAAACCCATCAACCGAATCATTGTAGACCTCAATGAAGGCGCCGACCAGGTGGCCTCTGCTTCCGAGCAGGTGTCTCAAGCCAGCCAGTCTTTGGCAGAAGGGTCGTCTGAGCAGGCTGCCTCTCTCGAAGAAACCGTATCCGCGCTTGAAGAAATTGCCACCGTCAGTAAGCATACCGCTGAATTGACGCTAGGTGCGGAACAGCTGATGAACGAAAATATTAAAAAATCCGGACAGTCCTTAAAATCCCTCATAGAGCTGACCCAAAAAATGGATCAAATTGAAGCCGACGGCGGTCGGATTGGTCAGATTATAAAAACTATCGATGAAATTGCCTTTCAAACGAATTTGTTGGCCCTCAATGCCGCCGTAGAGGCGGCCCGCGCAGGGGAGGCCGGCACTGGATTTGCCGTGGTTGCCGACGAGGTTAGAAATCTTGCCATCAGGGCCACAGACGCGGCCAAAAACACCCAGGAATTGTTGGATGGAACCATACAGCGCGTCAGTCAATCCGCCAGCGCCATCAAAGAGGTCAACTCTGAATTTGAGGGTATTATAGAGTCGGCCACCGCAATCGGGGAAAAAACGTTTGCGATAACAACTGCTAGCTCAGAGCAGTCCAAGAGCATCGAGCAGGTCGGCAGTGCAGCCGGTCAATTGGAACAGATAACCCAGCAAAACGCGGCGAACTCAGAGGAATCGGCATCGGCAGCCGAAGAGCTATC
>JAAUYD010045725.1_pt1 | contig 17740 bp, 16 predicted proteins | sample 7278101 | NCBI WGS metagenome assembly JAAUYD01 (sample SAMN14350128, study PRJNA611818) | marine sediment metagenome | isolation source: surface marine sediment (0.6m) | place: French Polynesia: Moorea | collected 2018-08 | reverse complement strand
TTGACCTGGCGGCTGATGCCGAGTCCCGCAGCGCCAGCGCCGTAAATCAGCACCCGAACGTCAGACAGGTTGAGGCCCGCGATCCGGGCGCCTGCCGTCACGCAGGCTGTCGCCACAGCGCCGGTGCCCTGGATGTCATCATTGAAAGACGGCAGCTGGTCCTGGTAGCGATCGACGATCGACAGCGCGTTGTCCTTGCGGAAATCCTCCCACTGGATCAATGCCTTCGGGAACACGGTCTTGCAGGCTTCGACGAATTCGTCGACAAGCTCGATGTAGGCGTCGCCGCGGAGCCGGCGATGCCTGTAGCCGAGATACAGCGGGTCTTCGAGCAGGTCTTCGTTGTCCGTGCCGACATCCAGGCTGACCGGCAACGTGTAATACGGATGGATGCCGGCGCCCGCACAATACAGGGCCAGCTTGCCATTGCTGATCGCCATGCCACCGGCGCCCTGGTCGCCAATGCCGAGAATCGACTCGTTGTCGGTGACTACCATCAACCGAATGTCCCTGATCGGGATAGCCGTCTTGAGGATGTGTTCAATCCGGCCGCGATAGTCGGGTGTGATAAACAGTCCACGAGCGCGTCGGAAGTGCGTGGAATAGTGCTGCGACGCGAGTCCAACCGTCGGTGTGTAGATGACCGGCATCAACTCTTCGAGGTGCAGGCAAAGGACCTTGTAGAAGAGATGCTCATTTCTGCCCTGCAAGGCAGCGAGCCCGATATGCCGCCCGACTGGGTCCTCGTTGCGCATGATCGACTTGTAGATGCGCGCTGCCTGCTTCTCGATGTCGTTGCACTGTGACGGCAACAGGCCCTCGATATCGAGCTGGCGCCGTTCCTCCTGCGTAAACCCGGTGCCCTTGTTCAGCAAGGGATAGCGCAGCACGCCAAGCCCGCGCACATCGGTAATCAGCTGCTCGCCGTCAGGCGTTATCTTCAGTTCAAGCCGTTTCATTGGATCGCCATCCGTTGGGGAACGGCGATTCTAGGACATTCAGCCTGTACCGGGGCATCCGGCGCGAAACCGCAGCCTATTTTTCATACAACTCCTGCCTCTCTTAATGGCAGGTTGCGTAACCGCTTGCCCGTTGCAGCGAAATAGGCATTCGTAATGGCCGGGGCGACCGGTGGCACACCCGGCTCGCCGACGCCACCCGGGGGCGCATCGACTTGCATGATGTGTGTATGGATTTCCGTTGGAGTATCGGACATACGCGCCACGGGATACGTGTCAAAGTTCCCTTCCACGATCCGCCCCTGGTCGGCAGTAAGGCCGCTGAAGAGGGTCAGGCTGACGCCGAAGATACCGGCTCCCTCGAGCTGCGATTTGACTCGATCCGGGTTGATTACCAGGCCCGCATCGATAGCCATCCACAACTTGTCGACGGTCATCTTGCCGGCCTCATCCGCGGCCACCTCGGCCACAACGGCGACGTAACTGAGAAACGAGCGGTGAACCGCAATGCCGAGGCCATGGCCATCGGGTAACTCACGCCCCCAGCTTGCCATGTCAGCGACCTTGTTCACGGTATCTGCCATTCTCTTCGTGTCGATCGGGTACTCCTCGATACTCTGCCCGTAGTTCCCGTACTGCGCACCGTCGTCAGCCGGATTGTACTTGCGCGCCGGCCCAATCAGCCGCAGAAGGTAGTCTTTGGGATCCTCACCCGCCGCGTACGCCATCTCATCCGCAAAGCTCGAGGCGGCGAATGCATGGAAGATATTGGCGACCGAACGCAGCCAGCCGATACGAACATGTGCCGGCAAGGTCGACACCTCGATCTGCATGTTCGGAACAGCGAAAGGGTTATCGACGAGGCCGAGATCTTTCTCGAACGCATTTGACGATGACGCTTCTCGGCTGAAGGTTGTACCGATCGGCGGGAACGCGCTGCGATGCAGCCAACTTGTCGGATTGCCGTCCTCGTCGAGACCGGCTTTCAGGTATTGCCCACTCACGGAGTGGAGGAAGCCATGCCGCAGATCGTCCTCACGGGTCCACGTCACTTTCACCGGCTTGCCCGTGCGCTTAGCCAGCCAGGCCGCCTCCGCAACGAAATCCGCCTTGGACTTGCGTCCGAAACCGCCACCCAGCAGCGTCATGTGAATCGTCACCTTGTCCTCGCCGAGGCCGAGCACCTGTGCGACAGTGCTCCGCGCGGCCTGCGGGGCCTGGGTACACGCCCAGACTTCGCAATGACCGTCGTCGCGAATGACAGCGGTCGCGCTCGGCGGCTCCATCGGCGCTTGCGCGAGGTGTGGCGCGTAGTAGTCGGCTTCGACGACCGTTTCCGCGTCGACAAAAGCCGCTTCAACGTCGCCGCGCGCCAGCACGCTGAACCCATCCTTGTGTACGGCCTCGAACAATTCGTCCCTGTAAGGATCGGAAGAATAGGACGCATTGTCGCCGTCTGACCAGTCGACGTTCAGCGCCGCTCGACCCTGCTGCGCCGCCCACGTGTTTCCGGCAATCACCGCAAGCCCGCCAATCGGATTGAAGAATACCGGGCTGGTCGCCTCGGGCAGGCGGAGCACCGCCTCGACGCCCGGAACCGCCAGTGCAGCATCTTCATCGTAAGTCGTCGGCGTACCGCCGAGCACGGGCGAACGCTCGATTGACGCGTAGACCATTCCCGGCAGGACCGTGTCGATCCCGTAACTTGCTGCACCGGTGGTCATAGCGACGCCGTCAACCGAGTCCGGCGATTTACCGATGTAACGGAACTCGCCGGGCGACTTCAGGTCCGGATCGCTCGGCGGCTCGAGTTGCGCTGCATCCGCTACGAGATCCCCGTAGGCAAGGCGTCGGCCACTACCCGAGTGAACGACTTCGTTCAGCTCGGCCTTGCACTCTGAGCGCTCAACGCCCCAGGTATCGGCTGCGGCCTGCTCGAGCAACTGCCTGGCGCTGGCACCCGCCTGCCGCAGTGTCTTCAGGTGGCGGCGGATGCTCGTGGAACCGTCCGTATTCTGGTCGCCGTATTTCTTGTCGCCGACGGCCTGTACGAGGTCAATCGAGTCCCAGTCTGCCTCCAGCTCATCGGCGAAGATCTGCTGCAGGCTGGTCCGGATCCCCTGCCCCATCTCGGAACGATGACAGACGATCCGGACCGTGCTGTCGGAGCGGACCTGGATAAACACATTGGGCTCGAGCGACGCGTCGCCCGCTGCTCTCGCGACGGATGGCAGGTGCGTCATCAGCATCAGGCCGCCACCTGCCTGCCCGGTGCGCTTCAGGAAATCGCGCCGCGTCAGTTTCTGTACACCGCTCATGACAGTTCCTCCGCTGCGTCGGCGATCGCCGCTTCGATACGGTTGTAGGTACCGCAACGGCAGATGTTGCCGTTCATCGCCGTACGGATTTCGTCTCTCGTGGGCTTGGGATTGCGCTCGAGCAACGCGGCTGCCGACATGATTTGGCCGGACTGGCAGTAGCCGCATTGCGCGACGTTATGCTTGCGCCAGGCTTTCTGCACCGGGTGATTTCCGTCCGGCGAAAGCCCCTCTATCGTTGTGATCGACTTTCCACTGGCCGCACTGACCGGAAACGTGCAGGAGCGAATCGGCTGGCCATCCAGGTGCACTGCGCAGGCGCCGCACAAGGCCTTGCCGCAGCCAAACTTGGTGCCAGTCAGGCCGACGATATCTCTGATGGCCCAGAGCAGCGGCATACCAGGCTCCACAGACAGTGTGTGGTCCTCATTATTGATCGTTAGCTTGATTTCCATGATTCTCCCCGACGCAGACTCTCAAGGCTTTGGCCGATCTACCGGCAGCAAAGTTCCGGAACGACACCCCCGATCATAGGCGAGCGGCGGCGCTTGCGCGAATCTGCCTGCCGGAACGCTGCGGGCAGGAAGGCACTTGGGGAGAAGAACCGGGAGAATGACCGGGAATCCCGGTACCGGCTGAGTTTCGGGTGGCAGTGGACGTTAGAGAGACGGTGAGCGGCAACGAGAGATTCGCCGCGGAGGCCGCATCGGTTGGTTGCCGAGCCACAGATCAGCCTGGAAGGCCGACGCAACCCGGCTTTAGCGTGTCAGCCGCGGTTATAGGGGTTCGTGTTGTCGTTCTCGGGCAGCGGCTCTTCGAGTGAGAGTCCACCGAAATCGTTTCCGGCATCCAGCAGGTCGCTGCACTGCCGCTGGATCAATGACAATTTCAGCGAAACGCTGCTCTCGGAGAGCGGCGAGTCTTTGTAGCTAGATCTTGAATCGTCCATGAATCGCTTTTCCTGTCGACTGTCGCAAAATGGCGACGGTTGATTTCGGGTCAGTATAGGTAGCCGAAACGGGCCAAAGTGTGAACTGCATCACACAAAAAACGGCTGAAAAGCAGTGATTTAGGACATTATGTTCAAAACTGGCTGAATATGTGTCTTTTTAACAGCTAGGTCAGTTTTTCACTGGAAACTCGACTAGAACCGAACCAGCGTCGATCCCCAGGTAAACCCGGCGCCAAATGCTTCGAACAGGAGCAGCTCGCCGCGCTTGATTCGGCCATCCCGAACCGCGACATCCAGTGCCAGCGGAATTGACGCACTGGAAGTATTCGCGTGCTCGTCGACGGTGACAACGACCCGATCCATCGGCAAGTTAAATTTCTTCGCCGCGGCAGCGATGATCCGCAAGTTGGCCTGGTGCGGGACCAGCCAGTCGATTTCATCGGCGCCGTGACCGGAATGCTCGAGCGCCTCCCGAGCCATCGAGTCCAGCGTCGCAACTGCCTTCTTGAAGACCGCGTGGCCCTTCATCTGGATGTAGGCACCCTCCGGGTCTTCCGGCGAGTAACCGGTCGAGATGCCCTTCGGTACGTGCAACAGGTCCTCGAACTTACCGTCGGCGTGAATCGCGGTCCGAATAATGCCCTCTTCCTCGGTAGGCTGGAGCACGACGGCGCCGGCACCATCACCAAAGAGCACGGCGGTTGAGCGATCCTCCCAGTCCAGGATGCGGCTGTAGGTTTCGGTGCCGATGACCAAAGCCGTCGTTGCGCCACCGGTCCGGATAAACCGATCCGCGACGTCCAGCGCGTAGACGAAGCCTGCGCAGGCGGCGTGAACGTCGAATGCCGGACACTCATGAATATCCAGTCTGCGCTGGATGATGCAGGCGGTACTCGGGAAGACCTTGTCGGGCGTTGTCGTCGCAACAACGATCAGGTCGAGGTCAGTCGCATCGATACCCGCGGCGTCCAGCGCTTTGCGGGCGGCGTACAAGCCCATGTCCGCACTGGATTCATCGTCTGCGGCAACGTGACGCCTCTTGATACCACTGCGTTCACGGATCCACTCGTCGGAAGTATCCATGATCTTCTCGAGATCCTGGTTTGTGATGACCTTCTCGGGCAGGTAACTGCCGGTCCCGGCGATTCGACTGTTGGGCATATCAGTCCTTTTGCCGCATGAAATCGGCAATCTCGCGAAGTGTCGGATAATCGAACAGGTCGCTGATGTCGAGTTTACCCGGATAGCGCTCGTCGATCGCGAGCGTGATCTCGGTCAGCGTAAGGGAACTCACACCGACCTCGAACAGGTTGTCGTCCGGGCCGATGACGCGCTCCTTCGAAAATTCCCGGCAAATGGTCACGAGCTCCGCCACGAGCGGATCGTCGTCTTCCTCGATCGTCTCGGCCGGCGAGGTCAGTGACGCGATCACGTCATCGAACTCTCCCTCGAGATAGTCACGCAGCAGATGCGCTCGCTGGACCTTGCCACTCGTCGTCTTCGGGATACGCGGCACCGGAACCACGTGATCAATTTCGATTCCAACGCGCTCGCCCAGCAGTGTATGTGCCGCTTCGGCGATCGGGCGAAACTCCGAGACATCCTTGCGGAACAGGATGAAACAGATCAGTGATTCCGTCTGCTCGCCCTTGGGCGTCGCGCCGGCCACGACCACCTTGCCGAGGTCGAGGCCGTCAATTTCGGCGATGATTTCCTCGAGATCGTGCGGGTAGTAGTTCTGTCCGTTCAGAATGATGATGTCTTTCTCGCGCCCGGTGATGACCAGCTGCCCATCGACGAACAAGCCAACATCTCCGGTCTTGAGCCAGCCATCCCCGGTGAACAGCGCCGCAGTCGCCTCGTCGTCACCGTAAATCGTCTCCGTGACACTCGCGCCTTTGAGCTGGATGTTGCCGATGTGCTCGTCAGTGAGTACCTCGTCATCGTCGTCTGCGATCCGGATCTCGACATCCCGAATAGCACCCCCCACCTTGACGAAGCTGACCGCATCCGGATCGTCGGGAGAAACCGGGTGATAGGTTTCGCCAACCTTCAGGCTGTGGCGATCGACCACAATCCGAGAGTATTCGTCCCCGACGGTTCCGAATGACACGCCCACCGTCGCCTCCGCCAGCCCATAGACCGGGAACATCGCGCTACGCTTCAGCCCGTGCGGCGCCAGGGCAGCCAGGAAATCCTCACACAATTCCCACGAGATTGGCTCTGCGCCATTGAGAATCAGCTTTACCGATGAGAGGTCGAGGTCGGGCAGCCCCTTACGCTCAAAGAGCTTCAGGAAATGCTTGTAGCCGAAGTTGGGCGAGCACAGTTGCGTCGCACGCAGTTCGCTCGCTTTGCTCATCCAGAGCAGCGGACGCCTCACGAACAGATTGGTGTCCATCACCGCATGGTTCATTCCGGCCGCCAGGACCGACAGGTGGTAGCCGATCAGACCCATGTCGTGTGTCAGCGGCATCCAGCTCAGGCTCTGGTCGTCTTCCTTCCAGGCTGCGCCCTCGCAGATCGCGCGGATGTTGGTGCACAGGTTCCTGTGCGTCAGCACGACGCCCTTGGGGTCGCTCGTCGAGCCTGACGAATACTGGATAAAGGCCGTGTCCGCCGGTGATGCCGAGTAGACATCCCCGTGGTCGCCAACGGTCACGTCGCTCATCAGGACCGTCTTTTCGTCGAGCAGGCGGCTCACGTCGTCGAGCTTGCGCTCGGTCGCGAAATCCTTCAGTCGATCCAGCAGGTCCTGCTCGGTGAATAACGTCCCGTTGTGAAGCTGCTTGATGATTCTGAACAGCTTGAAACGGTGCTCATCGCTGATGCCGACCGCGACCGGCACGGGCACGATTCCACCGAGGATTGCGGCCCAGTAGGCCACGACGAAACTCTCGTTGGACTTGCTGAATATGACCAGCTCGTCGCCGGGGCCCATCCCCCTGCTCTGCAGCGCGCCCAGCAGTGCCGATGCCTGCTCCCACAGGTCCCCGAAAGCCAGGTCAGACTCGTCTTTCTCTCCGTCGATGAAGCGAATATGACGGTCTTTGCTGCGCGCATCATCGAGCAGCTCAATCATCGTGTCGTACAGTTTCATGGATTTCGCAGTATGGGCTTTAAGTAGATATCGTCGCGCGAACGGAGGTTAATCGCCAGCTCCAGCTCCGGCTCCTCGTCGCTGCAGCGCATCATACGGAATTTTGGCAGTAACAGTGCGAGATGGATCTTCATTTCGAGGAAGGAGAAGTACTCACCGAGGCAGCGCCTGGGACCCAGCGAGAACGGGAAATAGGGCCGATCCTTCTTCGGCTTGTCACTCAGCTCGAAACGATCCGGATCGAACTCGTCGGGATTCGGCCAGTAGGCCTCCGTCCGGTGCAGCAGGTAGGGAGACAGGTAGATGTCCGCGCCCGGCGGCACATCGAATTCATCGAGCTCATCCAGTTCGCAGGCTCGTCGGGTAAACAGCCAGACCGGCGGATACAGCCTGAGCGCCTCCTCGAGTACCTGTTGCGTGTAGGTCATGCGCGCCGCATTCTCAGCGCTGACCGAACCAGGGTCCGGCATGCACTCGGCGATCTCGTCCAGCAGTCTCTGCTCGACATCGTCATGACCGGACAACAGGTACCAGACCCAGGCCAGCGTGTTTGCGGACGTCTCGAATCCGGCGACGATCAGCGTCATCAGTTCATCCAGCAGTTCCTTGTCGTTGAACGGCTGCCCCTGCTTGTCCGTTGCCTGGATGTACATCGACAGGAAATCGTAGACCTCCGACTGATCGGCGTTCCTCCGGTCGGCAATGATCTCGAGCATGAAATTGCGAAGCTGCCGGACCTTCATGACCACGCCGAGGTCGCGCGTAGAATCTTCGGCGAGGAAGGAAAACGGGTTCTCACCCTGGGCCAGTATCCGCTCTTCGTAGTCGTCGCCGAAAATCGTCAGCAGGATCAGTTGCAGCGCGAAGTCGCTGGTCTCGACGTTGATATTCGGAGTCTTCCCGGATTCTGCAAACGCCTGCCAACGGTCCGTCAGCGAGATTGCACACTGCGACATCGCGTCGACGAGTTGGTGCACGTTCTGCCGGCTGAAGGCCGGCTGAATCATCGTCCTCGAGCGTCGCCAGACATCGTCGTCACTGACGATCAGGCCGTTTCCGAGCAGCATCTTGACGCGCTCGAACCCGGGCCCTTTGCGATACTTGCTGTGGCGCCTGAGCAGGATGCGGCGGACCTCATGCGCATCATTGATAAAGTACGCGAGGCGTCCGCTGGGCTTCTCGACGCAAACCATGTTCCCGTACTGATCTCTCAGTTCAGTCAGCGCCTTAAGGGTCTCGGCGTCGATGCCCAGAGCGACCGGCGCTCCCGGGCCCGGCGGCCGGCGGAATTCGTTGATTTTGTTGCTCACGTAGTCAGGGTTCAGGGGCCGAAGCTGCGCCGAATTCTACATTGACCGAACAGTGACCGATACTGCAAACTGATTCTCTGAAAGGCCCTGTTCTCGCCATGACCGACCAGAAACCCGTCGACTACTCGTCCGTAGAATCTCGCCGCAGCGACGCGTCAAAACGCAAGATGTCCGCCTCGCGGCGACTGTACTACGCACTCGGGCTGCCTCTGTTGCGAGGCATGCTGCGTCTGCTCACGTCGACGTATCGATACCATGCCGTGCTCGGCAAAGAGCACATCGAGCCGTACATTGTCTCGGGCGAACTCTGTGCGCCCTGCTACTGGCACCAGAATCACGTGCTTTGCTCTAACCTGATTCGAAGCTGGGTCAATCGCGGCTTCAAAGCCTGTTTCCTGATTTCCGGCTCGGTCGACGGCGAGGTACCCGAGCGAATCGCGCGTTCCTGGGGAGCCGAAGTCATTCGGGGTTCTGCTAACCAGAGCGGCGCGCTGGCCCTGCGGGATATGCAGGCGATGATGAAACGCGGCTACAGTATCGTCACAACCGTTGATGGACCGAGGGGACCCCTCTACGAGTTCAAGTCCGGTGCCGTACTGATGGCGCGAATCGCCAACGTGCCGATCATACCGGTCGCCTGCGCGGCCGATCGCGCCTGGTACCTGAATCGCTGGGATAAATTCATGATCCCCAAGCCCTTTGCGCGTGTCATCGTCGGCATCGGCGAGCCCTACGCGATTCCACCCAAGTTGCCGCTGTCGGACATCGAGCCCCACCGCCTGCACGTTCAGGAAGCAGTCAGGTCCCTGATGCGAGAATGCGAAGACGCTTTACAGACGGGGTCCCGATAGACGTGCAAAAACTGCTTTTTACGGCAATTCTTCTGCTTGCTTGTGCTGCGGCGTCGGCCACTGAACTGACGCCCCACGAAGCCGAGTATCGCGTCAAGATCAGTATTCTCGGCGGCGACCTGAACACACGCCTGGTCGCCGACGGCGCGGGTTACGCGGCCAATCACGTCATTCGCCCGACCGGCCTGTCAAAGCTCGCTGCGAGCGGCAAGATCGACGAGACCTCGGAATTCGCTATTAACGACGATCGAGTCGTGCCCGGCGACTATCGGTCGGTCGACGAACTGACCAAGGACAAGACGAACGCTGACGTCGTATTCGACTGGGAGAACGAGCGCCTCGACGGCAGCATCAACGGCGAGCCCGCCGATTTCGAGATCGAGGATGGCATGCTCGACCGGGTATCAATCCAGTACCAGCTGATGCGTGATCTCAAGCAGGGCCAATTACGTGAGCAGTATCGGTTGTTCGACATTGACGAGGTAAAGGTCCTCAACGTCTCTAACATTGGCGAGCGTGAGGTTAAGACCCCGGCCGGTAAGTTCAACGTGATCGGCATACGCCACCAGGCCGAGGGGTCGTCGCGCACGACAACACTCTGGTGCGCGGAGGAGCTGGATTTTCTACCTGTGATCATCGAGCAGCACCGCAAAGGAAAGCTGCGGCTGCGGGCGAAGCTCAAAGACTACAGGGCGTTAACTGCGAGGAATGATCCGCCGCGCTAACGGTCGCCGCGCCGACGAAAGACCTGTGTGCCTTTCATCAGAACCTCGTCTTTGTGAATCAGCTGCACTTCCCGGACAAGCTGGTCTCCGCCCAGCCGGAGCGTCCAGCGCTCCGTCAACAGCGCACCATCGTCGTCGAGCGTTTTGATCTCCAGGGTGTCACCGACCCAGCCCGCCGAGCGTTGTGCCTCAATCGGTCCGACCGAGATCTCCCTCAACACACCGAAGCGATGTTCCTCGACGATCGACCGATCGAAACTGATGAAAAGCGCCGATTCGGCCTGCGTGATCTTCAGCTCATTGCCGGATTCGAGGAAAACGCGCGCAGCGGAACCCGGCTCCGAACGGCTACTCCGGCGAACCGGCGCGCGCCTGTCTTTGGGAATGATCAGCGCGTCGGTCGCACGCGTCGGCTGCTGCCTGCCCTCGACCTGCTGCAGGCTCCAATAGCCGGTGAAGTCGATATCGTCCGGGATCCCGGTTGGCGGCGGATCGAGCACGACGGGCGCCGCGCAGCCCGCGAGCACCAACAGACCTGTCAGAAAAACCTGCCGCACTGTGTCATCCGGAGACCAAAAACGCCAAACTACACAAAAAGGCTGACCTCGCCCAGTAGCAAAGCGACGTCAACCAATCGGCACGAGCATCGTTATAGCGTTAGATGTAACTCAACTGAACCCTGTTTCTGGAGCCTGCAATGAAACCTATCATCTTGTTGACCCTGCTGGCCGGTATGCTGTTCGCCGGAGCAGCGGCAGCACAGGACGCGGACGACATACGCGCCATGACGCCGGAAGACCGGAAAGCCTACTTCCAGGCCATGTCGCCGGAAGAACGAACGGCCAAACGCGAAGAGCTTCGAGAGCAGTTCGATTCCCTGAGCGAGGAAGAAAAGCTGGCGCTACGCGAGCAGAGGCGCGCCGAGAGAGACCAGCGCCGGGCCGAGAACAGGGCGAAGTGGGACGCTATGTCCGAGGAAGAGCGGCAGGCCGTCGTTGAGCAGCGACGCAACGATCGCGACCAGAAGCGCGCCAAGCAGCGCGAGCGCTGGGATTCGATGTCAGAAGAAGAGCGTGCTGCCGCAAAAGCCCGGATGGCCGAGCGTCGCAAGCAGCGCTGGGGCGGTAAGCAACAGACCGACGACCCCTAGTCGAAGCTCTTCCAGGACCGCTACGTCACGGCGGCAAGCAAGCCACGCTCCCGATCATGCTGACGCAGGTCGACGAATGTCTTGATGCCGATCAGGGCTACCAGCAGCAAGACGGGGCTATCTGCCAGCATGACCAGGAAGCCGCCGATGATTATCGTGATGTGCAGAACGATGATCCTGCCGTAAGGCCGGGTCATCAGCATTGCCGCCGACATGCGCTTGTTCTCGCCGCCGCCGAGATAATTCTTGAAAAACGAGAACAAGTGACTTCCCGCTATGGCCAACAGACCTATGCCGATCACGGGGTCCGACACAAGGTCGACGGCTGAACGCCCGTCGCCAAACAGTCCGATCACGAACTGTTGGTGTCCGAAACAGAACAGACCGTAGTGAACAGCGAAGAAGGCCGCCAGGAACAGTTTCGCCGCGCCACCCTCCTTGCCGAGCTGACCGATGTTGTGTCCCCGCAATCGAGGGTCGTCGGGCGAAATCATGTCGCCACGGCTCGTCAGGATTCTGGCCACGTTGATGGCGCCGATGATGACGTTCTCCGCCCAGTAGAAGAATACGACGTCGAACACAGACCAGCCGAACAGCAGGACACCGAAAAGAGGCAGACTGTTGACCGCCAACAGGACGATCGCGGAAGGGCGTGTCAGTTCGGGTCGGTCAGTCAGCACGACGTCACGTCTTTAGCGCAGTCTACCCTTCGGGCAGCGGGATGAAGTCCGTTTCGCCGGGCACCTCGTCGAACTGACCGGATTTCCAGGCCTCCTTCGCGGCCGCCATGAGCTTCGGTGAACTGCTGACGAAATTCCACCAGATCTCGCGATCGCCCTCGAGCCGGTCGCCACCGGCGAACATGAATCGGCTGGGCGATTTCGCAATCACGGGCGCGTCGCGTCTATCCGACAGAATGGCCATGACGCCGCCGCCAATTGAGTTGCCGGCGATGTCCACGTCGCCATCTACAACGTAGACGGCCAGCTCTTCCGCTTCCGGAAGCTCGACGCTGGCGCCCTCCTGGGCCTCGACCGCGGCATAGATCGTCGTACTCTCCGTGCGCACCGGCGACGCCCGGCCAAACGCTTCGCCGATGATGATCGTGATCGTCGCGTCGTCGCGTTCGACCGCCGGGATGTCGCCGGCCGTGTAGTGCTCGAATCGAGGCTCGATTTCTTCCTTTTCCACCGGTAGCGCAACCCAGATTTGCAGACCGTGCAGGTGCTGGCCGCTCGCCAGCACCTCGTCAGTGACCTTCTCCGAGTGCACAATACCGCGGCCTGCGGTCATCCAGTTCACCTCGCCGGGGCGAATCGGCTGCACGTAACCCAGGCTGTCCCTGTGCAGAATCTCTCCGTCGAACAGGTAGGTTACCGTTGCGAGACCGATGTGCGGATGCGAGCGGACATTGACGCCCTTCCCAGGCGGGAAGTCCGCGGGTCCCATATGATCGAAAAAGATGAAAGGACCGACGCGCTGGCGTCGCCGGTCCGGCAGCGTACGACGTACGCTGAATTCCCCGAGGTCTCGTGGCTTGGGTTCGATCAACAGGTCAATCATGGAATTCGACATTCGAGTCTCCGCTTCATCAGGCTGGGTGTGGACGGTCTTTACTTACAAGGCGATCCAGGCAGAATCTCCAACCACTAATCCGGCTCATACATCCCTTCGTGAATTCGGCCGGCCCGAACGGCCAGCGTCTGGTCCAGGGTGATTTCGTAATCGCTGTCTCTCAAACGATCGATCAGGCGCCATTCGCCTCGGCACTCCTCGGGGTCCAGTGACATCTTGAGCCAGCCGCGATGGTCGGTGTCCATGTAACGAATGTGCGGATTGATCGCCATGGCGCCGTCCCGCACGGCACCAGGATAGGCTTCCGGCAGGTACTCGGCGAAACCTGGCGACGTGACCGACGTCGTCATGAATTCCGCAGCCACGGGCCGTTCCATGCCGATCGGCGTGAGCTCGCCCGCCATCGACGTATGCAGGTCTCCGCTGATCACGACCGGATTCGACGCGTACTTCGCGAGACTTGCCAGGAAATCCTGACGCGCCAGCGGGTAGCCGTTCCACGTGTCGAGGATCATCGGCGGATTGCCTTTACTCACCGCAACGTAGTGGTCCAGCTGCTCCCTGGGTAACAAAGCCGGGCTCTCGAGATCGAGCAAGGGCTCCAGGTCGGGCGATACGTTGGGCATCACCATGAGCTGCTGCCCGATCATCTGCCAGCGCGTATCCCCGGATGCCTTGAGCTGCTCGTCAAGCCAGGCCTCCTGGTCTCTGCCAAGCAGTCGACGTTCGGGATCCTCCATCGCGGCGATGATGGCTTCCTTCGACGTATCCTCTCCAACGTCGGGTTGTATGTCTCGTCCGTACAGTCGCGTGTCCAGCATGATCAGGCTCAACAGGTCTCCGAAGTCGAAGCGACGGAAGATTTTCGTTTTGCCCCCACGCGCCTCGGCTCGAATCGGCATCCATTCCAAATACGCCTGTACGGCCGCGTCGCGGCGCGTTGCCCAGTCGCCTTCAGACAGGTCATGATTCTGCGCACCGTCCTGCCAGGCGTCATTCGTCAGCTCATGGTCGTCCCAGACCACGACGAAAGGATGATTCTGGTGGGCGGCCTGCAGGTCGGGGTCGGAGCGGTATTGCGCATACCGGGTTCGATAGTCAGACAGGCTCGTGATCTCGTACGGTGGGTCTGGCACGCGGCCGAGCGCTTCGGCATGTTCGGTCGCGTATCCGCCCGGACCGTATTCGTAGATGTAGTCACCGAGGTGTATGACGGCATCGAGATCTTCCTGCTGCGCGATGTCCCGGTAGACATGGAAATAGCCGTAAGGATGATTGGAACAGGAAACCACGGCGAAATTGGCCGCCTCGACAGCGCCTGTGGGTGCTGTGCGGGTTCGACCAACCGGAGACCATGTGCCGCCCGCCTCGAATCGGAAGTACAGGCGCTCGCCCGCCGGAAGTCCGGCCGCATCGACCTTGACCGTGTAGTCTCGGCTAGCGTCGGTTGACACGTCCCCGGAAGAAACCACTCGGGTGAAGGCGGCGTCTCTCGAAATCTCCCAACGGACCTTGGTTGGAACGCTAACCCCGGCAATGCGTGTCCACAGGATGACGCGGTCAGACAACGGATCCCCGCTGGCAACGCTGTGATCGAATCGAGGTGTGTCGACGGGGCGCATCGACTTCGGTACACAACCGGCGAGCACAGCCGCCACGCCGCCGAGGAACAGCTTCAGAACACTTCGGCGCTTCACGACCCGTCACCCGATCCTGCAATCACAGCGTCGGCCTCGATCTCCACGACCATGTCCGGATGGATCAGCCGACTGACCTCGACCATTGACGTCGCTGGCGGAGATTCTCCGAATACCTCGACATGCGCCCGGCCGATCTCGGACCAGTCGTCGATGTTGGTGACAAAGATCCGTGTCCGCATGACATCCGAGGCAGCAGCACCGCACTCGGATAGCGCCTGCAACAGGATCTCGAGGCACCGCTTCGTCTGTGTGTAAGGATCGCCAACGCCGACGACTTTTCCATCGTCGCCGACGGCCGCCGTACCCGATACCGCGACGTGCCCGGCATGACAGGTGGCTCGACAATACCCGACTTTCGACTCCCACGGCGCGCCGGAGCTCACTCGCTTAAGCGTCATGTCGTACCTCATGTGAATTCGATATTTCAGCCATAACTTCCTGTTTATTATTCCTAAAAATGCATAAATAAAAGACATACAACGACAGCAGCGCATAGCCTGCACTGACCGGCAACGCGAAAGGCAAGCCGCTGGCAAATGCTGCAATCGGCGTGATCAGGGTCAGTCGGATCAGCTCGAACGCGTGTGCGACCGGCTTGCCGTCGCTGATAAACCCGAGGCTAAACAGCAGGCTCCAAAGCCACAGACAGGGAACCACCACCGCCGCTGCCCCATCGCGCGCGAACAAGACGCCGATGCCCAGCACGACGGGCACGAGCAACAGGAACTGAATCAGCAGGTAATCCCTGGCGCCCGACGCGATGGGCGGATCGTATTTCTCGAACCTGTCGAGATCTGACGGCGTGCGCGGCCACTCGAGCTCGACGTCGTCCGGCCTCCAGCCGGTGCGACGGAACCAGATCCCCAGTTTGTCGCGCCAGCGACGCGTCCTCGATGCATCGAACCAGAGGTAACTGTAGACCTGGACGTTCGCCCAGAACGGGTTCCAGCTGGCCAGCGGCTTTCTGACACCGAAGATAACCGGCTCGTCGTCGAGTTCTTCCTGGAACGTACCGAACAGGCGATCCCAGAGAATGAAGATCCCGCCGTAGTTTTTGTCGATATACGCGGCATTCTGAGCATGATGCACGCGGTGATTCGATGGCGTCACCAGTATCCGGTCCAGCACACCGAGCTTGTCGACGAAGCGCGTGTGAACCCAGAACTGGTAGATCAGGTTAATTGCGTTAGCGGTCACCAGTACTTCCACTGGGAAACCGAGCACAAAGAGCGGGACATAGAACACCCAGCTGAACAGGAAACCGGTACTCGTCTGTCGCAGGGCCGTGGACAGGTTGTACTCCTCGCTCTGATGATGAACCGCGTGCGCCGCCCACAGAATCGATATCTCGTGGCCAAGCCGGTGATTCCAGTAGTAGCAGAAGTCCCAGAGCACAATCGCGAGGGCCCACCAGGCGAGCCCGGTCGCCGACAGGTCGAAGTTCGCCAGGGGAATCTCGGCGATCGCCAGGTGCTCCAGGACGAGGCCCCACAACAGTATCGCGAGGAACCTCGTAAAGTAGCCGGTCGTGACGTTCAGCGTGCCGGCATTCAGGCTGTTGATCGCGTCGTTGAGCCGATAGAAGCCCGTGCCCCGCGCCTTATCGAGCAGCAACTCAATCGTCAGCGCGAGCAGAAAAAAGGGGACAGCGAGTGCGATCAGGTTCATCGCGCGAGTTTAAGTGATCGGGCGCATTACGTCTTCACAAATGCGCTATTCTCCGTGCCTCTCTGAGGGAATGCTGACGATGATCAACCACGCGGAAATTGCGATGCTCGAGGAAGCTCTTGAGACGCTGGAGGGGGGCTTTGCCGACCTGCCGGCTTTTGCCCCTGAGCTCGACCCGCAGCGTCTCAGGCCGGTCCTTGAAGAGGTCGCGACGCGGATGCAGGACAACTACCCGTACCCGCATCCCTACTATGCCGGCCAGATGTTGAAACCACCGCATCCTGTCGCCCGAATCGCCTATGCCTTGTCGATGTACATTAATCCGAACAACCACGCCCTTGACGGCGGCAGGGCCAGTTCCGCGATGGAAAAGGAGTGCATCCGGGACATCGCTGCGATGTTTGGCTGGTCCGAGCCGCTGGGGCACCTGACCGGTGGCGGTACGATGGCCAATCTCGAGGCGTTATGGATCAGCGACCGGTTGCATCCCGGGAAACGCATACTCGCTTCAGACCAGGCGCATTACACGCACGGTCGAATCACAGAGGTCTTAAAGATCCCCTTCGGCGCCGTGGCGTCCACTGCCACCGGCTCAATGGACCTGAAGGCACTCGAGAACGAGCTCAGGCAGGGCGACGTTGGCACCGTCGTCACAACGATGGGAACGACGGGCCTCGGCGCCGTCGATCCGCTGCCGGAGATTCTCGCGCTACAGGCGAAGTACGGTTTCAGGATCCACGCGGACGCCGCTTACGGTGGCTATTTCGTGCTCGCATCCGCCCTGGGCGACGACGTCCGGAGACGCTACGACGCGTTGACTGAGGTCGACTCCATTGTCATCGATCCGCACAAGCACGGTTTGCAGCCTTACGGCTGTGGCTGCGTCCTGTTCAAAGACCCATCGGTCGTCAAACATTACAAGCATGACTCGGCGTACACGTATTTTTCCTCAGACGAGCTGCATCTGGGAGAAATCAGCCTCGAGTGCTCGAGAGCCGGTTCTTCGGCCGTTGCGCTGTGGGCCACGCACCGGATGCTGCCTCCCGTCGCGGAGGGCGAATTCGCGACGTCACTGGATCGCTGCATTTCGGCCATGCACCAGGTGCGGGCCGCTCTCGACGCCAATGTCGCATTCACCGTGCTTCACGATCCCATGCTCGACATCATCGTATTCTCGGTCACGGGCGACGACGCCGAGACTATCAGTGCCGCAAATCAGCGCCTGTTCGATCGCGCTTCGAGGCGCAACCTGCACCTCGCCTTGATCGAGATGCCCGTCGAATTCGTCAGCAACCGCATGCCAATAGATGCAAGTGAAGAAGACACGGTCACCTGCCTGCGATCGGTACTGATGAAACCGGAACACGACGAGTGGGCGCACGACATCATCGGGGTCCTTAGCGAGTTGGGCGACTCGTGATCAGGTCGCGAT
>JAAUYD010236356.1_pt1 | contig 17755 bp, 16 predicted proteins | sample 7278101 | NCBI WGS metagenome assembly JAAUYD01 (sample SAMN14350128, study PRJNA611818) | marine sediment metagenome | isolation source: surface marine sediment (0.6m) | place: French Polynesia: Moorea | collected 2018-08 | reverse complement strand
CCGGCGACCTACGAGCGGCGGCTCGAGGAGCACGCCGCGCAGGTCGAGCGTTTCATGAGGCGCGCCTGCCGCGACCCGGCGCTTCGCGCCTACTGCGTCGGGCGCGTCGAGCGCGCGCCGTGACGTCGTGCGCGTCGATCGGGGTCACGTCGCGCCTCGGCCGCTGTGCTATCGCGTCATGCGGGGCGACGGCGCGTCGCCGCGCAGCGCGGAGGAGGCGCAGGAGATGATCGGTCGGTCGGGAGGGCGGATGGGCGCGTGGGCGGGACGGGGCTTCGGCGCCTCGCTCGTGGCGGTGCTCGTGCTGCTCCACGCCGCGCCCGCGCTGGCGCAGGGCTTCCTGACCGAGGCCTTCATCGATCCGACCGACGGCGCCTTCGATGCGAGCGACTGGCTGCTGAACAAGCGCGGCGCGCTGCCGGTGCCGATCATCATCACCGAGCCGGCCGTCGGCTACGGCGGCGGCGCGGCGCTGCTCTTCTTCCACCGCACGGCCCGGGACAAGGAGCGCCAGAAGGAGAGCCCGGGCGAGCCGCTCGGCCTGCCGCCGAGCATCTCGTTCGCGTTCGGCTTCGGCACCGAGACCAAGTCGTGGGGCGCGGGCGGCGGCCACTACGGCACGATCATGAACGACCAGTTCCGCACCCTGACCTTCGGCGGCTACATGGTCGCCAACGTCGATCTCTACATCGACGGCGCCTCGAACAGCATCCGCTTTCCGTACACGGTCGAGGGTGGGATCGTCAGCCACGAGTTCCACGCGCGGCTCTTCCGCAGCGACTTCTTCCTCGGCGCCCGCTATCGCTACCTCTATCTGAAGCCGAGCACGCCGGTGGCGGGCCAGGTGCCGCCGCCCTTCGATCGACTCTTCCAGTTCGACTCGGACGCGAACTCGGGCCTCTCGGTGCTCGCGATCTACGACAACCGCGACAACATCTTCACGCCGAATCGCGGCCAGCGGATCCGCGTCGACCACACCTTCTATCGCGAGTTCTTCGGCGGCGACAACGACTTCGACATCCTCGAGACGAGCTTCATCACCTATCACCCCCTCTTCGACGAGAAGCTCGTCGTCGGGCTGAACGTGGGCGCCGACTTCAGCTTCGGGGACGCCCCGTTCTACATGGAGCCCTTCGTCGACCTGCGCGGCGTGCCGGCCCTGCGCTACCAGGACGAGCGCGCCTGGCAGGGCGAGCTCGAGCTGCGCTGGCGCGTCTGGCGCCGACTGAGCCTCATCGGCTTCGCGGGCGTGGGCTGGATCGATGGCCGCAAGTCGGACACCTTCGAAGATCCCGGCGCGATCCCCGCCGGCGGCGTGGGCTTTCGCTACCTGATGGCGCGGCTGATGGGCCTCCACACCGGCGTCGACTTCGGGTTCAGCGAAGACACCTTCGCCTTCTACATCCAGACCGGGGGCGCGTGGTAGCGCGCACCTCTTCGGCGCCTCGGCTGGGGCGTCGTGCCCCATCTTGCGTGCGCCATCGAGTGGCGCTTCCCGAACGTCGAGTCGGCTCGCGTCGATCGCCGAATCGCTGTGCTATCGAGCATTCGGTCGGCGGTTCACGACGGCGAGCGTCCTCGGGAGGAGATCGCATGCAAAGCGCACCTCGCGTCGTGACGTCGCAGCGCGTTCGCGCGGCACCGCTCACCGTGATCGCGCTCGTGCTCGTCGGCGTGCTCGCTGCGCCCGGTGCGGGTCTCGCCTCGAACGTCCTGTCGGATGCGTTCATCGACCCGACCGACGGCGCGTTCGACACCAGCAACTGGCTGCTCGAGAAGCGCGGCTTCCTCCCCGTCCCGATCCTCGTGACCGAGCCCGCGGTGGGCTACGGCGGCGGCGCGGCGCTGCTCTTCTTCCACCGAACGGAGGAGGACATCGAGGCGGCGAGGCAGCGGGCCGAAGAGAAGGAGGCCGCCGAGCAGGAGGGCGCGGACGAGGGCGCGCCCACGGAGGTGCTCACGCACCCGCCGAGCATCTCGTTCGCCGCGGGCCTCGGGACCGAGTCGAAGTCGTGGCTCGCCGGCGGCGGCCACTACGGCATCTGGCTCGGCGACCGGGTGCGCACGCTCACGATGGGGGGGTACTCGTCGCTCAACGTCGACTACTACGTCGGCGACACGAGCTTCCCGTACAACATCGAAGGCTTCCTGGTGAGCCAGGAGGTCCTGCTCCGGATTCGCTCCACCGACTTCTTCCTGGGCGGGGCGTACGGCTTCCAGCTGCTCGATCCGACCTTCGGCGCCACCTCGCCGTCGGGCGAGGGCTTCGATCTCGACGCCGACAAGAATGCGGGCTTCGCGTTCATCGGCGCCTTCGACAACCGAGACAACATCTTCACGCCGAACCGCGGCCAGTACGTGCGCGTCGACGGCACGCTCTTTCGAGACAACCTGGGCGGTGATCACGACTGGGAGCTGCTCGAGACCAGCGTCATCACCTATCACCCGCTCTTCGACGAGAAGCTCGTGGTCGGGCTCCGGGCGGGGGCCGACTTCGCCTTCAACGACTCGGTCTTCTACATGGAGCCCTACGTCGACCTGCGCGGCGTGGCCGCGCTCCGCTATCAGGACGTGCGCGCCGGCGAGGGCGAGCTCGAGCTGCGCTGGCGCGTGTGGCGGCGCTTCAGCCTGATCGGCTTCGCCGGCGTCGGCTGGGTCGACGGCGAGAAGTCGGACGCCGAGGACATCGGGCCGATCCCTGCGGGCGGCTTCGGCTTCCGCTACCTCATGGCGCGGCGCATGGGCATGCACACGGGGGTCGACTTCGCATGGAGCGAGGACACCTTCGCGTTCTACATCCAGGTCGGCAGCGCCTGGTAGCCTCTCGCCCAGACCCTGTACGCGCGCCCCGCGCGCCGGAGCCCGACGCATGAGCCTGCGCATCGTCAATGCACGCATCGTGACGGAAGGCGAGGTGCGCGACGGCGACCTCCGCGTCGTCGGTGAACGGATCGACGCCGTCGGCCCCGGTCTCGAGGGCCGGCCCGGCGAGGCGGTGATCGACGCCGAGGGCGCCGTGCTGATGCCCGGCATGATCGACGACCAGGTGCACTTCAGGGAGCCGGGGTTCACGCACAAGGGCGACCTCGGCAGCGAGTCGCGCGCGGCGGTGGCCGGCGGCATCACGAGCTTCATGGAGATGCCCAACTGCAATCCGCTCACGGTCGACGCCGCGGCGCTCGAAGACAAGCACCGTCGCGCCGCCGACTCGGCGTGGGCGAACTGGGGCTTCTACTTCGGGGCGACCAACGACAACCTCGACGAGATCATGCGCGTCGACGTGTCGAAGGCGTGCGGGCTCAAGGTCTTCATGGGGGCCTCGACGGGCAACATGCTCGTCGACGATCCCGAGACCCTCGACGCGATCTTCCGCGCCTCGCCGCTCCTGATCGCGACCCACTGTGAAGACACGCCGACCATCGCCGCCAACGAGGCGGCGGCCCGCGAGGAGCACGGCTCGGACGCGCCGGCGCACCTGCACGCGCGCATCCGCTCGCGCGAGGCCTGCTGGGCGTCGTCCTCGCTCGCGGTCGAGCTCGCGAAGAAGCACGACGCGCGGCTGCACGTACTGCACCTGACGACGGCCGAGGAGCTCGCGCTCTTCGAGAAGGGGCCGGTCGAGGGCAAGCGCATCACGGCCGAAGCGTGCGTGCACCATCTGTACTTCGACGAAGGCGACTACGAGACGAAGGGGGCGGACATCAAGTGCAACCCCTCGATCAAGACGGCCGACGATCGCGAGGCGCTGCTCCAGGCGGTCGCCGACGATCGGATCGACGTGATCGCCACCGATCACGCGCCGCATACGCGCGAGGAGAAGGGGCGGCCCTTCCTCGATGCCCCCGCCGGCCTGCCGCTCGTGCAGCACGCATTGCTGACCCTCTTCGAGCACGTCCGGGCGGGGCGCCTCGACCTGCCCCAGCTCGTGCGCAAGGTCTGTCACGCGCCGGCCGCGCTCTTCGACGTCGCCGAGCGCGGCCACCTGCGCGAGGGCTGGTTCGCCGATCTCGTCCTCGTCGACGATCGCGCCGAGTACGTCGTCGACGACGAGCCGGTCTTCAGCAAGTGCGCGTGGACGCCCTTCGCCGGCCGCCGCTTCGGCAGCCGCATTCGCGCGACCATCGTCAACGGGCAGGTGGTCTGGCAGGACGGGCGCCACGTCGAGGCCCGGGCCGCACGGCCGCTGACCTACGAGCGCGGCTGAGCCATCGGCGCAGCCGCGGGGCCGGGAGCGATAGACTGCGGGGGGCGGCGGCCCGCGCGATCGCGGGCCGAGCCTTCGAGGTGAAGCCGATCGAGTCGTTCCTGAAAGAGCTCGTGCGTCGTCGTGTCCTGCGCACGGCCGGGCTCTATCTCGTCGCCGTGTGGGGCGTGTCGCAGGGGGCGGCCGAGCTCTTTCCGCTCTTCGGGGCGAGCGAAGACGACGTCCGCCTCTTCATCTTCGGCGCGCTCGCGCTACTGCCCTTCGTGGTGCTGCTCTCGTGGCGCTACGACATCACGGGGCACGGCGTGCGCCGCGACCCCGAAGATGCGCGCGCGATGCACCGCCCGGTGGCCGAGGCCGAGGCGACGCTCTCGGTCTCGCTGGCCGACCTGCCCGTCGAGCGGGTGCGCATCGAGCTGCGCGACGGCGAGGGCGACGACGTGGCGCTGCAGGTGCGCGACTTCGTGATCGGCCGCGAGCAGGGCTGCGCCGTTCGCTTCGAGGACCCGACGGTCAGCCGCAATCATGCGCGCGTCGACCACGTCGACGGTCGCTGGATGATCCGGGACCTCGGCAGCACCAACGGCACCTTCGTCGACGGCGAACGCATCGACGAGGCGCTGCTGCCCCCCAGCTGCCGCGTGCGGGTGAACGAGGCGGGGCCGACCCTGCGGCTGTCGCTCGTGTCGGCCGAGGACGAGGCCGAGCTGGCCCGGCTCGACGTCGGGCGTACGCTGGTGGCGCGCACCGGGTGAGCCCATTGTGGGGCAGGGGGATTCCTGTTACCCAGGATCCTCCGCGCACGGACGAGAGGACCCGCCGTGGTCGAAGAAGCAGCCGCCAACGCGGGATCCGAAGCGACGAGCGACGCGCCGATCCCGATGGTCCTCTGGGCCGGCACCTGGCTGCCGTACTCGCAGACCTTCATCTACGAGCAGCTGCAGGCCGAGCGGCGCTTCGAGTCGACCGTGTTCTGCCACCGCTACGCGGGCGACCACGAAGAGCGCTTCCCCTGGCCGCGCATCGAGACGCTGCCCGTCTGGGAGTGGCCCACCTATCTGCTCGGCCGCGTCGCGCCGACCTACACGCGGAAGCTCCGCGAGCTGAAGCCCGCGCTGCTCCACGCGCACTTCGGCTTCCACGGCATCCACGCCGCGGGGTTCGCGAAGCGCGAGAAGCTGCCGCTGGTCGTCTCGATCCACGGCAAGGACGCCGCAGCGCTCACGTGGGAGGCGCGCAAGCGCGTCGACTTCGTGTCGTATCGAAACTGGATGGCGCCGGCGATGTTCCGCACGGCGAAGCGCTTCCTCGCAGCCTCCGAGGACATGGCCGACATCCTGATCGCCTCGGGTGTCGACGTCGGCCGCATCCACGTGCATCGCCTGGGCATCCCGCTCTCGCGCTTCGAGGTGCACGAGCGCCCCGACGGCCCGCTGCGCGTGCTGATGGTCGGGCGCTTCGTCGAGAAGAAGGGGCTCGAGTACGGCATCCGCGCGATGGCGCGCATCCGCCAGGAGCTGCCCGACGCGCGCATGAAGATCATCGGCTCGGGCTTCCTCGAGAAGCGCCTCCGCCGGGTCGTCTTCGACCTCGAGCTCGAGGACGTGGTCGAGTTCCTCGGCGTGGTGCCGCCCGATCGCGTGGCCGAAGAGATGAGGCAGGCGAACGTCATGCTGGCGCCCTCGGTCGTGAGTCCGTGGGGCGACCGCGACTCCGGGCTCATCGTGTGCAAGGAAGCGGCGGCCACCGGGCTGCCGGTCGTCGGGACGTGGCACGGTGGCATCCCCGAGATCGTCGAGCACGGGAAGACCGGTCTGCTGGTGCCCGAGCGCCAGGTGACGCCGATCGTGAACGCGCTGCGCGAGCTGGCACGGAGCAAGAAGCTGCGCGACGAGCTCGGCCTCGCCGGCCGCGCCAAGGTCGAGCGCGACTTCGATGCCCGGGTGCAGAGCGACGCGCTCGAGGCGCAGCTGCTCGACGTGATCGGCGGCTGACGCCAGCCGCCCGCTCAGCGCGCTGCGCCCGCCCCTCGAAGCACCCGCGCCTCGTGCGCCGGCCACACGAGCTCGAGCCAGTCGCAGAGCACCGGCCGCGTGCGGCGCGGATCGATCAGGTCGTGGGCGGCGAACGCCTCGGCGCGGGGGAAGGGCGTGCGCCGGCTCGCCAGCATCTCCTCGAGCTCGGCGCGCTTCGCCTTGGGATCGGGCGCCGCGGCGATCTCGCGCCGGAACGCCACGGCGACGCCGCCCTCGAGCGGCAACGCCCCGGCCTCGGCGCTCGGCCAGGTGAACACCGTGCCGCGGGGGCCGTAGTGCGCGGCCGCCGCCACGCCGTACGACTTGCGCACCGCCACCGTGGCCCAGGGCACCGTCGAGCGTACGCCGGCGACGATCGCGTCGACGCCGTAGCGGATCGTGCCCGCCTTCTCGCTCTCGAGACCGATCATGAACCCCGGCTCGTCGACGAACGAGACGACGGGCAGGTGGAACGTCTCGCAGAAGCGCAGGAACCGGGCCACCTTCTGCGCGCCGTCCGCGCCCATCGAGCCCGCGTAGAACATCGGGTCGTTCGCGAACACGCCGACCGGCGTGCCCATGAGCCGCGCGAGGCCGACGATCTGCGAGCGCCCGTAGAGCGGGCTCATCTCGAAGAACGAGCCGGCATCGAAGACCGCCTCGATGATCCTGCGCATCTTGTAGACCTTGCGCCGGTCGCGCGGGACGATCTCGAGCAGCTTCTCCTCGCAGCGATCACGCGCATCGTCGGTCGCCTCGACGGGGGGCAGCCCGTCGACGTTGCGCGGCAGGTACGAGAGGAATCGGCGCGCCATGGCCAGCGCGTCGCGCTCGTCCTCCGCCAGGTTGTCGACGACGCCGCTCTTCAGGTGGATGCCCGGCCCGCCCAGCTCGTCCTTGGTCAGCTGCTCGCCCGTCGCGCGCTCGACCACGGCCGGGCCCGCGATCAGCACCTGCGACGTGTGCTTCGTCATGATCGAGAGGTGCGACGCGGCGAGCCGCGCGGCGGGGAAGCCCGCCACGGCCCCGAGCGCGATGCTGACCACCGGCGCCGTCTCGAGCACGGCGGCGATCGACTCGAAGCGCGGGTTCGCGAAGACCGGGTCGCCCATGGGCCGCGGCTGTCCCTTCTTGCCGCCGGTGCCGGTCACGCTGCCGCCGCCGCCCTCGAGCAGGCGCACGAGCGGCAGGCGCTGCCGCCACGCGAGCTCCTCGGCGTAGACGCTCTTGCGCAGGCCGGCCGGCGTCGGCGAGCCGCCGCGCTGGGTGAAGTCCTCGCCGCCGACGACGCAGGGGCGGCCGTCGACCTGCACCGTGCCGAGCACGTAGTTGGCCGGCGTGAACTCGACGAGGCGCCCCTCGTCGTCGGTCTCGCCGTAGCCGGCGATGGGGCCCTGCTCGCGGAAGCTGCCCGCGTCGGCGAGCGCGTCGATGCGCTCGCGCACCGTGAGTCGGCCCCTCTCGTGCTGTCGCGAAACCGCGTCTTCGCCGCCCATCTCGAGCGCGGCGGCGCGGCGCGCCTCGATGCCATCGACCTCGGGCTTCCAGCTCATCGCGTCTCCCGATGCCGCGCGGGTGAGGGTGGGGCGGTCTTCGAATGATCGCTCGGGGAGCGCGGCCCTTCGCCCTGCCGCCGACGCGCAGGGCCGCAGCATAACCCAACGCCCGACGCGCCCGGGCGAGGCGCGCGCGTCTGCGCGATGCTCGCTCCGTGCTGCCGTCGACCCTCGCCGCTCTCGTCCTGCTCGTCATCGCCGTGGTCTGCATCCGGCTCTTCGTCGGCGTGCCGCGGCCGGCGCGCCCCTCGCGCTTCGTCTCGAATCGCGAGCTCGCCTTCCTCGACGCCGCGGCCGACACGCTGCTGCCGGCGATCGACGACGGGCTCGCGCGACCCGGGGCCACGGCCGAGCTGGCCGACTTCGTCGACCGCTACGTCGGCGCGCTGCCGCCGCGCCAGCGCACGTTGATCCGGCTGATGCTCGTGTTCTTCGAGCAGTCGACGCTCTTCTTTCCAGCGCGCGGGCCGGGCGGCTTCCGGCGCTTCTCGAAGCTCTCGGTCGAGCAGCGCCACCGCGTGCTCGAGGCCTGGGCCAGCAGCCGCTGGGCCGTGCGGCGCTCGTTCTTCACGGCGCTGCGCGCCTTCGTCGTGATGGGCGTGCTCGGCCACGAAGACAACCTGCGTGCGCTCGGCCTGGCGCCGTGGGCCGTCGAGTCGCCGGTGATCGAGGCCGATCTGCTCTACCCGCCCATCGGCGAGCCGAGCGCCTCGATCCGGCTCACCGAGGACGACCTGGCCGGGGTGCGCGACACGCGACCGCTGCGCGACGCGGGCGGTGCGTCGTGAGCGCCGCCGCGGAGCATCCCTCGCGGCCCCCGGGCCAGGTGCGCGTCTTCGCCGACTACGATCGCGACCTCGCGCTCGAGGCCGACGCGGTCGTCGTCGGCTCGGGGCCGGCCGGCGCCATCGTGACCCATCGCCTCGCCGAGGCCGGTCACCGCGTGGTGCTCGTCGAGGAGGGGCCGCCCTTCACCCCGCGCGACTTCCGCCAGGACGCCGCCGAGTCGATGACGCGCACGCTCCGCGACGGCGGGCTGCGCACGACCATGGGCCACTTCATGCCGGTGCTGCAGGCGTGCGCGCTGGGCGGCGGCTCGCTGGTGAACTCGGCCATGTGCGTGCGGCCGCCGGCGTGGGTCTTCGACGAGTGGTGCACGCGCTTCGACCTCGAGCACACGACGCGCGACGCGCTCGATCCCCACTTCGACGCGGTGGCCGACTTCCTGGGCATCGCACCGACGCCCGACTCGGTGCAGGGCGCGCGCAACCTGCTCTTCAAGCGCGGCTGCGACGCGCTCGGCGCCGAGAGCGAGCCCGTCGAGCGCAACGTCCGGGGCTGCCGCGGCAGCGGCGAGTGCTTCACGGGCTGTCGGCCGCGCGCGAAGCAGAGCATGGACGTGAGCTACATCCCCGCGGCCATCGGGCTGGGGGCAGAGGTGCTGACCTCGGTGCAGGTGCAGCGCGTGCGCGCGTCGCGCACGCGGGCCTACGGCATCGAGGGCCGGGTCGTCGAGCCCTTCACCGGGCGGCTCGGCCATCGCGTGCGCGTCGATGCGAAGGTCGTCGTGCTCGCGGCGGGCTGCATGGCGACGCCGGTGCTGCTGCAGCGCAGCGGCGATCTCGCGAACGGCTCGGGGCAGGTGGGGCGCAACCTTCAGTTCCATCCCGGCACCGCGGCGGCGGGCGTCTTCGAGGAGCCCGTCGACCCGCTCTTCGGCGGCACGCAGAGCTATCAGTCGCTGTACTGGCTGCGCGAGGGCTTCAAGCTCGAGACCTTGTGGACGGCGCCGGCGGCGCTCGGGGTGCGCATGCCCGGGGTCGGCGCGTCGCTGGTGCGCCACCTCGCCGCGATGCCGCACACCGTGGTCTTCGACGCGATCTGCAGCACCCACCGCTCGCTCGGCACGGTGCGCGCTCGCTCGGGCTCGCTCGACCCGGCGATCCACTGGCGGCTGCACCCCGAAGATGCGGCGATCATGCTGCGCTCGGTCGAGGTGCTGTGTCGCGTGCTCGACGCGGCGGGGGCCGAGCGCATCCTGCCCGGCGTACACGGCCTGCCCGAGGTCATCACCCGGCGCGACGAGATCGACGCGATCGGCTCGCGCGATGCTTCGCCCGGCGACTTCACCATGGCCAGCAGCCACGTGTTCTGCACGACGCGCATGCACGGCCGCGCCGACGAGGGGGTGGTGGACGAGACCGGGCGCTGTCACGATCTCGACAACCTCTACATCGCCGACACCGGCGTCTTTCCGCGCTGCACCTCCGTGAACCCGATGTTCACTGTCATGGCCCTCGCTCATCGGCAGGGCGGGGCGCTCGCGGATCGACTCTGAGCCGAGGTCGGCCCTGCCGCCAGGAACACCCCGTGACCGACGACCCGATGCCCGAGCAGCTGCTGCGCGTGCTGCGCCCCGACGACCCGAGCCGTGTGATCGGTCGCGGCCACCCGGTGGGCGACATCCTGGAGGCGTACGAGTGGGAGGTGCTCGAGCGCGGCCTCGGCCACATGCGCATCTCCGCCCATCTGCCCGATGCCGTGCGCAACCCGCGCGGGCAGCTCTTCGGCGGCTTCACCGGCACCTACGTCGACTTCATGTCGCTCTTCACGTTCTGGGCGGGCCGCGAGCACGAGCGGGGCGAGAAGCGCCGCTGGCTCGCGACCCTCAACATGCGCGTCGACTACTTCCGCCCCGTGATGGGACCGCGCTTCGAGATGGAAGGCCGCGTCGTCCATCTGCGCGGCGGGACGGGCATGGTCGAGACCCGCTTCTTCGACCCGGGAGATGCCCCCGGGGGAGATCCGCTCGTCTTCGGCTACACGACGCTGCGTGTGACGGGCTGAGCCCGCCCTCGCGGCGGCGCCGGGGCGGCCGCAGCCCATCGTCCCATGCGCGCGCAACTCCGCCCTTCATCCCGGGCCCCGGTCGGCCGATGAGAGCCGTGGTGCCGGACGTCTCCCGGCACGCCGATCTCGCCTGGAGGGGCTCCGGCATGCGCGTTCTGCTGACGATCCTGATCCTCGCTCTGGTGTGGGCGCCCGTTGCGGCGTTCGCCGAGCCGATTCGTTCGCGCGGCAATCGAGTCGACTGCCGGCGCATGACCAAGCAGATCGATCACTACGAGAACGTGGTGCTCAAGATGGCGAAGGACCGCGGCAACAAGGCCTGGGAGGCCTCGATGGAGCTGCACCTCGCCAAGCTCAAGGATCGCCGAGCGGATCGCTGCCCCAAGTACCACGAGCAGCGCAAGTTCCTGATCCGTGCACGCGCCCAGGCGCGCGAGATCCAGAAGTACATCGCGATGGCCGGACGCGGCGCGCTGAAGTACTTCACCGGCGGCTGGCTGTAGGCCGGATCCGGGCTCGACCTTCTACGGAGCCGTGGCTGGGCAGGGCGGATCGCGTCGTCGAAGCGCGACACGCGCACGCCCTCACGATCGTCGTCCAGGCGTGCTGGCAGCGGTGGCGTGCGGTGCACCGTGATGGAGCCCCACTGCCCCGCATGATATTCTCGGTGCCCTTCCTGACGCGGGACCGGGGTCGACGATGAGCAACGAGGCGAGCTATGCGCGCCGTTCACACACCGCGATCCCGCGCCCCCACGGTGTCGTCTCGGTCACGAAGCACGCGCTGAGACACGCGGCGCTGTCGGCCGCCGCGTTGACCAATCACCGCATCGAGTCGCAGTTCCTGCGCTGTCTCTATCTGCACTACGTCTTCGACGACCAGTGCGACGCCTTTCGTACGCTCATCGAGCGCCTTCAGGGCATCGGCACCTTCGTCACCACCGACGAAGCCGTCGCGATGGCGAGCGGGGAGCGGCCCATCGACGGCCGCTACTTCCACCTGTCGTTCGACGACGGCTTCCGCAACGTGTACGAGAACGCCGCCCCGATCCTCCATGCGCTCGGCGCTCCGGCGATCGCATTCGTCCCGTCGCAGCGCATCGAGATCGACTACGCGACGGCGAGGCACTACTGCATCGAGACGACGCGGTACTCCGACGTGATCGAGACGAACACCTGGGACGAGCTCGCGAGGCTGCCCGAGCTCGGTGTGGAGGTCGGGTCGCATACGCGCACCCACGCACGACTCTCCGAGCTCGACTCCCAGGCCGCATACGAGGACGAGATCTACGGCTCGAAGCAGGATCTCGAGCAAAAGCTCGGGCGTGAGTGTCGCTACATCGCGTGGCCCTATGGCTCGCTCAGTGACGCGGATCCGGCATCGCTCGCCGCCGTCCGCGAGGCCGGCTACCGCGCCTGCTTCGGCGCCTTTCGCGGGACGGTCCGACCCGGCCAGACCGACCTGTTCGCGATCCCGCGGCATCACCTGAAGCCCGAGTGGCCGCTCTCGCACAACCTGTACTTCGCGCGGGGCAACATGGAGCTCGCGAGCTGAGCATGCGAGTCCTGATCCTGACCTCGTCGAGATTCGGGCTCGCTTCGCGCTGCATCCTGCCTCTGGTCGAGGATCCGCGGATCGATCTGGCCGGCGTCGTCCTCGCGCAGGTCGGGAGCGCCAACGCGGAGCGCATCCGCAAGCGAAAGATCGAGAAGATCAAGCAGATCGGCGTGCTCGGGGCGGCCAACGGGATCCGACTGCGTCGCTGGTATCGCGTGCCCGGTGCCGGTGACATCGCCGATCTCGCCGCCGAGGCCGGCGTGCCGGTGCACGAGAGCCGGGTCGTGAACTCCGACCCGACGCGAGAGATCTTCCGGAGCGTGGCGCCCGATCTCGCGCTCTCGCTCGGCAACAGCTACATCGCCCCGAGTGTCTTCACGATCCCCCGGTTCGGCATGATCAACGTACACATGGAGGTGCTGCCCCGGTTCCAGGGCGCCCAGAGCGTGATCTGGCCGATCCACGAAGGGGTGCCGCGCACCGGCTACTCGATCCATCAGATCGATCGTGGGATCGATACGGGCGTGCTGCTCCGGGTTCGGGAGTGGGACATCGAGTTCGGTCCTTCGCTTCGGCAGACGGTCGAGCGCAACATCGCCCGCGGCTTCGACGAGATTCCGGCCGACCTCTGCGACGTCGTCGCGGACTACGAGGCGATTCGGGAGGGGGCCGTGGCCCAGGAGCACGGACGCTCGTTCACGACGCCGACCCTCTGGCAGTTCCTGCGCATGCTCCGGCAACATCGCAGGCTCGCGCGGGCCGCGAGTGCGGCCACCTAGCGCGCGAGCGCTGCGACCGGGCGCGCGAGCATCGCAGCCGAACCTGGACGACCCTCGGGTGCACGAGACGATCCCCTGCACGGGGAGGAGAGGAGAGCAGCATGAAGCGCAATCGATTGGGGCGGACGGGGCTCGTCGTCTCCGAGATCTGCATGGGGACGATGACGTTCGGGAGCATGGCCGACGAGGCGGCCTCGGTCGCGATCCTCGACAAGAGCTTCGATGCGGGCGTCAACTTCATCGACGCGGCCGAGATGTACCCGGTGCCGCCCGACAAGAAGTGGGCCGGGCGCACCGAGGAGATCTGCGGCAAGTGGCTGGCGGGGCGCCCGCGTGACTCGGTGATCGTCGCGACGAAGGTCGCGGGGCCGGGCGGCGGCTGGTTCCAGGGGCCGCTGCGCTCGGGGCACACGGCGCTCGATCGCTGGAACATCGAGGCCGCCGTCGACGCGAGCCTGCAGAAGCTGGGCACCGACTACATCGATCTCTACCAGACGCACTGGCCCGATCCGCACATGCCGATCGAGGACACGATGGAGGCCCTCGATCGCGTCGTCGAGGCGGGCAAGGTCCGCTACGTCGGCTGCAGCAACGAGACGGCCTACGGCCTCACGAAGGCGCTCTGGCAATCGGACATGCACGGGCTCGTGCGCTACGAGACGATCCAGAACAACTTCAGCCTGCTGAATCGCCGCTTCGAGGACGAGCTCGCGAACGTGTGTCGCCGCGAGCAGGTGAGCTGCCTCCCCTACAGCCCGATCGCGGGCGGCGTGCTCTCGGGCAAGTACCAGGGCGGCGCGTTCCCCGACGGCGCGCGCTTCTCGACGTACCGGCACGACAAGGCGCGTGGCTCGGCCATGACCCGGCGCTTCATCAACGAGAAGTCGCTGGCGTCGGTCGATGCCTTCACCGCGCTCGCGCAGAAGGAGGGCGTGTCGGTCACGACCCTGGCGACGGCCTGGACGCTCAGCCACGACTTCGTCGGCTCGACGATCATCGGCGCCACGACGGCCGAGCAGCTCGACGACACGCTCGCCGCGGCGGGGCTCACGCTCAGCGACGACTGCCACGCCGAGATCGCGGAGATCACGCGCGAGCATCTCTATCCGATGGGCTGAGCGCGAGATGCCGATGCCCCGCCGCCGCCTCGCGCTCGCGACCGTGCTCGTCTCGCTGCTGCTCGCCGCGTCGGCGCTCGCGCTCGGCGGCGGCGCCGACGGCGAGTACGAGAAGCGCGAGTCGTCGCACTTCGTGCTCTACCAGGACGTCGACATCGATCGCACGTCGGGCCTCTACGGCAGCCGCCGCTTCGAGCAGGACGTGCTCGCCACGCTCGAGACGGCGTACGATCAGCTCGACGCGCGGCTCGGCCTGCGCCCCGATCGCCCGATCGTCGTCACCGTCCACGATCCCGCCATCTTCGACGCGCGCTTCGCCGGTCTGTTCCGGTTTCCGGCGGCGGGCTTCTACGGCGGCACGGTGCACGTGCGGGGCGGCACCGTGGTGGATGGCCGCCTGCAGCACACGCTCTATCACGAGCTCGTGCACGCGGCCTTCGACTCGGTCGCGCCGAGCCTCTTCGTCCCGGCGTGGATGAACGAGGGCCTCGCCGAGTACTTCGAGGCGCGGGCGCTCGGCAAGCGCGGGCTCTCGGGGCGCGAGGCCGAGGTGATGAACCGGGTCGTCGCCCGCGGCGCGGCGTTCTCGCTCGCCGATCTCGCCGGCGGGAGCTTCGGCCACCTCGGCCCCGACGGTGCCCGTGTGGCGTACCTGCAGTCGTACGCGTTCATCGACTACCTCGCGCAGCTGTCGAGCGAGCGGCGCCTGCGCGAGTGGGTGCGCGACTTCGTTCGCACGGGCGATCTCGACCGGGTGACCCGGCGCATCTACCGGGCCGATCTCACCGAGCTCGAGGCCGCCCACCTCGATGCGCGCCTGCTCGATCGGCCGCGTTGAGGCGGCCGGCGCAGCGCGAGCCGGTCGTCGTCGCCCGTTTCGGGCAGCCGTCCCCCGGCGTTGCTAGCTTGCGCGCCGTGCCCCAGCGAATCGGTGTCTCGACCCGCTCCCGCGCGCGCCCGGGGCGGACGTATCGCCTCTCCGTCGCGCTCGCCGGGTGCGTGCTCGCCCTGCTCGTCGGCGCGTCGCCGTGCCTCGCCCAGGGCGACTCGGCGGTCTCGGGCCTGCGCCGCCTCGACGACGCCGGCGGCTTCCCGCCCATCGGTGTGCTCCAGGATCATCCCCAGGATCGCGGCCGCTGGATCTTCTCGTACCGGTACCTGCGCGCCTCGAGCGAGGGGCTCCTCGACGGACGCGACCCCGTGCAGGTGAGCGACATCCTCGGCCAGCCGTGGAGCGAGGTGCCCACGAGTCAGGTCGACGAGGCCCACGTGATGAGCGTGGCCTACGCGCCGCTCGATCGCTTGACCTTCGAGCTCTCGCTGCCGTACCGGATCCGCGAGCAGCAGGTCGTGACCACGACGGGGGGTCGCACGCTCGAGGCCCGCGGCATCGGCGATGCGCGCTTCGTGTTCGTGATCCCGTTCATCGAGAACGTCGACCAGGCGACGCACCTGACGGCCGGCTTCACGTTTCCGACCGGCAGCATCCAGGAGACCGACGAGAACGGCGAGCGACTGCACTACGGCATGCAGCTCGGCTCGGGCACCTGGGACGTCGTCTGGGGCATCACGTACACCGGGCGCCACGAGCGCATCGGATGGGGCGGCGAGGTGCACGGCATCTACCGCATCGGCACCAACTCGGTGGGCTACACGCAGGGCACGATGTACGAGGCCTCGGCCTGGCTCTCGGCGATGGCGCACGACTGGGTGAGCTTCTCGGCGCGCCTCGGCTGGTCGCGGCGGACGAACGTGCACGGCAGCGATCCCACGCTCGACCTCGATCAGAGCCCGGCGAACAACCCCTACAACCAGGGCTGGAACCGCCTCGACGTGGGCCCCGGCGTCAACGTGCACCTGCCCGTGCTCGGGGGGCAACGGCTCGCGCTCGAGTGGCTCTTCCCGGTCTTCCAGGATCTCTCGGGGCCGCAGGTCGAGCGCGATTGGACGCTGGCAGCGGGCTTCCAGTGGCTCTACTGACCCGGCGCTTCGCGGTCGCCGCGCTGCTCCTGCTCGTGTGCGCGTGCAGCGACGGCACGCGCACCTACGACGTGCGAGGCACGGTGCACGACGTGCAGGTCGAGCGGGGGCAGGCGCTCGTCGAGCACGAGGACATCCCCGGGCTCATGCCGGCGATGACGATGAGCTTCGACGTCCCCGATCCCGAGGTCGTGGCGCGGATGCGCTCGGGACAGGTGATCGAGTTCGAGCTCGCCTTCGACGGACGCAGCTACGCGATCACCGACTTCGAGGTGGTGGGCTCGGCGCCCGAAGAGGAGGGCTGGGTGCGCTTCGGCGACGCGCTGCTGCGCTCGGACCCCGCGCCCGACTTCGCGCTCGTCGATCACGACGCGAGCCCCGCCCGCCTGGCCGACCTCGCGGGGAGCGTGCTGCTCGTCGACTTCGTCTTCACGCGCTGCGCGGGGCCGTGCCCGATCCTGACGACGAGCCACGTCCGCACCTGGCGTGCGCTGCCCGAGCGCGTGCACGATCGCGTGCGCTTCGTCTCGATCTCGGTCGACCCGGCCTACGACACGCCCGAGCGCCTGCGCGCCTACGCCGAGGCCAGGGGTGCCGACCTCGAGCACTGGTCGTTCCTCACGGGCCCGCCCGAAGAGGTCGAGCCCGTGCTGCAGGCCTTCGGCGTGGGGCGGACGCTCGGCGAGGGCGACCAGATCGAGCACACCGTCATCACCTATCTGGTCGACGGCGAGGGGCGCATCGTGAAGCGCTACTTCGGCCTGCTGCACGAGCCCGAGGCGCTGGCCCGCGACGTCGTGACCCTGGTCGACTCGAGCTGAGCGAAGCGCCGCGGCGACGGCGAAGCGCCGCGTCAGCTCGTGGCTGCGAGCAGCGCCGCGCCCCGCTCGCGCAAGCCGTAGTCGAAGCGCTCGGGCGCGAGGATCTCGGCGAGCAGCTCGAGCGACTCGACGAGGCGCGGCCCGGGTCGATTGAACCAGGCGTTGCCGTCCACCGCCGTGACCCGGCCCTCGCGCACCGCGCGCAGCCCGCGCCACTCGGCGACCGAGGCGAGACCGCGCGCCTCGTCGAGTGCGCGCTCGAGATCGAAGCCGCAGGGCATGAGGACGACGACGTCGGGGTCGGCCGCGGCGATCTCGCGCCACTCGACGTCGCGCGAGGGCTCGCCGACGCGCGCGAAGAGCGGGTCGCCGCCGGCGACGCGGACGAGCTCGGGCATCCAGCTGCCCGACACGATCGGCGGATCGAGCCACTCGAGGCAGAGCACCGTGGGGCGCTGCGCGTCGGCCCCGGTCCGTTCGCCCACCAGCGACACGCGGTCGGCGAGCCCGGCCGCGGCCGCCCGGGCCGCGTCGCCCACGCCGAGCGCGTCGCCGAGCCGCTGCAGGTCCGCGAACACGTCGCCGAGCGTGCGCGGCGAGAGCGTCACGACCTCGGGCGGCGCGCCCGGCCAGCCCTCGGCCAGCATCGCGTCGACCTGCTCCTCGCCGACGGCACACACGTCGCACTGCGCCTGGGTGATCAGGTGGGTCGGCGCCAGCGCGCGGACGCGGGCCGTGTCGATCTCGTAGAGCGGCTCACCGGCCGCGACGCGACGCCGCACGTCCGCGTCGATCTCGGCGCCGGGCGCGTCGACGACCAGCGAGCGCGTGCAGGCGGGCAGGGCGCGCACGTCGCTCGGCCAGTCGCACTCGTG
>JAAUYD010089597.1_pt1 | contig 17764 bp, 13 predicted proteins | sample 7278101 | NCBI WGS metagenome assembly JAAUYD01 (sample SAMN14350128, study PRJNA611818) | marine sediment metagenome | isolation source: surface marine sediment (0.6m) | place: French Polynesia: Moorea | collected 2018-08 | reverse complement strand
AGTGACAACACATATACAACATATAACTAAGATAAGGAGAAGACCCGATAAGAAAACTTTGCCTCAAGCAGGTACATTATTACAGTTTCCTTTTTATAGGTAATCCCTAATAGAGTTGTGTGTTGCAGCGTACTCATCTACGCATCCAAATGTCACAAATAGTGAAACTGCTGGTTTTACTACCACTCAAGGGTGTACACCAGAAACAAACTTCGCATAGCGCAGTTATTCTAGAGGGAAAATTCTCACAAGAGATAAATACTTTAGTTCAGTTTTACAACTTAAATATTAATTTTTGAGATTGAGATTGAGGTTGACCATGAGGTTTCGTGCTCTAATTATTGCACTCGTTGCTGTATGCATCGGTTTTCTAACCGCTTGTAGTGCTTCTCCCACAGACGACATCGCTAATTCTGAGTTTCTCACCTACGAACAAATTAAAGGTAGTGGTTTAGCGAATAAATGTCCCCAGCTATCAGAAATTAGTCGTGGCTCTATCCCTCTTGATGGTAGTCAGTCCTACGTTATTAGGGATATGTGTTTAGAACCCACTAACTTCTTTGTGAAAGAAGAACCAGTAAATAAGCGGCAAGAAGCAAAATTCGTCCCTGGGAAATTATTAAGTTTCTCAACCAAAGCCTACTCTTTGCTGAATATAGAAGGTCCTTTAAATATTAATGAAGACAATAGTCTCACCTTTGAAGAGAAAGATGGGCTTGATTTCCAAGCAATTACAGTCGGACTTCCTGGTGGCGAAAGTATTCCTTTCTTATTTACCATTAAAGGCTTAGTAGCTAAAACACAGCCTAATTTAACCAGCATTAACACTTCCACTGATTTTACAGGTTCTTTCCGAGTACCTTCCTATCGTGGTGCTACGTTCCTAGATCCCAAGGGCCGTGGTTTGGCTAGTGGTTATGACAATGCAGTGGCTCTTCCTGCTGAAGCTGATAACACTGAATACTCCAGTGCCAATATCAAGCGTTTTTCTGTGTTAGACGGCGAAATTTCCATGTCAGTTGCCAAGGTAGATAGTTCTACAGGTGAAATAGCCGGTACTTTCGAGAGCATACAACCCTCTGATACTGATTTAGGTGCTGACGAACCCGAAGATGTCAAAATTCGTGGTTTGTTCTATGCCCGTATAGAACCATCCGACGCTTAAACCAAATTTGTAGCAGGTAAAATTTTGATTCCCCTTTCTGGCTTATTTCTACCGCCAGCAGGGGTTTTTCTTTTATAAGATAAGCTGAATTAATATAACAAAAACTTTGCATTAGCTCCAAAAAATATAACATAAACAAATAAAAACACTTTTTATTGGCCATTTATATCTGAACTTCATTATCAATTACTCAAATTAAGTACAATTTCGGTTCTTACTTTACTAACAACTTTTCTATCTTGATTCTATGTAGTCACAAAAAACTACAGCAAATACAAAATCATCTTCCATACTCACTTTAATTGGGTTGTCAAGTTAACTTTTGTCAGAGATATGGCTATACATCATACAAGCCAAAATTTCCAAAAGGTAGCTAATTTTTGCGCGGGCATATGCTCGCAAAACTATAGTCAAAAGTGTTCTTTACCAATAATTTAATTAATACACGGTGCTATGCCAACCACAGTTACTAACGAACTGAAACATGAAATTTGGCAGTTGTTGCGAGAATATCAGAAATCTCCTACAGCAAAAATTCGTAACCAATTAGTAAAACTGAATTTTGGACTTGTACGCAAAGAAGCTTATTATTGGATGAATCAATGCCATGAAACCTATGATGACTTACTTCAAGTAGGCTGCCTTGGTTTAATTCGGGCAATTGAAAAATTTGATATTACTAAAGGCCATGCTTTTAGTTCCTTTGCCATTCCCTACATTCGTGGTGAAATTCAACATTATTTGCGAGACAAAGGTGTTACTGTACGCATCCCTCGACGTTGGTTAGCACTGCAACAACAAGCTGTGGGGATTTCCCGTTCTTTACGGGAGAAATACAATCGTCAGCCCACTGATGAGGAATTAGCCACTGCCCTGGAGATTTCCACAAGAGAATGGCAAGAAATAAAATTAGCATGGGCAAATCGTTCCCCCCTAAGCCTCGATGTACCGATTCAAGATGGAGAGGAAGGTTCTGTCTGTTTAGGAGAACTAGTTCCAGATCACCGTTATCGTAGTTTTCAACTCGCCCAAGAAGATAGACTCCGATTGCAACAAGGACTCGTACAACTAGAACAAAGAACCCGTGAAGTTCTAGAGTTTGTGTTTCTACAGGATTTAACACAAAAACAAGTTGCAGATCGTTTGGGTATTAGTGTGGTTACAGTTTCCCGTAGAGTCAAGAAAGGAGTGGACTCATTGAAACACATCATGAGTTTGACAGATGATTAATATCAAAAATCATTTGAACTCTAGTTTTACTATGGTTGTAATTACATAAATTGGCAATCAATATACATAAAGTTAGGTTATAAAGGAATCGGAATTCACCTTTGATAAAAATTTCATTTGGTAGATTTCACAACACAATTTCCTATAGCTTTTGAGAACAGCTAATGGGCATATATTCCAACAAATATTTCCAAATTACGGTAGTTGCTATTTTATCTTTGGTCATCGCTTCGTGTTCATCGCAAAGCGAGCAACAATCTAGCAATCCCCCTGCACCAACTAACACAGCCAAAAAAAATCCAAAAATACCTGACCAAGGTTTTAAAAATCCAGTAATTCCAGAGAAAAATGAATCATTAACAATTACTTCAAAAGGATCTAATCTCATTGAACTGACAAATCCTAAGGAACGGGAAGCAGTGGTATCTAAAGGCCGTTCCGATCCATTTGCCAAAATTGATGGGCAAATAGTCCCTATTCTACCTAATAGAACAGGTGTAAAGATCGCTAAAAAAAGAGTTCCGGTTTTGCCCACTCTGGTTAATCTGCAAAAAAAACCTAGGAAAGTAATTCAAAGGTCAAAACCCGCAAATAAACCAAAACCCACAAATAAAACAGTTATTGCTGCTGCAACACAGAAGAAACCAAAATTAACTCCTGTATTACCAAAAGTTCTACCCCAGGTGGTTCCTAGTCCAAAATTAGTATCAGTATTACCACCACCGCCACAACCAACTTTAGCTCAAGCTGTTTCTGTGTCAGGGGTAATATTAATTGGTAAAGAACCCCAAGCAATTATTAAAGTTCCAGATGAATCTACAAGCCGTTATGTGCAAGTAGGACAAAGATTAGCCAATGGTCTGTGGATCAAACGCATTGAAATGAATGAAGGTTCTGAACCTACGGTAATTTTGGAACAATATGGGATTGAAGTTGCGAAAATGGTAGGGGAAAATGCTGTTGAGCCCAAATCAACTGAAGATTCCACAAAAACCAATACTTAGTTAACATTACAAAAGGTATCGTGGGGTACACGATAACTCTAGGTTAAATATCCTAGTAAGTCTGTTGGAGATAATGCCCTCTGGGACTATTTAAGTTAAGCTCATTCATTGGTTCTTTCAAAACGGTGTAATGGTTTAAGTACTGCCGATAAGTGATAAATAGTTGTAAGGTATGTCTAAGAAAGAGAAAACCCAAGGAGTAATTATTGGAATCCCCCGCCTTATAGGCGTGGGGAGAATGTCAACTAAACAAGCAATTATTTTTATGGAACCTTTATAAATATGGAGACGAGGGAAAAAATTGAATTTACCAACTTACCTTTAGCAGTCTACCGCGAGATAGCATCACATTTAAGGCAATTAGAAGGGGTGAAGGTGGAATTAATTCCCCAGCCATCCTCACAATTTGATTATCAACAAAGCCAGATTGCTGGTTTACGGGTTGATTATACCCAAGATGTTACTCAGCAGATGGAGCAAATTTTAGCTTATTACCGCGATCGCTACACTAGTTAAAAAATATAGTCGTAGCTGCAAATTATAAGGCATATTCAAAACATTTGCAACTGCTTAAAGCCTAACATCTCATTGATTAAATTGATTAAATTGATTAATTGGTCGGGGTTAAATCCCCATCCAATTTTTTTGTTGCTTTGTATGGCACTACTAAATTAAGGCGCGGACATTTATAAATCATCATATCAAATCCGCTTGTGAGACTTACCATATTGTCGCCACCTAACCCCGTCCTAAGTCCTGCGGACACGCTACGCCAACGGACACCCCTCTGGTTAATCGGTCGAGCGAGGGGAAGGGGGTGAGGTTTTTGCGATAACGTTCTCATCCGGATTTCATATCAAACCTTTGATAGCCTGCTGTTCCCTGTTCCCTGTTCCCTGTTCCCTATTCCCTAGCACGTAGCCCTATATCTGTCCTCATTAGACTTCAAATTTCTCACCAATAAATTAACTTTTTATTACGAATCATTAGTAATACATAATTTACTCATCAAATATTTAAAACTAAAAGATAACTGTAAGTGGGCTAATCTGTTAACTAAATTTACATTTAATTAAATTAGTACTACAAAAAATGTTAAGAATAATTACAGATTTTGATGGTCCCATTATTGATGTGTCCGAACGTTATTATCGCGTTTATCAAATTTGTTTAGAAAAAAGCCGCCATCGGGAGCAAACAGTTAAAGAATTGACAAAAGCGGAATTCTGGCAGCTAAAGCGAACGCGTGTTCCGGAAACACAGATTGGAATTATTTCTGGGTTGGATAAAGCCCAAGCCCAAACCTTCTCCCAAATGCGGCGACAAACCGTACACACACAACCTTACTTCCAGTATGACTGTCTAGCATGGGGTGCAGTGAATACCATGCTAAAAATTCAGCAAATGGGTATAGATTTGGCAGTTATGACTATGCGCCGAGTCAGGGAGTTAAATTATGCTCTAAATCGGTACGATTTAGGTGATTTTTTCCCAGAAAATCGCCGTTATTGTTTAAGTAATGATTATATAAAAACCCGTGATGTAGAAGACAAGCCATTGCTAATGTCACGAGCTTTAGAAGAATTGCCAGCAGCTTATGATACCTGGATGATTGGAGATACGGAAGCCGATATTGTGGCAGCAAAAAGACACGGGATAAAAGTAATTGCAGTGGAATGTGGTATCCGCGATCGCGTACAATTAGAGTCCCAGCAGCCAGACTTAATTGTTAAAGACTTCAGTTGTGCAGTGAACCTGGTTCTAGAAAACTCCCTACAGCAAGTAGGATAGATAGCAAGTGGGTGATACTCGATTCTGAATCACCCACCCCTATATAATCAATATGAATTTATCAGCGTAAAAAGCTACTAACCAGCCATAAAAAGATAAAACTGACTACTGTAGAAAACTGATTTGGTTCTAGGTTAATAGAGGCGAGCTGTGCAGACAACCAACTGGCAAGCAATCCTCCACTAACTAAACCAACAATGAGAGTCAGAAAAGTTAATAAAACAGATCTGCCAAATTTGCCTTCTTTGAAATTGAGAAAGTAAACACTAACTCCTACACCAACAATCAATACCAGCTGTAGCATTGTGTCACCTCCAGCTGGATAAAACACACTAATAGCACTTAAGCCTAAAAACCATGCTCCAGGCAGCAGTATATCTCTAGGTGAGGGTTGAGCCAGTATATTTTGTAGCCATGCAGGGGACTGTTCGCGTGGGGTTGATGTTTCTTTGGGCAACGCTTGAACTAGGCGTTCTGGAAAACGAATGCGCTCGGGCACTTTAATTTTGCCTTCTTGGCGCATCCGCAGGCGTTCCATTAAAATCGCATCATAGGCAGCTTCAATCACTTCCAGATGCTTGCTATTGTCACTGTGTTCTTCCAGTAGACGAGTGCGAACATCTTGAATTTCATCGAAGGTAGCTTCTTCTGATACCCCAAGTGTTTCGTAGGGATTTTGATCGCTCATGGTGAGTTTATTACTTCTGCCTCTATCGTCGGCAATCTTTGACCTTTGCAGAAAAAAACAAATTAATGTTTTAATTGGCTCGAAAGCTAATATTCCGTTAGATTTTGACACCCTAATGGGATACTAGCACGGATTAAATTGACCAAAATAGTAATTTTAACTATAGTCACTTTAACATATTGTTATAACTCAGTGTATATCCTCATGTCGTTGATTGGTTAGGGCTTTACTCTAGAATTTGATAGAAAGAAATTTAGTAGGTCTTTAAATTTATGAAAAAGTTACCTTTTTGTTTCCTGTTTGGCAATTTACACTACCTTGATAACAAAATAATTCCTTTATCCTGTCAATAAGTTGTGCCATCAAGTCGCATATAGATTTAAAATTGAAGAGTTTTCTACAGTAATATGACTGAATTCATTAAGTAACTTAGTTTACTCCAATGATGTTTTATAACTGATGTGCTTAACATAATGGAAACAAAATTAAATCAGTGCAAGAATCACAATGCAGTACACAATCAATGTATATACGTCAGACTGTTATCTGAATTAAGCTATTATTCGGAGGTCAGGAGATTGCTATTGTGACCTTGTATTTCATTCATTGTTTCCTAAACGGAAACAGTGGTTCATACTAAATCCGTCTGTTAATCCTATGAATGTTTGTTTAAAGTGATAGTCATGGCTCCAGCCAAGATTCTTGTTGTTGATGACGACCCTGCGGTTCGGAATTTAATCCAACGCTTTTTGATGAAACAAAGCTACCAGGTGGAGGCTGCCGAAGACGGTAAGACTGCCTTAGCTTTATTTGAGCAGTTTAATCCAGATCTGGTTGTTTTAGATGTGAATTTACCAGATGTTATCGGTTTTAATTTATGTCAAGAGATGCAAAGTCGCAACGGCGTTTTTGTCCTCATGCTCACTAGCCGTGCGGATGAAGCTGATAAAATTCGTGGCTTTTCTAAGGGTGCGGATGATTACCTGACCAAGCCGTTTGGTTTGGGAGAGCTAGAAGTCAGAGTAGCCGCAATATTGCGTCGCCAGCGAGTTGTAACGACAGCAGAACAAAAACGTCTGGTATTTGAAAAACTGATGATAGATCCAGTGCGCCGAGAAGTGACATTAAATAGTCAGCCAATTTCTTTAACTGCACTTGAGTTTGATTTATTACATTTTTTAGCTAGTCATCCTGGTCGGGTTTGGCGACGAGCTGAACTGATCCAGGAGGTATGGGATTATGAATATGTAGGAGACCAAAGGGTTGTTGATGTACATATTGGTCAAATCCGCAAAAAGATTGAAGCCGATGCGACTCAACCTGCATTAATTCAAACTGTACGAGGTGTTGGGTATAAATTTGAATGTCCAGCCCAATCCCAGCAGCTAGAGAAGGTTTAATAGTTTACAGTTAGCGGTCAATCATTAATTATTCTTATATTAATTATTTTGACTTAATGCTCGTAACTACAATAAATCTCAAGCATCTGTGGATAAATATTTCAAATCAGGCATTTTTTGTAGAGAAGCTGATATGTTTCCCAGGTGTGTGCATTACCGCTACATAAGAGTCTAACATACTCCAACGGCAAGTAAAGTTGTTCTCATACGTGTCCTACCTACACTGACCTGACGGTACAGTGTAGGCTTCTTGGCGACTCCAGGTGAAAAATTTATTAAAGATTTATTATAGAAAGGTTTACTATATAAACTTTTGGTGGTTTCCATCTGTCACAATCACTTTTACCAACGGATGGTTTACTTTTAAAATTGGTACTAGTTTGAGAGATAGGCACCTTGAAGGCTTTTAAATAAAAGCAAGCTATGTAGGTCAATCGTTGGCTACAGTCACCTCTCCACCATCAGTTCCTTCTGGTAATTTAGACGTATCTTGAACGTCAAAAATATTTAGATCAAACCAGAAAGTTGTGCCAACACCAACTTCGCTGACTAAATGAACCTTGCTGTGGTGTTTTTCTTCAATAATATTTCTGACAATTGATAGGCCTAAACCAGTACCTTCGAGGGTATGAACTCGGTTTTCTACTCGGAAAAAGCGGGCAAAAATAGCTTGTTGGTCTTCCAAGCCAATACCAATACCAGTGTCGGATATTTCGATGCGGACTTTATGTTGTTTTTTGGGGGAGTTGGGTTTTGTTGGTAATTTATAAGCACGTAGAGCAACTTTTCCACCGGCTCTGGTAAATTTGAGGGCATTTCCAACTAAATTAGCCAATACTTGCAGCAATAAATCATAATGACCAACTACTGGGGGTAATTCGGGAGCTATATCTTGTATGAGTTCAATACCTTTATCTTTTGCATTTAGTTGATATGTACGTAGGGTTTGCTCGATCGCCTGGGCTAAGTCTACTCCTTGTAACCTATAACTACGTCCAGATTCTAGTTTGGACAAATCCAATACGTCATTCACTAAGCGTGTTAGGCGATCGGTTTCATGATTTACTGTTTCTAAAAATTCTTGTCTTTCTTCTATACCTAAATCTTCTCCGTACTCATGTAATGTTTCGATAAAGGATTTGATATTAAATAGGGGAGTACGCAGTTCGTGGGAGACGTTACTGATAAATTGGCTTTTGGCTTCGTTGAGTTCTACCTCGCGGGTAATATCTTGTATGGTAATAGCGATGCCTTTGATACTTTCCCGTTGTAAGTTTAAAACTGTGGTGAGGAGAATGCGAATAGCTTTGTTCGTAGGTTCTTTGAGGAGAATGCGGAATTCTGCACTGTCACATTCCCCCGATGCCATTTCGTATAGGGGACGGGTAATTTCTGCTTGGACTGCGGATGGTAAGTGATGGAGAACATTTTTACCTACAATGTCAGATGTATTATCCCAGCCAAAAAGCTGACTAGCAGTGGGGTTAACTAAAATCACCTGCATATTATTGTCAATTAGTACCGCTCCATCGGCAATGGTGGAAACCAGGGTTTCTAGTTTTGCTTTTTCGGCGGTTAATTCTTCTATATTTTGCTCTTCATAGCGTTCTAAACGCTCTGCCATTTCATTAAAGCTAAAAATTAATTCCCCTAATTCTCCACCCAAGGGTAAGTCAATACGCTGCTTAAAATTGCCCGTTGCAATTTGTTTGACTCCTCCCAATAATTCCTTGATGGGTTTGGTAATAGTTAAAGCATTAATAACTCCTCCTAAAATCACCATTACCCAAATAGAGATGAAAACTGCGATGGTCACATCACGGGTAAAATTGGAGGAAATTACTGCTGTGGGGTTGGGATTAATACCAATTGCCAGCACACCAAAATATTTGTTATTAACTACCAGGGGTACAAACACATCAGTCACGATTCCTCCGGGACTCATGTGTTGACGCACCATAGGTTTACCCCCATGGGAAGCATAGTTAGCTGGTAATTTAATGCGCCTTTCAATGGTTAGAGATGTTTCCACCTCTGGATTGAGAAAAGGAATACCAAAAAAGATTTTTCCTGTTTCATCAGCATAGAGCATATAACGGACGCTGGTAGTGGTGCTGTAGAAGCGTCGAGAAAATTGAGCAACTTCACTCAGATTATTCTGGGCTACCAGAGGTGTGACATTGGCCGCAAGGAGTAGTCCTAAATCGCTACCAAAGCGGGTATCATTGAGGCGAGCATCCTGTTGAATGGTATTTACTGCCCAAAAGGTCAAACCACTCATAACCAAGGATACAATTAACGTAGCGGCAGCCAAAAGTTTGGTCTGGAGAGTAAACTCAGACCACCAATTGGCGATCGCTTGTCGGATAGTTTTACAAATAGCAAGCATTTTAAAAAAGTTGTTAGTAGTTTTTTCTAAATAAACCCCAACAACTAAAAAATTAACAGTAAATTCGACAAATAGGGAAGGAGTTAGGAGTTAGGAGTTAAGAGTTAGGAGTTGATAGTGGATAGTTAAACCTCCCACACTTCCCACACTTCCAATCACCTAACTCGATAACCGATGTCGCGGCGGTAATATATTCCCTCAAAGTCAATACATCTAATTCCAGCATAAGCTCGATCTAATGCTTGTGGGAAATTGTCTCCGATTCCAGTGACGTTTAAGACTCGCCCTCCGTTTGTCACGATTTGTTGACTTAAGAATTGTGTACCTGCATGAAATACTGTTACTCCCAATGCTTGGGCTTGATCGATTCCTGCGATCGCTTTTCCTTTTTCGTAATTGCCGGGATAACCGCCGGAAGCAGCTACTACGGTGGCGGCTACTCCTGGTTTCCAAGTGATGGGTGGCATTTCTCCTAGGCGTTGTTGAATACAAGCCAACATTAATTCTTCTAAGGGTGTTGCCAACAAGGGTAAGATTACTTGAGTTTCGGGATCGCCAAACCGACAGTTAAATTCTAATACTTTAAACTCTCCTTGGGGAGAAATCATCAAACCGGCATATAATACCCCGCGATAATCAATACCCTTGGCTCTTAAAATTGCGATCGCTGGTTCTAATACTTCTGTCTGTACCTTTGCCATTAATTCTGGGGTGGCGATGGGTGCAGGAGCATAAGCTCCCATGCCGCCTGTGTTATCCCCTGTGTCCCCCTCTCCAATCCGTTTATGATCCTGGGCTGGTAATAAGGGGCGAATCGTCAATCCGTCGGTTAATGCTAATACCGATACCTCTTGTCCGCTCAAATATTCTTCAATCACCACAAATTTTCCCGCACTGCCAAATTGTCCTTGGAAGATTGACTCAATGGCTGATTGTGCTTGTTCAATTGTGGTGGCGACAATTACTCCCTTTCCTGCGGCCAAACCATCTGCTTTGACAACTATGGGCGCACCTTGGGTTTGTACGTAGGATTTTGCCTCTGGAGCCTGGGTGAATACCGCCGCCTTGGCTGTGGGAATGCCTGCTGCTTGCATTAAGGCTTTTGACCAAGCTTTACTTGCTTCAATTTGTGCCCCTGCTTTGGTAGGTCCAAATACCATTAAACCTTGGGTACTTAAGTAGTCGGTAATACCTGCTGCTAGGGGCACTTCTGGTCCTATGACTACCATATCCACCCCTTCTTTGAGAGAAAATTGACTAATTTTATCAAATTCATCTACCTTGAGAGGTAAATTTTGGCAACCCGACATAATTGCCGTACCGCCATTGCCAGGGGTGCAATACACTTGCTCTACTTGCTGGGATTGTAGTAACTTCCAAGCAAGGGCATGTTCTCGCCCTCCATTACCAACTACTAAAATTTTCACAAATTTCCTTACCAACGCCAACAAAGGGAGAAGACCCGAAGGCTACTCTTATTTTAATTTTTTCAGCTATCAAAATTTTTTTCAAGATATTATCGTAGACTAGCAACAGCTTTTTTGATACTAGTGGTCTGTCCCATTAGTTTTAATGGGTTGGGTAATGAACCGCAAAGAGCCCAAAGGAAGGAAGAAAGAAGAGAAATAGAGATATTCAATTTATCCATTTACTAATATTTTTTTGGTTAAAAAATATTTTTTTAGCCTAAGTATTAATAAAGACCATCGTGTTACAACAAAGCGTTATGCAGCGCCGAAAATTAAATGTTCTACTATTTTCCGAACACCAGATAAACCTGGAATTCCAGGAGAAGGGAAGTGTTGCTAATCTGACTGGGGATGGAAATTGCTTGTGCAAAATACTTAGACAAATAGGGGATATAAACAGTCAAGACTTTACACAGTTAAAAATAATTGAAGTTGATAATTTTTTAGAAGCTACATCGGTTTTACAGTCTCAATCACTTGATGTAGCAATATTAGATTTATCTGATAATTACACCCATGGTTTAGCAATTATCTCCGATTTGTGTTCCTTTGCTCCCCAGGTAGCAATTATAGCGATCGCTAATTGGGAAAATGAACAGATACTATTGAGAGCGATTCGCATGGGAGCCCAGGAATATTTAGTAAAAAGTGAGGTATCTCCCCAAATTTTACGACGTACTTTACTATGTGCGATCGCTCGTCAACAACGTCACAGGGAAATTACAGAGAACCAAACATTACACAGAAGGGAAAATTATCTCCGTAGGCAAAGCCATGCTTTAATGCAACTGGCAAAAAGTCAGACGCTACAACAAGAGAGTCTCCAGGCTGCATTCATGGAAATTACGGAAGTTGCTGCTACAACTTTGCAAGTACAGCGAGTGAGTATCTGGCTATACAACGATAATTACTCAAAAATTGAATGCATGGATGCCTATGATGCTAGCACTAAAGTTCATACTTCAGGAATGTCACTGTTAAAAGCAAATTATCCAGATTATTTTCAAGCATTAGAAGCACAACGTAGTATTGCAGCCACTGATGCTATAAACGATGGGCGTACTCAAGAATTGTCAGCTACATATTTATCTGTATTGGGGATTACTTCTTCCCTAGATGCTTCAATTTGGTTGGGTGGGAGTTTGATAGGAGTGGTTTGTCACGAGCATATTGGAGAAGTTCGTCAATGGCAATTGGAGGAAGAGAATTTTGCTGGTTCCATTGCGGATTTTGTGTCTTTAGCCATAGAAGCTAGTGAGAGAAAAGCGGCTCAAGAAGCACTAAGACAAAGTGAAAGACAATTTCGGGCGATTTTTCAGCGTTCTTCCATCGGTATTGGTTTGGTAGATATGAAAGCACGGATTTTCGATACTAATCCAGCTTTGTCTCAGATTTTGGGCTATAGCCCACAGGAGTTATGTGGTAAGCGGTTCACTGATATTATTTGTAGGCAGGCTGGGGATTTAGAGCTTTATAAACGACTCCTGTCAGGAATAGAGGAGCGTTTAGAAATGGAAAGGCAATTTTTCCATCGCCATGGACATTTAGTTTGGACTCTTTTAAATGTTTCTTTGATTACCAACAGACATGGCAAACCAAAATTTTTCCTTGCCATGATAGAAGATATTAGTAAGCGCAAGCAAACTGAATTGCAACTACTTGCTAGTAAAGAAGCTGCGGAAGCAGGTAGTCGAGCCAAGAGTCAATTCCTGGCTACCATGAGCCATGAATTACGTACTCCTTTGAATGCAATTATGGGATTGTCTCAATTTTTGCAACAAGAAATAGTCGGAGATTTGAACGATCAACAAAAAAAATACATTGATTGTATTTATCAGAGTGGAGAACATTTACTGGCACTAATTAATGATATTTTAGATTTGTCTAAAGTAGAAGCGGGCAAAGAAGAACTAATACTGTCTAAATTACACATTCAAGACTTGTGTAATTATGTGATTTCCACAGTACGCGATCGCGCTTTGGAAAAAGGATTACAACTAAAAACAAAAATTGATCCTCAAGCAGAGATTTGTATCGCAGATGACCGAAGATTGAAGCAAATTTTGCTGAATTTACTCACTAATGCGATTAAATTTACTCCAGAAGGTAAAGTTTCCCTAGAAGTCACAAAAGTAAGACGAGGAATTACTTTTACTGTGATTGATACGGGTATTGGGATTGCTTCGGAAGAATTAGAATTTTTATTTACTCCTTTCAAACAACTAGATAGTCGCTTGAATCGCCAATATGAGGGGACGGGATTAGGTTTGGCTTTGACACGCAAGTTAGCAAGATTACATGGAGGAGATTTAACCCTGGAATCTACTGAAGGCAAAGGTAGTCGATTTACTTTATTTTTACCTGTGATTAATGCCCAGGAAAATTATCAATTTAGGACAAATGGAGATGCTAGTTCATGGGAAAATTCCGGGTGTAGCATCTCTGGGTTTGTTGCTACTCCCACAACTAAACGTATTTTTTTGGTAGAAAGTCAAGAAAAAGTAGCAAAATTATTACAAAATTATTTACAGGCGATTGGTTTCCAAGTTGATTATTTGCCTAATGATAAGGGGTTTTTAGAGAAGGTACATACTCAACAGCCAGATTTAATTTTATTAGATGGGGACTTAGAAAGGGATTCCCTGGAGGGACAGATTACGGGATGGGATTTGCTGGCTCAGTTGCGACAACATGAAGATTTGCAAAATTTGCCAGTGGTGATGATGATATCTACAAGTACTAAAGATATGAGGCGTTATCCAGTGAGTGCTAATGATTATTTGACTAAGCCTTTAAAAATTGTCCAATTAGAGTCAATTATTATGCAATATCTCAGTTAGATTGAAGAAGGGAACAGGGAATAGGGAACAGGGGACAGTTTTCTGTTCCCTTTTAATTAATTTTATTGTCGCTTTATTTTTTGCCAAAATTCTTGATAGGAATGATTAATTGCTTGCATTGCAGCTGGGGCAGTGGCACAATGATTAACATCAGGATGATATTTCCTTGCTAATCGGCGGTAAGCATTCTTGACATCCCGGGGACAAGTATCCGGATGTACACCAAGCACTTCCCACCACTCACCAGATGTTGTGAATTCATTTTGAGACTCATCAATACCCCACATTTGCTGCCAAATTTTCACCCTACCTCCCCTACTGCCAGTTAATAGTGTTTTACTATCAGGGCTAAACACAACTGAGGAACATCCTGAAAGGGTTTGCAGTAATTTTCCATTGTGGAAGTTCCAAAGTTTGATTGTACCGTCAATGCTACTGCTAGCAAGGATTTGACCATTAGGAGTGATAGCAATGGATGTTATTGGCGCTGAATGTTCAGTGAAGGTAGAAATTAATTCTCCTGTGTGCAAATTCCACAGCTTGATAGTGCTATCTTGACTAGCACTAACTAAAATATTACCATTAGGTGCGATAAGCCGGAGGCTTGACGCTTCGCGTATCGCAACTGTTGTGACTGCATCCAAATGTCCGGTAATAGTTTGTGGTTCTCCAAAGCTATGCAAATCCCAAATTCTTATAGTTTTATCCACACTACCGCTAACTACGGTTTTACCGTCGGGACTGAAAACAACTGATAACACTGCACCAGAATGGCCATTTAAGGTACGTTTTAATTGTCCCGTGTAGCATCTCCAAATTCTGACTGTTTTATCTGCACTACCACTAGCCAGAAATTTACCATCAGCACTGAAAGTTATAGAATTAACAAAACCATTGTGACTGTAGGGGGAATTTCCATCAAAGAAAGTTTGATGAAAAGTCTTTGTCTCTAGATTCCAACTAGAAATTTTGCAGTCCACACAACCGCTAGCTAAAGTTTTACCATTAGGACTAATAGCAACAGATAAAACCGCTTCAGCTTGTCCAGCAAAAGTGTGAAGCCATTTTCCTGTGTGTAAATCCCACAAATTCACAGTTGCGTCATTACTTCCAGTAACAAATATTTTACCATTAGAACTAATAGCGATCGCATTTACTGCTGCTGAGTGTTGTTTAATAGTTTTGACACATCTCCAAGGTTCTGGTTGCTGATGTGTTAGATTTACTGGCTTTTTATCCTTTCGATGATACTTACTACCAACACGGGATTTGTTCCTTTTCTTTTCCCCTACAGTTGGGGAAGACGGGAATTTTTTTCTCGGATAAGTTTGTTTGACTTGCTGTTTTAGTTTCTGTAATTCTGACTCAATTTCCAAAGCTGCAAATTTTTGGTTAATATCCTCCCCAGATAAAAAAGCTTCTAACTCTAGCACTGCTGAGGAGTAGTCTTCCATGTAGGAAACTTTAGCTTCCATCCGTTCAAAAACCTGTGTTGGAGTTTCCTTTACCCCAGATTCATCCAAAAGCTTGGCGATACCATAACCAGCCAATCCAACCACCGCACCCACAGCAGTCATGGAGACTGTACCAATCCCCAAGGCTAAACCAACCTTGGGTGCAACTACTCCCATACCACCGATAAAGTTGGATGCAATTACACCACCCACCGCACCAATACCCGCAGAGGCAAAAGCGGTTGTATCCCCTTCTCCTATTCCCTTGAAAGCGCCATAAACTGCTGCACCAGCCACAGCACCAGCACCCATCGTGGGAACTGTTCCAATTCCCACAGCACCAAATCCCCCGGCTAATCCCATACCACCGACTGTGGCGGAAACACTTGCGCCTGTGACTGTTCCTGTGGTAATAAATGTTGCTGCGGTAGGGGATGTATGAGTCATTTTGTTACTTGGTTAAGTCTAGAAATAATACTTTTTTAAAAGAAAAATATACAAATATACCTTGGTACTTGTACTTAAATATAGGAACAGTGGAGATAATTGAACCGCAGAGGCGCAGAGGACACAGAGAGGGGATGAGGGGATGAGGAGGTGAGGGAAGGAGTTAAAACCCTCAACTATCAACTATCAACTCCTAACTCTTAACTCCGAACTGTCAACTGTCAACCGTCAACTATCAACTAACAACTAACAACTGATAACTGAAATGACCTTTAACCCCCATCTCTGAGATATTGTGAAATAAAGCATCTAAAATTTTTAAAGCCGAAATTTTAATGACATCAGTAGATTTCCCCAAACATAAAAAAGCCAAAGCCCTCAAACCCGGAAGCACTAAACCCGCCAAGGAACTATGCAGTGAATGCGGACTTTGTGATACATATTATGTCCACTATGTCAAGTCAGCCTGTGCCTTTATTAATCAACAATTCGAGCAACTAGAAACCCAAAGCCACGGACGCGATCGCAACCTTGACAACCCCGATGAACTCTACTTTGGGGTGCATCAGGAAATGATGGCGGCGCGGAAAATAGAACCCATACCTGGCGCACAATGGACAGGAATCGTCAGCACCATCGCCATTGAAATGCTCAATAATGGCTTAGTGGAAGGGGTTGTCTGCGTGCAAAACACCAAAGAAGACCGCTTCCAACCCATGCCCGTCATCGCCCGTACCCCAGAGGAAATACTGGCAGCCAGGGTAAATAAACCAACTTTATCCCCCAACCTTTCCGTCCTCGAACAAGTCGAGCGATCAGGAATGAAGCGACTACTGGTAATAGGGGTTGGTTGTCAAATTCAAGCATTACGAGCCGTAGAAAAACAACTGGGCTTAGAAAAACTCTATGTATTGGGTACCCCCTGCGTCGATAACGTCACCCGCGCCGGACTGCAAAAATTCCTGGACACCACCAGCCGTTCCCCGGAAACCGTGGTGTACTACGAATTCATGCAAGACTTCCGGGTTCACTTCAAACACAAAGATGGCTCCACGGAAACCGTACCTTTCTTTGGCTTAAAGACAAACCAACTCAAAGATGTATTTGCCCCTTCCTGCATGAGTTGTTTTGACTACGTAAATTCCCTGGCTGATTTAGTTGTCGGGTATATGGGCGCACCCTTTGGTTGGCAATGGATTGTAGTGAGAAATGATACAGGGAAAGAAATGTTGTCACTGGTGCAAGACCAAATCAAAACCCAGCCAGTGATGTCGAAAGGCGATCGCAAACAGGCGGTGCAGCAAAGTATACCAGCCTACGACAAGGGCGTGACTTTGCCGATGTGGGCGGCGAAACTCATGGGGGTGGTGATTGAAAAAATTGGGCCTAAGGGGTTGGAGTATGCGCGGTTTTCGATCGATTCACATTTTACGCGGAATTATTTGTATGTGAAGCGCAATTATGGGAAGAAGTTGGAGGAGCATGTGCCGGAGTTTGCGAAGAGGATTGTGAGGCAGTATAAGTTACCGGATTGATTTTTCGCGCAAAGACGCTAAGGCGCGAAGAAATTATTCAGGTTTTAGCGTCTTGAGAGATTGTTTTTTATAGGTTGTTTACAAGTCTGGTGATACCATCTTTGATTAGTGCCTGACCAAAATTGATTAGTAAGCCAAGTTTCTTGTTAGTTAAACGAAGATAAGTCAATAGCTGTTTTTTGTGTACTGGAGCCAATGCTTCCAAAGATTTAATTTCAACAATTACCTTGTCTTCAACTATTAATATCATGTCCGGGGGCATACCCATAGTATGTCATTGCGAGTGGAACGAAGTGAAACGACGCAATCACAAGGTCTTTGGGATTGCTTCCCTTCGGTCGCAATGACGGTT
>JAAUYD010008890.1_pt1 | contig 17777 bp, 12 predicted proteins | sample 7278101 | NCBI WGS metagenome assembly JAAUYD01 (sample SAMN14350128, study PRJNA611818) | marine sediment metagenome | isolation source: surface marine sediment (0.6m) | place: French Polynesia: Moorea | collected 2018-08 | reverse complement strand
TGCCTCCAGATCGTCAAAAGCGCTTTTAAGCCTGTCAAACTGAATATCGCCGCCCTCCACGTGGGTCCAACGGGTCAGTCGCAGAGATGACGGCCAAAAAAAATAGGAGGGTATATCGGTGTCCATGATGTAGTCGATCATGTGACGCAGATCGGTGTTGACGGTAAATTCATGGTAGGCCGAGGGCGCCTTAAAGGAGCTGTCGGCCCGATAGATCGCATCGGTCGTTTTAGACGATAGAAAAAAAGCCATCAGCGGCTCGATGCGCCGGGCATCGAAAGCACCAGCATCAGAACCGGCGGCCACGTCAAAAAGGTAATGCAGGGTAGAGATGGTTTCCGTCGGAATTGGCGTACACGCGGGCTCTGCATCGGCCGCAGCTGAACTGGATGGATTGGCGAAAAGCAGCCCGGCGAAGACCACCGCCAAGAACAGCTTAAAATAATAGATTGAACGCATAGAACCTGAAATCATCCTGTTTAGGACACCGCGAAAGCCAGTGACCCGTCGCTGGCGTCTATGGTGGTTATAGGTAAAGCGAACCAGCGGCAAAATTAAAACATCGAGAAGGAAAATGCCAGTAAAAAATGTCGCGGATCGGCAGGTGGGGTGGAAGCAAGGCAACCATATCAGAAGGCGCCGCCGCTGCCGGCGGCGCCTTCCATCGAAGGGGTCAACAACCTCGGCATCTGCACCAAAATGCCGTCAGGGAATCATCTCTCCACGGCCGATGATTTCAATCACCGTATCGTTGAGCTGGGGATAGTAGAGCTTCTTCCGGGCCGCCTCGTTGATGGCCGCTTCCCACAGGCGGAAGGCATCGACATTCTTGAGGGTATGATCGGCGCTCTTGGGATTGCCCTTCTCGGCGATCTCGCGGATCCCGGCCAGCGCCTCGTCGTCCGCCGGAAAGTACATGGGGATGACCCCGCGGTCCTTGGGACTCTCTTCGAAAATCTGTTTGGACCGCCGCTCCCGTTCGCAATCTTCCAGGAATTTCTCCAGGCTGAAGAAGTTGAGGCTGCCTAAAGCGCCCATAGCATGGCGCACCACATGCACGCCGTATTTGCGCAGCGAGTTACGGCTGAGCTCCGATTCGGACACCGCCTGAACGGTGACGTCGGTCAGGCTGGTGCTGCCGCCGGACTGGGCCGAGGCGAAACCGGTCACCCAGGTGTTCACCCGCGCCATGGCCGCGTTGATCAGAGGCTGATGGGGCGACGAGTAGGAGAGATCGCCACCCATTTCGGTGACGCCGGGAATGCCGCCGTGCATGCAGAAAATGCCGGGGTTGACCGTCTGGGCCACGACCATCATGAACATCACCTGGGCATGGATCTGGGTCAACAGGGATTCCGGGCTGCCGCCGCCGGACATGCCGGCAATGGTCAGGTCCAGCAACAACAGGTTGTTACCAGTACGCACGCTGCGCAAAAAGGGTTCCACCATGGTTCCCATGGGGGCCAGCGAGGTGATCAGGCTGGTACCGTCCACCCATTGATCCTTGCCCTGAAGGAAGGTCACCTCATCGTCGGCCATCTTGTTGGTGGCGATCATTTTCAGCCCCTCGAAATGATTTTCCATCAACTGGGCCACCTCGAACAGGGAAATGCTTTTGTCGTTGGCCACCGGCAGGCTGAAGATACCCACCACATCCTGTTGCTCGCCCACCACCTGCACAATGCGTTTGTACTCGTCACGGCTGGCGGCGCGCAGTTCGTCATCCGTGGCCCGTTTGAGAAACGGCGGCGTGGCACCGGTACCGAAGGTATTCAGTCCCGGATCAGCAGGCATTTGGCGCGGCACCTGTTCCAGGCAGCGATCGATATAGTCGCGCTTTAGGGGGATGAAAATCGCGGTTTCGTTATCGAAATCGACCGCATCGGCCGCCATGAGGATGTCCATGAGGGTCTGATTTTCGGCGATGTTCATGCCGATATCGGTCAATACGCGCTTGCCGTTTTCGTCGATGCGCTGGTAAACGGTCTTTTCGGCAATCAGCGCCTGCATGTCCTCCATGCGCCAACGGGCTTTTTCCAAAACCTCTTCGTCGGCGGCATTGGCCAGAATATCGGCATAAATGCCTTTGGCCTGTTCGAAGTCATGGGATTGCTCCAGTTCCAGGGCGCTTTCCAGCGCGCTACGGGCTTGATCACTCATGTTTTCTTCTCCCTTGTGGTTGGCCTTCATTGATCGGCAATTGATATTCCGGAGATGCTATCAATAGTATGTTTCCAGAAATGAGGGATTTTGGTCGAGATCAAGGCATGCGAAAAATTAATCCACAGGCATATATTTATATTCCGAGGAATTAATTTTGAGCATAACGCAGATATCGGGCAAAATAACCATTTCTGTAAGCAAACTAAATTAGTTTGGGTTTGCTGACCTTCTTCAAATCCCAGGCCTTGATCTTGAACGATTTGTCGTGTTTGCCCGGATTGAAATAGACATACTCTTTTTTGGCCAGATCCTGATCCATGTATATCGGCAAGGGGGTCAGCTGACCGAAGGGCGGCACGCAGCCCACCTCGCAGCCGACCTTCTCCAAAACTGCTTCAGGCTTGGCAAATGAGACTTTCTTGGTGCCGATACCGGCGGCGGCCTTTTTCCAATCCACCTTTTTGTCGCCGGGCAGCACCAGCACCACCATGGTCTTCTCCTTGGTCAGCAGCACCAGGGACTTGACGGTCTCAGCCTCGCTGACCCCCAGGGCCTCGGCCATGGCCGGGTTGGTGTAGACCGGTTCGTGCTCGACCACCTCGTAGGCAATCTTGTTCTTCTCGAGTATCTCGACGATCTTGGCTTCTACGGGCATAACCACCTCCACGTCAGTGCCAGGCACTGATTTTTATAAATTTCAAAATACAAAATCCAAATTTCAAATAAAGCTCAAATCACAATGTCTAAATTCCAAACCATTCTAAAGTCCATCTGCTGACACGCAACTTGGAATGTCGGTTATATAGAAATACTTCCGGTACATTCGTAGGTTTGAAAATTTGGTTGTTGTGATTTATTTGTAATTTGATTGTTGGGTATTGTGATTTCTAATTAGAAAACAAAATTCGAACGTGTTGACGATGCTATGACTGGGTGGCAGCCATCAAGCGCTACGATGTTGCCTCATCCACCAGTTCGGCAATATCCTTGACCACCACCGCGGACTCCTTGTCCATCAACCCGTCCGACAGCATGGTGGCGCAGAACGGGCAGGCCGCGGCCACCGTGGCGGCACCGGTGTCGATAACCTCTTCGGCCCGCTCCACGTTGATGCGCTTGCCCAAGGTCTCTTCCATGAACATGCGCCCGCCGCCGGCACCGCAGCAAAAACCCTTGTCTCCGATGCGCTGCATCTCGGTCAGCTGGCCGTTGTTCATGGAACGCAGCAGATCCCGGGGCGGCTGTACGATGCCGTTCCAGCGGCTAAGGTAACAGGAGTCATGGAACGTCAGGGCACCCAGGCCGTTGCCGTTGGGTTTCAGGCGTCCCTGCTGATGCAGGTCGAGCAGCAGTTGGGCATGGCTGACCACGGGATAATCGGCGCCGAACTGCGAATACTCGTTCTTGATGATGTTGAAGCAGTGCGGGCAGCCGGTGAGAATTTTCTTGGGCTTGTACTGATTGAAGACTTCGGCGTTCTGCTGCATCAGCATCTGGGCCAGGTATTCGTTGCCGGCCCGCCGGGCCATGTCGCCGTTGCAGGCCTCCTCGGGTCCCAAGATGGCGAAGTTCACACCGGCGCGCTGCAGCACCCGCGCCATGGCCTGGGAGATCTTCTTGCCGCGGTCGTCGAAGGAGCCGGCGCAGCCCACGAACCACAGCAGATCGGCTTCGGGGTTGTCAGCCATGAGCGGGACGTCCATGCCCTTGCACCAATCGGCCCGACTGTCGGCCCCGAAGCCCCAGGGATTGGCCTGGTTCTCCAGGTTGGTGAAGGTCTCCTGGACCTCGGGCGGGAAATTGGCCTCCATGAGCACCTGGTGCTTGCGGGCCTCGATGATGAAATCCAGGTGTTCGATGTTCACCGGACAGATGTCTTCGCAGGCCCGGCAGGTGGTACAGGACCACAGCACATCATCGGAGACCGGAGAATCTTCGCGCATGATGGGCTTGACCTGATCGAGGTTGCCGCCCAAAATGGCATCGGATTGATCCAGCAGGTCCACCTTGAGGTCGTGAACCACGTTTTTGGGCGACAGCGGTTTATCCGTGCTGGAGGCCGGACACTGCTCCTCGCAGCGCCCGCACTCGGTGCAGGCATACAGGTTGAGTACATGCTTCCAGTTCAGTTCGCTGACCTTGCCCAGGCCGAAGGTTTCCAGTTCCTCATTCTCGATATCGGTTTTGTCGATGGCCTTCTCACGCACCAGGGGCTTGAGGAATACATTGGGGGCTGCCGCCAACAGGTGCAGGTGCTTGGACCCGGGAATGTAGACCAAAAACCCCAGGATGGTAGCCATGTGGATCCAGTAGGCCATCTCGTAGCCGACAAACACCTGCTGGGGACTCATGGCGCTCAACCCGAGGAGGCCTGCGAAGAGGCTGGAAACGGGAAACACGCCCTGGTAGTCGTAGGCGCCGGCCTCGACGGGCAGCAACGTCTGGAAGGCGTTGATGAACTGAAAGGTGACAATGATCAGACAGGTGAACAGGATGATCAGGTTGGCATCCATACCCATGGTCAGGTAGGCCGGTTTGACCACGGTGCGCCGATAGATGGCGTAGGCGAAGCCGACCAGCACGAAAGCGGCCAGGATGTCGGCGACGAACAGGTAGGCCCCGTATAGCCCAGGGATCCAATTTCCCACTTCGAACGCCGGACAGACCCCCTTGATCATCAGTTCCAGGCTGTGGGGCTGAACCGCCAAGAAGCCGAAGAAGATCAAGGTGTGGGCGATCCCGGGAAGCAGCTTGCGACGCACGTTGGCCTGTCCCAGGACATCCGTGAACAATACGCCGATGCGTTTGCCGACCTGCTCCAGTTTAAAAGATGTGGCGCCTTCGACGGCCATCATCAGGCGGTACAGCCGCCTGACCCGCATGACAAAGAAAGAGAATGCCCCAACCAGGGCCATGAGCATGACGAAGGATTTAATGATGGTGTATTGTTCCATTACCTACTCCCAGCTAGACGGTTCCGTAAAAAGCCCGATATCTGCGTTATGCTTCATCCCTCGTCATTGCGGAGTATCTTCAATACGCCTCATTCCTCGGGACTCGCAAGCCTTGATCTCGGGCTTTTTACGAAACCGTTTGGAATGCAGTCATTCGGAGTTCGAAGGTCAGAATCAAGCAGTTGTTTGGATTCGCTTCGCTCAACGTTTTATCCCCTCACCCTGTCCCTCCCCCCTGAAGGCGAGAGGACCGGGATGAGGGGTGATCGGTCTAACAACTTCTTAACATTTAGTGTCTGGTACCTGTGCCGATTTACAATGGGTAGATTTTGGTTCAGGCCAAGGCCGCAGCGAGGCTGAAACCGGAGGCGTAGCAGCGCTACGTCGAGGATTTCAGCCGAGTGAGAACGCCGGCCTGGATCAAAAGATGCCCGTTGTGAATCGGTACTACAACTTCTCCTTTAACACTTCGGTAAGTACCGGCACCACATCGAACAGATCACCAATAATCCCATAATCGCACTTCTCGAAAATGGGGGCATCCTTGTCCGTGTTGATGGCCACGATCACCTTGGAAGTTTTCATACCGGCAAAATGCTGCACCGAACCGGACAGGCCGCAGCCGATGTAGAGCCGCGGGCTGACGGTCTTGCCGGTCTGGCCCACCTGCATGCTGTGGGGGGCGAAGCCCGCGTCCACCGCGGCGCGGGAAGCGCCGATGGTGCCGCCCAACAGCCGGGCGCACTCGTCCAGGATCTTGTAGTTGTCCGCCGAGGCGATGGGCCGGCCGCCGGTGACAATCACGGCTGCTTCGGTCAGGTCCACGTTACCGGTGTCTTCCTTTTTCACGTCAACCACCTTGACCAGGCCGGGGTCCTCGACAGCGGCAGAGAACGTTTCGGCAACTGCATCCGTCGGTGCCTCCACAGCCTCGATGGCGTTGGGGCGCACTGCGCACAACATGACTGAACCGGACATCTTGACCGTGGCAAAGGTCTTGCCCGAAAAATGAGACTTAATCACCGTTTTATTGGTAAGGTCGACGCCCAGGCAGTCCGATGCCAACGGCTGGTCCATGGAGGCCGCCACACGGGCAAAGACATCCCGCCCCTGGGCGCTGGCCAGGCCCAGCAGAGCATCCAGGCCGTAGTTTTCGACGGCCGCGGCCAGGGCCCGAGCCTGGAGGTCGGGGCTGGCGGCCAGGTCGCCGCCCTCGACGGTGACCTGAACCACTTTATTGGCGCCATATTTAGCAAGCGCCGCTGTGACGCCGTCCGCCGAACCGTCCAGCAGCAGGGCGACAAGCGTGTGGCCCCCCTCACCGCGGGCGGCGGTAAGTACGCCGAAGTTGGTATCCTTGACATTGCCGTCTTCGGTTTCGATCAATACACCGATGGTAGCCATTTTACACTCTCCTTGTCTTGCCAGAATTGACCATTTGTTTAGGTCTATCAGGAAACGGTAGCTCGTGTTTCGGGGCAAGGCCGCAGCATTTTTTTCACCGGAGGCGTAGCAGCGCTACGTTGAGGATGGAAAAAATGTGAGAACGCCGGCCCGGAGCACGAGATGCCGTTTCCCCGGCGTTAGATGACTTTTTCTTCTTCTTTTAGAATCCTCACCAACTCACCAACCGCCTGACGCACATCCCCCTCCATCATCCTGGCACCGGTGCGCTCGGGAACTTTTTCCAATTTCTCCAGTTGGCTGGCAGCGCCGTCAGCGGACAAGCCCAGATCAGCCAGGGCAATCTCTTTAATCGGCTTCTTCTTGGCCTTCATGATGTCGGGAAACTTGGGGTAGCGCGGTTCGTTGAGGCCCTTGGTGGCGCCCAGCACGCAGGGCAGGGCCACTTCCAGCACCTCGCGGGCGCCGCCGCCGATTTCGCGCCCCACCGTGGCCTTGTCGTCTGCCAGTTCCATGCGGTTGATTTCGTTGACCACCGGCCGATTCATGGCCGCGGCCAGCCGGTAGAGGGTCTGAAAGCCTTCGGTGTCCACGGCGCCCTTGCCGGTAAAGATGATATCGGCCTGGCCGTCCTGCTCGATGGCGGCTTTCAGGGCCTGGGCCGTGACCTGGCTGTCCAGGAACTGGTCCTCCAGGGTGACCAGGATACCGCGGTGGGCGCCCATGGCCATGGCTGCCCGGATGGTGGCGGCGGCGGCAGCCTTGCCCACGGTGACGACGATCACTTCGCCGCCATTTTTCTCCACCAGCTGCACGGCCTGTTCGACGGCGTATTCATCGTAAGGATTGGCAATGAACTTACAGCCGCCATCGTCGAAACCATTGTCACCGACAATCTTGATGTTGGCGGCCGTGTCGGGCACATGTTTCACGCATACGTAAATCTGCATAATTGTTACCTCTGTCTTTATGATGAATGGGCCTCCACCCGATCACACCTGATAGAGCGGGCACGACCCAGTCGCGGGGAGGTGCCAGGGGCCGTGCCCGCTCCGGCAGCAGGAGGAGGTCCTGCAAACTATAATTTTAAATGCCCTCTAATGCCTGTTCGGAACCGAGGATTTTTGTTCGAGATCAAGGCGTGCTGAAAATAAACCCACAGGCATATGGCTGATATTCCGAGGAGTTTATTTTCAGCATAACGCAGATATCGGGCAAAAAGGCCGTTTCCGGACGGACATTAGGCTTTCATCTTCTCGTTCTTAGGATCATACAACGGCATGGCCACCACCTCGGCGGCCAACTTCTTGCCCAGCACTTCCACCTCCAGCTGGGTTCCCGGGTCGGTCAATGCGGGCGGTACATAGCCCAGGGCGATGCTCTTGCCGGTGCGGTGGCCATAGCCGCCCGATGAGGTCATGCCCACGATCTCATCATCGTTCAAGATCGGATTGTAGCCCCACGGATCGGCATCCTCGGCCTCGCACACCATACAGACCAGCTGGCGGGGCACGCCGTCAGCCTTCTGTTTCTCCAAACCGGCCTTACCGATGAAGTCCTTGTCCATCTTGACCGTCCAGGCCACGTTGGTTTCCAGGGGGGTGTGGTGGACGTTCATCTCGCTCTTCCAGGCCAGGTACCCCTTTTCCAGACGCATGGAATCCATGGCGTACATGCCGACCATCTTCAGGTCGACATCTGCGCCGGCGGCCATGAGGGTCTGGTAAACCGCGATTTGAGACTCGATGGGATGGAAGATCTCATATCCCAGTTCGCCCACGTAGTTCATGCGGTTTACCCGGCATTTGGTGCGTCCTACATAGATTTCCTGACTGGTGCCAAAGGGGAAGGCCGCGTTGGAGACATCGTCGTAGCAGGCCTTGGCCAGCACCTCCCGGCTCTTGGGGCCGGCCAATACCAGGCAGCCCATTTTGTAGGTCAGGTCTTCCATGCAGACGCTGCCGTCGGCGGGCAGGTTCTCCATCAACCAGTGCTGGTCGTGGCGCTTGCCCACCGATGCGGTCACGCAGAAGTACTCGTTATCCCTGACTTTGGTGACGGTCATGTCGGACTTGAAGTTGCCGTTGTGGTCCAGCATGGGTGACAGGGCGATACGGCCATCCTTGACCGGCACCTTCTGGCAGGTCATGGTGTTGAGCCAGGCCTCGGCCCCGGCGCCGGTGATGCGGGTCTTAGCGAAACGGGTCAGGTCGATCATACCGACCTTCTCCATGACATGATTGCACTCGGCGCCGACGATGTCAAAGGTGTTGTTGCGCTTCCAACCCGGGTTCTCGCGGTTCTCTTCCGGTGCTTCGGTGAAGTAGTTGGGGCATTCCCATCCGAAGTAGTCGCCGAAGACGGCTCCAGCCTGCTTCTGGTATTCATAGATCGGCGCGGTTCGGTTGGGACGGGCGGCGTCACGCCAGTCGTTGGGGCAGATGATGGCGTACAGGCGCGGGTAGGTGTCTTCGATCTTCTCATGGTTGTAGGCCCAGTTGGCATAGCTGCCGTATCGGCGGCTGTCCACCGGCCACAAGTCGATCTCGGGTTCGCCGTTCATGATCCATCCGGCCAGATAGTGGCCGATACCGCCGGCCTGGGTGATGCCGAAGCTGTAGCCGCAGGCGTGGAAGAAGTTTTTCAGCGGATAGGCCGGGCCCACTAGCGGGTCGCCGTTGGGCGTGTAGGTGATGGGGCCGTCGGTGACATGCTTGAAGCCGGTCTCGCCCATGATGGGGAAGCGGTGGATGCCGTGCTCGATGAAGTCGGCAATGTGGTCGATGTCCGGCTGCAGTTCGGTCTGGGCATAGTCCCAGGGCACCCCTCTGGGGTTCCACTGTTTTACCTTGCTCTCGTAGAGGCCCAGGATCAGGCTGTCCATCTCCTGACGGATGTAGATGCTGCGATCGGGGTCGCGCACCAGCGGCAGGTAGCCGTCGCGGTTCTCAACCACGTCGATGGCTTCGAAGAGAATATGGGTGTGTTCACCGGCGATGGAGGGAATCTCCAGACCGACCATCTTGGCCACTTCCGGGGCCCACAGGCCGGCGGCGTTGACCACGACTTCACAGGTGATGTCACCCTTGTCGGTATGCACCAGCCATTCGCCGGACGAGGTGCAGTCGATGCCGGTGACCTGGGTATGGGTTTTGATCTCGGCACCGTGCTTCTTGGCGCCGATGCTCATGGCCATGGTGATGCCGTTGGGATCCACGTCGCCGTCATCGGGCCAGTAAAGGCCGGCGGTAATCCCTTCCACATTCATCAACGGATGCATCTTCTGGATGTCGTCCGGTGTGACCCAGCTGACATCCAGTCCCAGGCAGCGGTTCATGCTGTATATGTAGCCCAGCTCCTCCATGCGACCGGGATTGTCGGCCGTACGGATGGAGCCGGTGGTGTGCCAACCGACGCTCTGACCGGTCTCGGCTTCAAGCTGCTGGTAGATGTCGATGCTCTTCATGTTGACCTGGGTGCAGTAGTAGTTGCCGTGAAAAAATGAGCAGTTGCCCGCGGCCATCCAGGTCGACCCGGAGGTCAATTCATGCTTTTCGATCAATACGACATCCTGCCAACCGTACTTGGCCAGATGATAGGCGACGCTCACACCGATGGCACCGCCACCGATAACGACGACCCTTGCCTGTGTTTTCATAATATCAAGTCTCCTTTCGGGAATAAGTGTGGCGTCGGCACATGGTCCGTGCCGTAAATATATATTAATATTTCCAAATAGTTATATTAATTTAAGTTCATTTGACAGCACCGTAGGCCCCATTGAGAAAATAATCCATCATCTTGTTTTTGGGTTTACGGACGTAGGTATCGAAGAATGCGGCGAAGCCGCCGGGGTAGTAAATCATCACCAGGATCAGCAGCAGACCGTAAAGCAGCAGGTTCAACCCGGGCAGATTGGAGAGCGACGAGCGGATCAGTTCCATGGCGAAGATGAACGGAAAGGCGATGGCTGCCCCGCCCCACAGGCTGCCCCGGCCGCCGATGTAAGCCACGGCCAGCACCTCCACCGTTTTGGCGGTGTGCATCATGTCCGGCGTCAGGATGCCGTAGTAGTGGGCGTAGAAGCCGCCCAACACACCGGCCAGGGCACACGAGAGCACGAAATTGCTCACCCGGTAGAACACCGGGTTGATGCCCGAGGTGCGCGCCGCCTCCATGTTCTGACCGATGGCTTTGAAGGCCACCCCCATGCGCGTGCGCGTCACCCATTTGCAGATGATGTAGATTGCCACCATGATCACCAGCAGCAAGTAGTAGTACGGTACATTGGAGGAGGTTTCGAACAGCCGGTCTACGCGCATGCCCAACGGACCGCGGGTCAGCCAGACCATCTTGGTGGCCAGGCCCATGGCCGCCAGCCCGAAGAACCAGGCCAGGCAGGCCGCGAAAATGCCTCGCAGGCGCAGGGTGATCATGCCGATCACCAGGCCCAGGATGGCGGCAATCACACCGCCGGCCAGCATGCCCAGCCAGGGGGTCAACCCGATCCGTTCGGCCAGGATGGCCGAGGTGTAGCCACCCACGCCCATGATGGCGCAGAAGCCGAAGTTGACGATGTTGATCAGCCCGGCGGTAAAGTCGAAAGCGATGGCCAGCGAGGCGATGAATGCGGCGCTGATCAGCCAGCGAATCAGGTACTCCTGGTTGAAGGGCGGCACCAGAGGCAGGATCACCAGCAGCAGGAGGCAGGCCAGGCCTAAAGGTGTGAAGCAAAGCAGATCCAGCAGCTTGTCAAAGGGATTGACGCTCGGTGTGGGGTTGTCCATGGTTCCTCCCTTACTTGTCCAGTACGCCGCGCACTTCGGAGCCGAATATGCCGCTGGGTTTGAATATCAGAATCAGAATGATCAGGGCCGAGGGCACCACAAAATCCCAACCGGCACCGATGTACTCCACCGTGAGCACCTTGAGCAGGGCGACCATGAAGGCCCCCATGACCGCACCGAGCACGTTGCCCAGGCCCGACAGGATCACCACGAACCAAGCCATGTACAGCGGCTCCAGGCCCACCGCCGGATAGGCCGGGTACATGAACAGCAGGCCGGCGCCGGCAATGGCTGCCAGGGCACACGATAGTGCCATGGTCAGCATCATGATGCCATTGAGACCGATGCCCACGATCAGGGCTCCGGTTTCATCCTGGCTCACCGCCCGGATGGCCCGCCCCGTCCGGGTGTACGTCATGAAAAACCAGAAGGCACCCACCACCACAGCCGCCAGCAGGAAAGCAATGACCCGGTCCCGTGAGATGAATACGTCCATGATCGTCACCGGCATGCCCGAAAAATAGCGCGTGATGCCTTTGAAGTCGGCACCGAAGAACAGCTGATGGGCATTGATCAGCACCACCGACAGTCCCACGGTCAGCAAAAAGGAGTTCATCACCCAGTTCTCCCGGCTGCGCTTGCGCAGCTGCCTAAACACCAGCACTTCCGAGATCACCCCGGCCACGGCACCCACGACCATGGCGGCCAGCACGGTGACCAGCGGCCCCCAGATCGCCAGCATCGAATCGGGATGGTTCTGCATGTAGGTGTTGATCGGCGTAAACACGTAATATGCCGTCAGAGAACCAATCATGAAGTACTCGCCGTGGGCGAACATGGGGATGTTCAACACCCCCAGGGTCAGGGTCAGCCCCATGGCCACCAGGGCGGTCATCCCGCCAGTCACGATGGCGTTGACCAGTACGTAGCCGCCCCGGTCAACGGTCGCCAGCAGGGCGATCACCACCGTGCTCAGCACCGTGATGCCTGCCAGGGACGTGGTCCATTTGATCACCCGCTCCCAGATGCGCTTTTCTACCTGTTCCGCCATGAACCCGTTCCTTTCTGCTTAAACACCCAGGAAGACCTTGCGCACGTGGTCGTCGCAGGCCAGGTCACTGCTTTTGCCCGACAGCTCGATACGGCCGTTTTCCAGTACGTAGCCCCGGTGGGTCACCGCCAGGGTCTTGGTCACGTTCTGCTCTACCAGCATGATGGTCACGCCCTGCTCGACGAGGGTGTCCAGACTTTGAAATACGTTCTCGGTCAGCAGCGGCGCCAGTCCAAAGGAGGGTTCGTCCACCAGCAGCAGTTTGGGATTGGGCATCAGTCCCCGGCCGATGGCCAGCATCTTGCGCTCACCCCCGCTCATGGTGCCGGCCAACTGGTTACGCCGCTCCACCAGGCGCGGGAACAGGTCGTAGACAAATTCCAGGCGGTCTTTCTGCAGCTTTTTATCTTTGATGGTGTATGCCCCCATGGCCAGGTTCTCCTGCACGGTCATGTTGACGAACAGGGTCATGGCCTCCGACACCAGCGAGATCCCCCGGCGGGCCACCAGGTTGCCCGGCAGGCCGGCGATGTTCTCCCCGTCAAACAGGATCTCCCCGCTCATGGGCGCCACCAGGCCGGCGATGGTCTTGAGCGTGGTGCTTTTGCCCGCCCCGTTGGGCCCCACCAGGCAGACGTACTCGCCAGTGTCCACGTTGAGCGACACGTCGCGCAGGATCTGCAGAAAACCGTAGCCGGCGTTCAAACCTTTCACTTCCAGTAGCATCGCATCTCCCTGCGGCTTCGTAAAAAGCCCGATATCTGCGTTACGCTTGGCCCCTCGTCGCTGCGGCGTACTTCTCTATACGCCTCGCTCTTCGGGACTCACCTGCCCTATGGCAAACTTTTCTTTAAACCACCCGAAATCCGGTATGTTGATAGTTGTTCAACTTTGCGCCAGTTAGGCCGGTTGTTGGGCTTCGGGCGCGCACCCTTCAGCCGCATCGCCTAAGTAGGCCTTGGTCACTGCCGGGTCGTTGGCCACCTCCTGGGTGGTCCCCTCGGCGATCTTGGTCCCGAACTGGATGCACACCAGACGGTTGCACAGGTTCATAATCAGCTGCATGATGTGCTCGATCATCAGGATCGTGATCCCCTGGTCCCGGATCTTCAGGATCAGGGACATAATCTCCTTGAGTTCGCCCTCGCTCAATCCCGAAGCCAGCTCATCCAAAAAGAGCAGCTTTGGCCGGCTGGCCAACGCCCGTGCCAGGTCCAGGCGCTTGAGCTGCACCGTGTTGAGCTGTTCGCTGATCGTGTCCTCGGCGATGGGAAACTCAACGAACTCCAGCATCCGGCGGCTGTGGTCTTCAGGATCTTTGATGCTGCCTGCCTTGTTGCCGAAGATCGTCGCCGTCATCACATTCTCCAGCACGGTCATCTTGGGAAAGGGAATCGGAATCTGGAAGGTGCGCGACAGACCCCGCCGGCACATCTTCTCCGGGGTCTTGCCGGTGGTGCGCTCACCGAACATGACAACCTGACCCGAGGTGGGCGGGTTCAAGCCGGCGATGGCATTGACCAGGGTGGTCTTGCCCGCACCGTTGGGGCCGATCAGCCCCACGATGTCGCCCTCGTTGATATGCATGCTCACCGCATTGACGGCCGTCAACCCGCCGAACTGCTTGGTCAGTTCCTTGGTCTCCAGTACGATCATTGATGTTCCACCTGAGTGAGGGAGTTGAAGGAACCCCGGGAGCCGGTACTGACCGGCTTCCGGGGCAGTAAGAACGGATAAACGCTTATTTGGGCGCCATGAACTCGGCCTGGGCCCAGTCTTCGGGATAGACGATGGAGCCTTTGCCACCCTTGTACTGGATCACCGGGAAGAAGTAGCCGTCTTTGGCGACCACCGGGTCGGGCATGGTATCCATGTTGTAGCGGTACTCATTCATGATGATGGCGCCATCGGCCTTGCTGTAGGTCAGCTTGCCGGTATTTACCTCCTCCAACATCACCTTGTGGATGGTCTCCTTGTCCAGCTTGCCGTATTTCTCATTGGCGCGCTTCAGAATCTTGATGAAAAATCCGGCTCCGTCATAGGAGAGCCCGCCGGCCGAGGGGCTGGGTTTCATGCCGAACCGTTTTTCGAACGCGACGGCCCAGTCCTGGGCTTCCTTGGTGGTCAACTGGGGAATCATGTCCAGCACGCCGTCGGAGGCGGCGCCGGCCATCTTGTACCAGTCCCCGGACCAGCCCAAGCCATCGATGATGATAAGAGATTTGAGGCCCACTTCACGGGTCTGTTTGATGAACGCGGAGGTGACCGGCGCGGCGGTGCTGGTACTGAAGATAACGGCCACATCCTCTTTCTTGTATTTGCCCAGCAGCGGATAGAAGTCGGTCTGGGTGATGGGGAAGTAATCCTTGGCCGCGACTGTCCAGCCCTTCTTCTCGAATTCGGCGGCCATGGCTTCACCGGCGCTACGGCCCCAGTCGGTGTCCTCGCAGGCGATAGCGACGACCTTGGCCTTGGGTTTGAATTTGCCGCCTTTAACGGCATTGTCGATGGTCTCGGCGTAACCGGTCATCAGGGTGCCTGGTACGGGCCAGCCCTTCCCGCCCCAGTAGCTGTATTTGTCCGGATCGGCCTTCCACTTCTCGTTGACCACCTCGGTGGCCCCGAAGCCGAACATGTGCGGCACCTTGTACTGAGCGGCCACATCCATGGCGGCCACGGCCGTGGAACTGTGCCAGTTGATCACGCCGGCCTGAATGCCGATGCGTTCGCAGGCTTCGGCATACGCACTGGTCACTTTGGCCGGGTCGCTCTGGCTGTCCACCCATACGGGTTCCAGTTTGTAGTCGCCCACCATGTTGTTGACTTTCTCGAAAGCCATGGTCACCGACCCCTTGAATTCGGCACCACTTTTGGCGGAAGGTCCGGTAAACGGACCGATAATCCCGACCTTGAGTACTTTCTCAGCAGCTGCCGTTCCGGCAAACAAGGTCAGGGCAAAACAGACCATTACCATACTCACTATCAGCTTCTTTCCTCTCATGGGTTCCTCCGTTGGGGGTTTGGGTTGACCACTGTTGAATGACACCAGATCGTGTCGCTGGGGCATGATCAATCTATTATACGCAATAAACATACCGCAGGAACTGACTGGTATTTATCCGATGTATATTGACTCCAGAAACATTGAATTTGTCCTTTCACAATAATTTGTTAACTGCTTTTTAGAGATCAATAAACTATAGACCCGGCATTTGAATGTAAGTCAAAAAGCAAACTTTTTTGCTTTTTAGCAAATTTATTGTCGGCATTAGATGAAAAAATGTTTTCTATCGCTTCACGTCTCTCGATCGTACTGCTGCCGCTTCTCTTCCCCTGATTGAATGATTGTTAAAACCGGTGGCATACCGGGCAGGCATAGAAAGATTCGTCGAAAAATTGGGAAACCGTTTGAAAAACACCCACGATTAGCGCTTGTCGAGCTTGCTGCAGCTTCAAGGCAGCTGTCGTGGCGCTATAGTGGACTATGCGCCACGGCGGCTAACGCCGAAGATGCGGTGAGATCGGCAAGCGCTCAACCCTACTCGAACATGCCCGCTCGGAAGGCCTTCAGATAGTTCATGCAAAAGTTGTCCTTGCCGGCCAGGGCCTCGGCGGCGATGATGGCGGCCATCATGCGACGGTCCAGCGGATTGATGATCGCCCCGTCCAGACCCTTGGCGATGGCCATGGTCATGAAGCTCTGGTTCATGAACGTGCGCGCCGGCAGGCCGTAGCTGATGTTGGAAAGCCCGCAGGCCGTGTGGATCCCCGGAAAGGTCTTTACAATCTGCTCGATGGCGTTGATGAACTCAACCCCGAAGGTGGTGTTCACCGACACCGGCTGCACCAGCGGATCCACGAAGATGTTCTCCACGGCCACGTTGTTCTTGAGCAGCCCGCCCACCAGCTCGTCGGCGATGGTCATGCGGTCGGCCACGGTCTGGGGCATGCCCCCATCGCTCATGCACAGGGCGATCACTTTCAGGTCCGTGCCGGCGAGGATCGGCAGCAGCTTATCGAAGCGCTCCTTCTCTAAAGAGATGGAGTTGATCATGGGCGTACCTTTGTGCACCGACAGGGCCGCCTCGATAGCCGCCGGGTCCGGGCTGTCGATGGCGCAGGGCTTATCGGTGGCCGCCTGGACGGTCTGGACCAGCCACTTGAGGTACTCGGGCTCTTTCCCGACGAAGATGCCGGCGTTGACGTCGATGTAGTCGGCCCCGGCCGCGGCCTGGTCGACGGCCACCTTGGCGATGGCGTCGGCATCCTGGGCTTCGATGGCCGCCTTGATGGCCTTTCTGCTGGCGTTGATCAGTTCGCCGATGATGATCATGGTGGTTGCTCCCGGTTTGAGGTTCAAGGTTCAAGGTTCAGGGTTTAGGGTTTAGGGTTCAAGGTTAATAGGTTCGGGGTTGTCGTTGCATCAACGAATCAACACAAAAAACAAATCACAATGAGCAAATCTCAAATAAACGCCAAATCGCAATAGCCAAATTCCAAACCAGGTCGAATGCCGATGAATTGGAATTTGGAATTTTGGCATTGAGATTTATTTGATGTTTGGTATTTGGTTGTTGTGAATTTCTTTTTCCATGCCCAATAGGGTTCAAGGTTGAGAGTTTGCGTTTTTACGGTTAGTGCTACCTCAACGAAACAATTCGAAATAGACAAATCACAATGAACAAATCCCAAATAAACGCCAAATCGCAATAGCCAAATTCCAAACCAGGTCGAAAACCGGTGAATTGGAAGTTGGGATTTATGCATTGAGATTTATTTGATATTTGTCTTTTGGATATTGTTTCTTCTTTTTTCTTGCGGTTCGACAAGCTCAACGTTCAGGGTTCGGGGTTCAGGGCTTGGGGTTTAAGGTTCACGGCTAAAGGTTTTTGGGTCACTGATCACCGATCACCCCGTCATCCGACTTCAGTCATCGGTTCTCTGACTTCGGTCTTCCGACCTCAGACCTCTGTCTTCCGATCACCGTTCACTGTTTCCGGCGCCCTTCAGACCCCGGCCTTCGGACTTCCGACCTCAGACCTCTGTCTTCTGTCCTCCGACATCTGTCTTCCGACCTCCGTCCTCGGTCCTAAGCCACGAGTTCTTTCACCAACTTGACCGCCCCCGGCGCATCGGCACTGTAGCCGTCGGCGCCGATCTGGTCGGCAAAGGCCTGGGTCACCGGCGCACCCCCGATGATCGTCCGGGTCGTCATGCCGGCCTCCTTGACCGCCTTGACCGTGCTCTCCATGGCCGGCATGGTCGTGGTCAGCAGGGCAGAAAGGGCGATCACGTCGGCGCCCTTGGCGGCCGCCTGCTTGACGAAGGCCTCGCTCTCCACGTCCACCCCCAGATCTACCACCTCGAACCCGGCGCCTTCCATCATCATGGCCACCAGGTTCTTGCCGATGTCGTGCA
>JAAUYD010059685.1_pt1 | contig 17779 bp, 18 predicted proteins | sample 7278101 | NCBI WGS metagenome assembly JAAUYD01 (sample SAMN14350128, study PRJNA611818) | marine sediment metagenome | isolation source: surface marine sediment (0.6m) | place: French Polynesia: Moorea | collected 2018-08 | reverse complement strand
GTTGTAATAGTACGAGCCTTCCGCCTGCGGAACGTCTACGACGGCACCGCTCTTGTGCAGCGTGAATGAGTACGAACGCCCCCCTCGGAAGAACGGAAAGAAGTCACCGCCGCGGTATCCGGGACCACGCACCTCGTAGCCGTCCGGCGCCGTTCGGCTCGTTGACACGACCCGTGACGCAAGGTCGGGGATCTCCAGGTAAGTCCCGTTCTCGAAACTGTCCAGGTCGTCGGGCAGTTCGATCGCAATCTCGCGGACAATCTGCGATTCGACGTCCACGAGGAACAGCTTCGGGATACTTCGGTAGTTTCGTTCCGTCTTGAATGCCCGTGCCTTGATGCGTTCGTCTTCGACAGCAATCGTGATCTCGATAGGCAAGCCCGTACTCGGACTTTGCATCGACTGAAACAGGAAGTCGTACTGCGGCGGCTCGACCAGCATTCGCGGAATCGCGGTTGCGAGGACGAAGAAAACGACGACTACAACGGGCAGCAGGATACCGGCTGCCAGCATCGGGTTTTTTCGGATCAGCTGAAACATGACTATTCACCAGTCGACTAGCGATCCAGTAAGATTGTCAGCATACGCCGATCGACGGCGAAAGACCGTCAGTATTAGTACTTGGACCCTCGCAGGCTTAGCAAATACCCTTAAGTGACTGGTCCGACAGGCATTCTCAGTACAAACCGCTATTTATGCTGCATGGTGGCGGCCGGATACTGACAGAGGCCTCCCGGCAATTTCGCTCGGGACTGAATCGACACGGGGGTCATAATGTTGCCATTGAAGAACGCCTCGCGGCTTTTCCTGCTCCTGTTCTTGCTTGCCACGGGCACTGCCTTCGCCGATGTCCTCGACGACGTTCTCGAGCGCGGGTCGATACGCATTGGCGTCTCCGAGTTTGTTCCCTGGACCATGAAGGACGCCGACGGCGCCCTGCAGGGCTTCGAGATCGACGTCGGCAGAAAGCTCGCCTCGGATATGGGTGTTACGGCAGAATTTGTCGCGTATGAATGGAGCGACATCATCCCAGCGGTGCAGAACGGCGAAGTCGACGTAATCGCGGCCGGCATGGCCATCACGCCGGAGCGCGCCCTCAAGGTGAATTTCAGCCGGCCGATCGCCGTGTCCGGCGTCGGGCTCGCTCTGAATGCCAAGCTCACAGAAGACCTGGAGGCGCTCAGCGAACTCAACCGGCCCGATGTCAAGATCTGTGTCGTTAAAGGCACGCTGGCCGACAGCGTCGCTCGTACGCTGTTCGACCGGGCCAGCATCCACACCTTCAGTGACAACGCGGAAGCGGAAGAGATGCTGCTGGAAGACCGTGCCGAGGCCTACGTCGCCAGCATGCCGGCGATCGTTTTCATGGTGCTTCGAAATACGGAAAAGGTATCGATACCGATCAACGAGCCACTGGTGGCATCCAGCGAGGCTATCGCCGTGAAGAAAGGCGAACAGGAGCTGCTGAATTTTCTGGATGCATGGGTGACTGCGAGAACATCGGACAAGTGGTTGCTCACGACGAGAGATTACTGGTTCGGCACCCTGGACTGGGCCAGCAGCGGAGCAGAGCAATGAAGCATCGCACAGCCAGCCTGCTCGCCCTGATACCGGCCGCATTACTCGCCGGCAACGGACTGGCGCAGGACGACGATCCGGCAGAACCGACCGACGAAGCGTCGGAGAGTGAAGCGATCGACGAGATCGTCGTCAGGGCCAGCCGGGACGGCGACCCGAAGAAACTCGAACTCGAGAAGGCAGAAATGCTGAGAGCGCAGGTCTTCGCGCTGTATCGCGAGATGAAGCGAGACGAGGAAGAGTCGGAATGGCGAAGTTCGCTGCCGAAGGCCTACGGTAATTTCGGTGGCATCAAGTGGGGCTACGACGCCAATGCTGAATCACGGATGCGGCGCGAGTCAGGTCTCGACGACATGGACCCGGACGAAATCAGGCCGGCCACGATCATTCGTATCGAATTCTGATTCACGCTCCCCGGTAATAGCATTCCCAGAATTGAACGGGCTGGAACGCCAGCCCACCTTGCTGTCGTTGCCGCCGAGGAACAGCGGCAGACAGAAGGCATCCGACTATGGCAAAGGGCATCAAGACCGAGAAGTTCGAACAGGTTGAGGTCGCGAGCCGATCCGCTCTCTGGGATTGGTTGCACGACAACCATCAACAAGACGAGAGTGTGTGGTTGGTGACTTTCAAGAAGTCAGTGCCGGACAAGTACCTATCGACCGACAGCGTTCTGGACGCACTGATCGCGTATGGATGGATCGATGGGGTACGTCGAAAACTGGACTCTGATCGAACGATGCAGCTTATCTCCAGACGAAAAACGCAATACTGGTCGAAAACCTACAAGGATCGGGCCGATCGCCTGGAGCAGGAAGGTCGAATGCAGGAACCGGGTCGTCTCGTCATAGAAGAGTCCAAACGAAGCGGCGTTTGGTCTTTTTTGGATGACGTTGATGCATTGATCATTCCGGAAGACCTGCTCGCCGCTTTGAAGGCGCATCCACCGGCATTGGAGACGTTCTCGAAGTTCCCGCCGTCCGCTCAGCGTTTCGCATTGAGGGACGTCAAACTCGCCAAAACCGAAGCGACTCGCCGGAAACGAATTGACGATGTCGTTTCAAGGGCGCAGCGCGGAGAGCTGCCACGAGGTGTTCGGATGACCGGCGGTTGAAACCCATCGCGCCCTGCGGGACCGCGATGACCTGATCACACGGTATCCACTAACTTTCGGGCCTCCGGGACCGAGGGTCAATTGAGCAAATGTCTTCTTTCGGGTCAGAAGCAGCCATCGGTCATCCCTTTGATGGCTCGTGTATCATGAGCGCGCGATTTGAGACCTACCAAGAAGACCAAGACGATGACAAGAACACTACTGACGCTGCTGACGCTTACACTGTCGTATACGGCGCTTGCCGACGAAGGCATGTGGACGATCGACAATTTCCCGACTGATACCGTCGCCGAAAAATACGACGTCGACGTCGGCGACGATTGGCTGAGAAAGGCTCAACTTGCCACCACCCGCCTGGAGGGCGGATGCTCGGGATCTTTTGCATCCTCCGACGGCCTGGTGCTAACCAACAACCATTGCACCTGGGGGTGCATTCGAAACCTGAGCACGTCCGAGAGAAACCTGTCGGACGAGGGATTCATCGCCCGAGACCGCGGCGAGGAGTTGCAGTGCCCCGGCGAGCAGATTTCGGTGCTGGTTGAATTCGAGGAGGTCACGGATAAGATCGCGTCGGTTACTGCCGGAATGGACGAGGCGCAGGCAAACAGTGCCCGCAAGGCCGAGCTGACGCGTTTAGAGTCTGACTGCGAGGCGGCATCCAAGGGCGAGCGCAGCTGTGAGGCAGTCACGCTCTACAACGGTGGCCAGTACTTCATCTACCAGTACAAGCGATACGACGACGTACGCCTGGTGTTTGCGCCGGAGCTGGATATCGGCGCGTTCGGGGGCGACCCGGACAACTTCAACTTCCCGCGCTGGAGTTTCGACATGACCTTTCTGCGGGCTTACGAGAACGGCGAGCCTGCACAGACACCCGACTACCTGCGTTGGCGGGCCGAGGGACCCGCAGCGGGAGAGCCCGTTTTCGTTACTGGCCACCCAGGTTCGACGGATCGCCTGTTAACGGTCTCGCAGCTCAAGTTTCAGCGTGACGTCATGCTGCCGCTGTGGTTGCTGAGGTACTCGGAGTTCCGTGGGCGAATGATGGCCTGGCAGCACACCAGCGATGAAGCGGCACGAACTGTCCAGCAACGCATTCTGAACTACGAGAATGCCCTTAAGGTCCGCCGCAACCAGCTCAAGGCCCTGCAAAACGATCGCATGATCGGGCGCAAAGCGAGTGAAGAGCGGTCGTTGAGAGAGGCTATCGCGTCGGACCCCGCCCTGACAGCTGCTTATGGCGAAGCCTGGGACCTGATCGATAGGTCGCTGGACACGCATCGAAACTTCTACGAAGAACACCTGTTTATCGAGAACGCGGCCGGTCTGCAGGGCAGCCTGTACGCGTATGCCAAGACCATCGTCCGCGGCACGGCGGAGCTTGAGAAGCCCAGCGATAAACGCATCCGCGCATACAGGGACACGGCGTTACCACAACTCACGCAGCGTCTTTTCGCCGCACGTCCAATAGATAAGGAATTTGAGAAACTGCAGCTTACGTTCTCACTCGAAAAGATGCGGGAATGGCTCGGACCGGACAGCCAGTGGGTGCACTCCATCATTGGCAATGAAGCACCTGACGAGCTCGCATCAGATCTTGTGACCGGAACAAAGCTGGACGATCCCGCTTATCGCAGAAAACTCTGGGAAGGCGGCGCTGCCGCGGTTGAGGCAAGTGACGACCCGTTTATCCGGCTCGCGGCCACTATCGAGCCCGGGGCTAATGCACTGCGAATTCGCTATCGGGATGAAGTCGAGGCGCCACGAATTCTCGGCGAGGAGATGATCGCCGACGCCCGTTTCCAGCTGTACGGGACCAACACCTACCCTGATGCCACATTCACGCTGCGCGTAACCTACGGCGCCGTAGAGGGCTGGGAGGAGCGCGGCGAGATGATCGATCCGTTCACTCGCACGTCGCGACTGTTCGAGCGCGCAACCGGGCAGCGGCCGTTCAGAGTGCCGGATTCCTGGTCGAACGCACGCGAGGATCTCGACCCCGATACTCCCTTCAACTTCGTCGCAACGACCGATATTACGGGCGGAAACTCGGGCAGTCCGATGATCGCTGCTGACGGTTCGCTCATCGGACTCGCATTCGACGGAAACATTCACTCGATCGCGGGTGATTACTGGTTCGATCCCAGTGTGAATCGGACAGTCGGCGTCAACGCTGCGATCATGCTCGAAGCGCTGGAGACGGTTTACGGTGCGGACTTTCTTGTCGAGGAGTTGACGTTCACCGACTAGCGCCTGTCGACGCGACAATTGACAAGTGTCGTCATCATTGCGGAGCGCCTTACTTTCGGCGGGGAAACCCAGGTAACTTGTTGTTTTAGAGAAAAATAAAGCGCTGAGGTCTCGCTCGCCAGCGTGCCGGTGCGCACCTCAAGTTTTCGTCTGTTCGGCCGATACCTTCTACTGGAACTGAACGGATACGCAATCGATGATTCACCCCCCAATCCCTGCCGACGAACGCGAGCGACTGCAGACGCTTAGAGACCTCGATCTCCTCGACACGGCGCCGGAAGAACGCTTCGACCGTATTACGAGAATCGCCCGGCAACTCTTTTCCGTTCCCATCGCCCTCGTCAGCCTCGTCGACGAGAACCGACAGTGGTTCAAATCGAGGCAGGGCCTGGATGCAACGGAGACGCCGCGTGACATCTCTTTCTGCGGCCATGCGATCATCGGAAAGGAGCCGCTGATCGTTCAAGATGCGCTTGAAGATGAGCGCTTTGCCGACAATCCGCTGGTCTGCGAGGCGCCGGACATTCGCTTCTATGCGGGCTGCCCGATCACTGCACCCAATGGCCACAGGATCGGAACGTTGTGCCTGATCGACCAGGAGCCGCGGTCGTTCAGCGCCGACGACTCGGCCCGCCTTCGCGAGCTGGCGATGATGGTCGAGGACGAACTTTCCACGTTGGCGCAGGTAACGGTCGATCGTGTTACAGGGCTGTCGAACCGTAGTGGTTTCCTGGAGATCGCCGGGCACCTTTTGCCGCTGTGCCAACGCAAGGAACAACCGGCGGCACTGTGGATGTTCCAGATTCAGAACCTGCTCGATATCGAATCCCGTATCAGCAAAGAGGAAGCGGGCGCTACGGCGGTAGAGTTCGCTGACATCCTGAAGAACGGCTTCCGCGAATCCGACGTTGTTGCCCGGCTCTCCTTCGATGTCTTCGCGGTTCTGTTGGCCGGTTCGTCTCTGAACGACACGCAGCAGGCGCGCAAGCTCCTGGACGAAGTCATGGGCGAGAGAAACTCGCAGCAGTCGACTGAGCGGTTCCTGGAGCTGGTCTCATTCGCGGCGGCCTACGAGCCGTCCCGGCACGAGAACGCGTCGGACCTGCTTCGTGACGCCGAAGCCGGGCTGGTCGAAGTCAGCACGACCCAGGTCGCCTGAGGCCAGCGCCCCTGTCGAATATCCCGCAGCTGGCGCCTGCCCGTCAGTCCGCGGTCTTCGATCGCATCCTGTCGTTGCGGCCCGCGGGATTCCATCGCTGTTTCGAAATCCCGCGATTTTGTTTTACCCTCGCCGTCTTCCAGGAATGAGGCGCGAGGATCGACTAACCGTGTTCACGATTTACAGCGACGATCACCGGCTGCATCACGGCAAGGCTGAACTGAATGACGGCCAGCTGATGCCGTGTCACGAGAAACCGGAACGCGCCGACAGCGTCCTGGCTGCGATACAGTCTTCAGCCGTCGGTGATGTCATTGAGCCGGCCGACTTCGGTCTCGAACCTGTACTCGCGGTCCATACTGCCGGGTATATCGACTTCCTGCAGAACGCCTGGTCACTGTGGGCCGCCGAGGGCCGGGACTGGGACGCGTTGCCGCTGAACTGGCCGGTTCGCGGCATGCGCCAGGTGGAACCGGATTACATCGACGGCAAGCTGTCTTACTACTCCTTCGACGCCGGCACGCCGATCACACCCGGCACCTGGCAAGCGGTGTTCGCGGGTGCCAGGGTGGCCTTGACCGGCGCGGCGAAGCTCTTGTCTGGCGAGAAGTCCGTGTTCTCGTTGTGCCGCCCGCCCGGGCACCACGCGGCAGCCGATTACTTTGGCGGCTACTGCTACCTGAATAATGCGGCCATCGCCGCTCAGTACCTGCGCGACAACGGTGCCGGCAAGGTAGCGGTGCTCGACGTCGACTACCACCATGGCAACGGGACGCAGTCCATCTTCTATGATCGCGACGACGTACTGTTCGTCTCGATCCACGGCGATCCGAAGCAGGAGTTTCCCTACTTTCTCGGGCACGCGGACGAGACAGGCGAAGGTCCGGGCGAAGGGTTCAATATGAATCTGCCGCTCCCGTGGAACACGAGCGCAGCCGACTGGTTTACCGCACTGGACGAGAGCCTCGAACGCCTGTCTCGCTTCGGCCCGGATGCCGTCGTCGTCTCGCTCGGCGTCGACACCTACATCAACGATCCGATTTCGCAGTTCCAGCTCCAAGCCGGTGACTATCTCTACGTCGGTCAGAAAATAGCGAAGCTCGGCCTGCCTGCTCACTATGTCTTCGAGGGCGGCTACGCCGTAGAGGATATAGGCGAGAACGTCGTCAACGTATTACGAGGTGCAGGAGGGGGCTAAAGCTACCGCCACTATACGCGCCGGTCTCGATAGTCAGGTCAAGGCGCTATGAGTGCATCCCGGCTGAAGAAGGCTCATTATCGGCAATCTGACTCAGGCTTCGCGGGACGAAACTATGGAATGGCATGACATCATTGGCACGGCGGGAGCCGCGATGATCCTCATCTCCTATTTCCTGTTGCAGATGGAGCGGATGTCGAGCAACGATCTCTCGTACTCGGTGACGAACGGCCTCGGAGCCGCGTCGATCCTGCTCTCGCTCGTCGTTGACTTCAACCTGTCAGCGTTTATTGTCGAAGCCTTCTGGCTGGCGATCAGCCTCCTCGGTGTCGTCCGCTACTTCCACAACAAGGACGTGTCGCTTCAGGAATGAGATAGTGCTGACTAAGCTTGCAGGCTGTAAGGTCTACGACAGCGGCGGGTCTCAGGCAGCAAAGTAGACGACCGCGTAGATTGCGACACCGACCAGTGCCACGATCGTGAACACGCCCTGCGGGTGCCGCAGTTCTACCTGTATCTTCAGCATCTCCATCGGGCCGACTCTCTCCGCATCGCCTAGCCGCGGCATGAGCTTCTCCCGAACATCGGTATCGGTGTATACCCGGTTCTGCGGCCTCCCGAGTACGACAATCGCATCCCGGGTTGCGATGGCGGTGTTGTCGTAGCGAGCCTGTCGAACGGAGCAGGTCGACTCCCGGCCGGTGTGGTCTCTGAGTGTCAGTCTGTCTCCGTCCAGCCTGATGGCGGTGCCCCAGTTGGAACGGTTCACCCACGCGATCACGACCACGATCGCGAACATTCCGGCGATGGGACCGATCAACTTGATCAAGGCTTCAGGGTTCTCCGATGCCTTCATCAGAACCAACAGCAGGATCACGATGAGCAGGGTCAGCATCATCACCAGGCGGACGGCGGCATTCACTTTTTTCATCGCAGCCTCATCCGGCTCGAGATGCAGAGGCCCGGTGCTGGTCGATTCGATTGCTTCATCCTCACCGCCCTGCTGCGAGGGACTCGCATTCATACTCTTCGCAAAAGCCTGCACCAGCAGGCCAACGAATAACAGCCCGACGACAACGACGCCGGCATAGCTCATGAGGGTAAGTTGCCAGCGCTGCTCGGATGAGCGAGACAGCACGCCTTCAAGGCCGGCGGATTCAAGATCGGTCATGACCTCGCCCGTGACCGAGATTCTGCGGACGACGTCATTGTTCCAGTCGCTGATCCAGACGGTGTCTCCTACGGCCAGTAGCGATATCGGGTCCGCATCCGTTGGCAGCTCGACGCGTTTCAGATAGCGCCAGTCATCACCGAACACATAAACGCCGCCTTGATTCATGCCGGTCTTCATATTGTTGACCCACCATTCGTCACCGACTCGAGTGAAGTGACTGGGCCAGATTTGCCCGACGGCTTCTGCCTTGGGTGGCACGACATCTTTGCTGTCGATGCGCTCACCATAGGTCGACGATGCCGCCTGGAGTTCGCGTACGACGTGATTGTTCGTATCGACAACCAGGAGCACGCCATCGTGGAGCGTCAACTGATTGGGGAAATGAAATCCTTCCGCGGGCAGCGCCAGCTCGACGCCGGTTGACGAGTATTTACGCAGCAGGTGTCGCGTCGTGTCGCTGATGTAGACCTCGTCGGTCTGCCAATCGATATGGACGCCGAAGGACGCCTTGAAGTCGATGCCCGGCTCGCCAAATGCTTCACATTCCTGCGTTTCGAGCTTACATCGGAACAACCCACTCTCGGACGACTCAGGAATGATCGTATTCCGGTTCGTCTCGCGCTTGTACGCTCGCAGGTTGTCGAGGAAAGACCGCGGGTCAGGCCCCCGACGCAGCAGTATGTCACCGTCAGAGAAGAACGCATGACCGCCAAGAAACAGTTCCACGCCCATGTCGCCGAGATCGTGCGTCCTCAGATACTCACCCTCGGCATCGTGCTCGACGAGGTAATTCTGAATCTGGATGAAACTATGCCCTTGAGGTCCCCTCGTTAACTCAGCAGGCCCGCCGAGGCTGGCTGCACGCCCGGATGCCCACATCCATAACGCAACGGCAGCGAAGGTCGCTGCGAGTACGAGCGCTGCAATGAGCGGATGTACCTTGGCGTTCATTGACGTACTGCCGTCCCGATAAATCGAATCAGTTCAGCAGTTTAGCGGAGAGCGGAAGGGACCCGTGTGTCGCAGGTCGCACTGCCGGGCTGAACTTGACAGTCATATGTACCATATGTACCATGCTGTCATATGGTACATATGGTACGAACACTCACATGCAAATAGCCATCGATTTAGAGGCCTCGGCGCCGCCGTTCGCGCAGCTTATCGATCAGATCAAGCGCGCCGTTCGCGCCAACAAGTTGCAGCCCGGCGACCCACTACCGTCGATTCGGCAGCTCGCCAGCGACCTGGACCTGAACAACAAGACGGTGGCGAAAGCCTACCGGCTGCTCGAACGAGACGCGGTGATTCAGTCGCGCGGCTATCGAGGCACCTTTGTGCATCCGGACGGCAAGATAAATTGCGCCGTGGATATGAACGCCTGGGCCGAGGAGAAACTCGGCGACACGATCCTTGAGCTGAGGTCAGCCGGGGTTACCGTGCCTGAAATAAACACAGCGTTTCGTTCGGCAATGAACGAACACAGCGGAGACTGAATTCATGACACTATCGGACACCCTTTTTTATATCGCGTTTGTCAGCCAGATCCTGCTGCTGTCGTGGTACTTCCCGAACAAGATGATCAGTCGCATAGAGCATGTACTCGCGACCTATCCTGCGGAGGCTTATCCGAAGCTCTACCCGATGCCGGTGGCGCATTACCGCATCGGCATCCGTCGCTTTCGCATGTTCTCCCGGCTGGGGCTGCTCATCGGGGTGGCCATTCTGCTTTCGGTGATGTTTGTGGTCGACCACAGCGGATTTGCTGAGCACGGCTATATCTCGTCGTTCTGGCCGGCCGTTTACGGCATGATCCAGTTCGTACCGTTTATGGCTATCGAGCTTTCGGAGTACAGCAATCTGAAGCTCATGCGACAGGTCAATACGGTTTCCCGACGGACCGCGGACCTGCAGCGTCGCGGGCTGTTTGACCTCGTCTCACCGTGGCTGGTCGCCCTCGCCGGGTTGACGCTTGCCGGCGTGATTCTTTTCGACCTGTACCTGCACGGATTCAACCTGAGTCTCGGCCACGACAGCGTGCAGAGGGCGCTCGTAATGCTTGCAAGCAACGGCATGATCGCGCTGGTCGGCCTGTACAGCCTGTATGGCAAGAAGCTGGACCCGCACCAGACTTCCGCTGACCGGAGTCACCGTATCGCCGTCAATCTGAAGTCCCTGCTCTACCTCAGTATCGCAATGAGCGTCTTCGTGGGCATCTCAGCGGCGGACGGGGTCTACGACATCGATTTCCTCGACGCTGCGTTGATGAGCGTCTACTTCCAGGCGATCGGCCTCCTCTCGCTCGGTTACACGACACGAAACGTCCAGGCAGAGAGAACGAACTTCGACGTCTACAAAGCAGAGGCTCCTGCCGCACGCTGATGCCTCAGGCCTGGCTGCTGACCATCAGAAAGGTAGGCTACCGACCGACAGATAGTAGCTTGTCTCGCCGCCCTCTCCGAAGCCTACCGCGAGGTACACCGGACCGATAAACGTGTCCAGCCCGCTGAACAGGCTGCCGTTGATCAATGCGTTGTCTAACTTGATGTCATCCCTGTTCTGCCACGTGTTGCCGATTTCGAGAGACGCTCCGAGATAGACAGGCACCTCGAACAGGCCGCCGGCTGCCTCGCTCACCCGTCGATAGTAGAGTGCCCTCGCCAGTGCAAGGTGTTTTCCGGACACCTGCCCCTGCTCCAGTCCGGACAGCCGCAGAAGTCCACCCAGCGGAAAGTTGTCTCGTGGTCCGCCATCGCCGTCTAACGTGGTCGCGTAGGCGCCTCCGACGGCGATCGTGTTCTTGCCTCGCGACCGTACGATATCGAAATGTGCGCTGGCCGTATCGACGTCGGCATCGTCGCCTACTGATTCGCGGGCGGCCTGGTATCGAAACTCGCCGAGCACACCTTCGCGAGGCCAGAACGGATCGTCCACCGTGTCGATACGCAGTGCCGCTCGCAGGCCTCCGCTCTGGAAGTCCGGAATGCCGATACCCGGCTCGCCGACCTTGATATCCGCCTCACCGTTGCCACGATACAGCCCGACTCGAAATTCGGCGAAGTCGCTAATGCGGGTACCAACGTCGAAGGATGCAGTGAGCTCGGACAAGCGCAGACGTGACAGGGCATCCCCGTCAACGAACGCGTTGAAGTTCTGCGTTCGAAACTCGAGCGCGGGCGAAACGAACAGTCGCGAGGTCTCCGACATCGGCTGATAGAGCTCGGTAAACAACCGTGGGTCCGTTCCCAGCTGCAGGTCGGACCGCCACTCACCGCCAAAGCGGTTGATCGCCGGCCTCGTTATGCGGGTCCTGACATTGAATCGGGTATCGCCTTCGATGTTGTCCTCAAGTGAGACACCGAAGCGAAGATAGGTAGGCCCCCAGTCTTTCTCTGTCGCCGTGAATTCGACACCAACACCGTCGCCTTCATCGACAAGCTTGTAGCCGACTTTCTCGAACAGCTGCAGACCGAAAAGCTGGTCCGCCTCATAAGCCAGTACGCTGGTGTCTATGCTGTCGCCAGGTTTAATGGTCAACAGCGACAGCAGCGTGTCGTCCGAGATGCGGCTGTCATTCTTTACCCTGACGAATTTCAGGTCGCCACCGATCGGATCTGGCTTCGCCCTGCCAAGTTGCCACGCCGTGTAGGTCTCCTCTGTCACGGTCAACCTGTCGAGCTTGTTCGACTGCTTGCGGGTCGCAGCGGCGCCGGGCTCGATGGTATCGGCGATGTTGCCAAAGTCGGTCGACGCAAACAGTCCGATGTCGGGCTCGATCAGGACATCATTCTCGCCGAGGGTCTCAATCTGTCTCTGCGTCTCTGTCCGAATAAGGATCGTGAACATCTGCTCCGTTATCGTCAGAACGGAGTCGAGCTGTTCCTTCGGGTATAGCGGGAACTCGACGTTAACGGCGATGACGACGTCGACGTCCATGCCGCGAACGACATCGACAGGCAGGTTGCCAACGAGGCCTCCATCGACCAGCAGGCGGTCGTCGATCATCACCGGGTCGAAGGCCGCCGGTACGGACATGCTGGCGCGGATTGCCAAGGCGAGATCGCCGGAACTCATTACGTACATCTCACCGCTGCCGACGTCTGACGCAATCGCACGGAACGGGATCGGCAGATCGTCAAAATCATCGACCTGGTCGACGTGCCGCGTCAGATCCCTGAGTATCAGGTCCAGATGGTGACCCTGAACGGCGCCTTGCGGAGCCTGCAGCTCCCCGTCGCGAAACCCAAGCTCCACACCAACCGGGAACTCGGTGTCATCTTCGCGTCGCCGGAAACTCAGGTCGTCGCGATTGGGCTCGTTTGATAATCCCCTCGACCAGTTCATCGTGGCGACGATCTCTTCGAGTTCTCCGGTGGTAACGCCGCTCGCATAGAGTCCGCCGATGATGGCGCCCATACTGGTGCCGGTTATAGCGTCTACCGGAATTCTCAGCGCTTCGAGCTCCTTGAGAACACCGATGTGCGCGCCCCCACGCGCGCCGCCGCCGCCGAGCACGAGCCCGACACGCAGTCGCTCCTGCGCGGTACCAGGGTCGTCGCGAGCAGCGTCCTCCTGTGCAGCGAGAGCCGTAGTGCTGAAACCGATAGCCAGCCAAACGGAGGCCAGCCAGGGATATAGAGTCTTTGTCATTGTCGCAATCAGCTTTGCCGGATTGCGTTCGATTATAGACGGCCAGCGGATTGGCCTTGCGACTGATTGATGCGGTTAAGCCGAACGGCAAGCCTAACCGAGCAGACCGAACAGCCTCTGGTAGGCGCCCGGATCCGTGACCAGCACGAACAGCAGCCCGCTGATCGCTCCCCACAGGTGAGCATCGTGGTTGATTCGACCCTGCTGCTGCTTCGACGACCAGTACGTGTAGCCGAGGTAGGCGAACGCGAATACGACGGCCGGTATCGGAACCGGGATAGGAACGATGAATATAGTGCTCAGCGGATCGTAGACGATGTAGGCGAACAGCACGGCGGCGATTGCGCCGGACGCACCCAGCGTCGCGTAGTCGGGGTTCCTGTTATGTCGATACCACGTGTAGACAGAGCTCGCCGCAAGACCAAACACGTACAGCGCCACGAATTTCAGGCTGCCGATACGATCCTCGAGGGAGAACGCAAAGAAGTAAAAGGTGAACATGTTCATCAACAGATGACCCATGTCCGCGTGCACCAGTCCGCTGGTGAACACGGTCGCGTACTCACGATTGCGCAAGAACCAGTACGGGCGGAACAGGCTCTTCTCGATCACAGCCGGCGACGAGAACAAGCCGAAAAGGCTGATAGCGATCGTGACGACAAAAATCGCGGTTGCGCCGATCTCGCTGATATCGAACATGGATGCTCACTTTGCTAAGGCGTCGTGGAGAGCGATTGCAACACGTTTCAGCAGGGCTTGCGCGAATATTAATGCTCTTGCGTGCATCCAAACGCCGCTTTGTCTCGTCTCAAGTAGTATAGACAGCACAAAAAGGAGAAGACTATGGAAACAGCTGCAGCATTCGGAGCCGCAGGCTTCTGGCTCTTTCTCATCGCGATAGTCGTCGCCGGCATCTGGTACGACGCCCGAAAAAAGGAATCCCAGCAGGAGACCTTGCGTCGCGTCGTGGAGAGCGGCCGCGACATCGACCTGGAAGTGATCGATCGCCTCCTCGGTGTCAGTGATTCCAAGCAACTGGCGCGCGACCTGAAATTATCCGTGTATGTCGTCGTGGGCGCCGCCTTTGGATTGCTCGCGCTTGGCCTGATTCTCGGCGCAATAGCCGCTGAGGCGCGGGTCGCGCTCATGGGGGTCTCCGCCCTTGTTGCCTTTATCGGGGCCGGCCTCTGGTTCGCAGCGAAATTCGTAGACAGCAGCGCGGCTTGATTCCGGGACGCATTGATGCCGGAGGCGCCCGCCTACTACGCCGACGGGCCTGAGGCCCTGGTCGTCAGCCTCGCGATGCGAGGAGACAAGGACGCATTCAGCGAACTTGTCCGGCGCCGTCAGGTAAGCGTCCGCAACCTGTTCAGACGGTTCAGCAACAGCCCGGAATTGGCCGATGATATGTCGCAACGCGTGTTCCTCAAGACATGGCAAAAGATACGCCAACTCAAGCAGCCTGATCGTTTCGGCGGTTGGCTGAAGCGGATTGCGGTCAACGAATGGATCGACTACCAGCGGAAACACGGCGGCATCGCGATGACGGAGCTCGATGACGTACAGCTGAGGGCACCGTCGGTTTCCGCATCAGAGGCCATCGACCTCGACGCCGCGCTGGCCGCCCTGCCCGAGCCGGTCCGTCTCTGCATCGTGCTGTCGTACCACGAACACCTGTCGCATGGCGAAATAGCGGAGTTAACCGGCATGAGGCTGGGGACGATCAAATCACACATCAGGCGTGGCAGCGAGCTGCTGCGCGAGCTGCTTAGAGAGTATGGAGGATCGGTATGAACCGCGATCCAGCGTTGGAAGCACTGTTTCAATCTGCGGAGGAGGAGCTCCGGGACGACGAATTCACATCCGATGTAGAGCAGCGCATCGAGAAACGTGGCAAACGTGTTATGGCGGGCCGTCTGGCGGCCGTGATCCTGCTGGTTTCCCTGGAGGTATTGCTCGAGTCACCGCTACAGCAGTCTCTCGGGATAGCCGCCGAGGTCCTGTCGACAGCGCTGATTCCGTTGGAGAACGAGTGGCTGTCTTTTATGCTGTCACCGTTGAACAGCATTGCCGGTCTCGTTGGCCTCCTTCTGATCGGCACGCAACAACTCTATCGCAGGATTCGCTGAGCCGTGATAAGTAGTCACATCTGTACGCAAAACAACGGCTTGTACGTATTCCAAGCCGCTCTCGCGTAGAGGCAAACTGGGATTTTTGACGGACTGACACCGGGAACAGACCATGAGCAACCTATCAGAAGAGCCTCAGGCACAGGAAAATCCATCCGACGACGCCCAGCCTGACCTCAAGTCGGCCGTCAAGCCTAAGACTGATAAAGAGAAGGGCCAAAAGACGTTGCCGCCCGGTGCAAGCCGGAGCTTCCTGCTGGGCGAACTCAGGCACAACCCCGATGAGATTAAGCGCCTGTTCCGGGAGGGCACCTACCCGTACAAGAACAAGATCCGCAAGGCGCCGTACGAACTGCACAAGCAGGAACTGCAGACCGAGCTGCTGAAAGTCCAGAGCTGGGTTAAAGAGACCGGACAGAAGATCGTCGTTCTGTTCGAGGGACGCGATGCCGCCGGCAAGGGTGGAACGATCAAGCGCTTTATGGAGCACCTGAACCCGCGTGCCGCGCGAGTGATAGCGCTAGAGAAGCCAACCGAAGCAGAGATGGGACAGTGGTATTTCCAGCGCTACGTGAAGCAACTGCCAACGCGTGGCGAAATGGCGTTCTTCGATCGCTCCTGGTACAACCGCGCCGGCGTCGAGCGCGTTATGAACTTCTGTACGTCGACGGAGTACCTGGAATTCATGCGCCAGGTACCGGACTTCGAGCGCATGCTCGTGCGCTCCGGTATTCGGCTGTACAAGTACTGGTTCTCTGTCACGCAAGAGGAGCAGAAGCAGCGCTTTGCGCAACGTGAGAGAGACCCGCTCAAGCAGTGGAAGCTGAGCCCGGTCGATCGCGTCTCACAGGACAAATGGAGTGACTACACGGACGCGAAGGAGGCGATGTTCTTCTACACGGACACCGCGGACGCGCCCTGGACGATCATCAAGTCTGACGACAAGAAGCGCGCTCGCCTGAACTGCATGCAGCACTTCCTTGCAGGCCTCGACTATCCCAACAAGGACAAGCATGTCGTGCACGGACCGGATCCATTGATTGTAGGCACCCCGTCACAGGTCATCGAGAAAGACACGCACCTCTGGGATTAGGCATTCGCGGCAACGCAGAAAGCAGAAGCAGCGCAGGAGGGCCGGGTTAGATACCCGGCCTTTTGCTGTGAGAGGAGGAGGCTACTCCAGATCCGGGAGCACGCCGTGCATCACCATGGCGTAGTAGCTGATCATGCCGACGATCTCGTTGTTCTCAACCACCGGCGCCTGGCTGATACCGAAGTTCTCAAAGAGCCGGGCACAGTAGCGAACCTCCATGTCCGGCGACACTCTGAGCACGGGCTTGGTCATGATTTCGTAGACGTTGACCCGCTCCGGCGCGCGGTTCTTCGCGATGACCTGCCTGGCGATGTCCGAGAACAGCACCATGCCCCATTCGTCGTTCTCGTCGCGACGCTTTATGATGAGGCTGTTGGCGTCCTCCTTTCGCATGATCTTGAGCGCAGTCAGCACGTCGATTCGGCCGTCGACCTTCGTCACGTCGGTACTCATGCACTCCCGAACGGGACCCCAGTTACGAATGCTCATAGCCTTTCCTCCACGATTTCGGTCAGTTCCTTCACCTGGTGCGCAACGCCAATAGCGTCTTCGACATCGATGACAACAGCGAGACCCGTGCCCGGCTTGTCGTCGAACTCGCCGACTTCACCGATGTGCTCGAGGATGTGACGACTCAGGTGCTGTTCTACCAGGAACAACACAACGTCACGCTGTGTCGTCAACGTCAGACCGAAAAACGACTTGCTTGCATGCAAGCCCTCCCCCCTGGCGCTGTTGATGACGGTACAGCCCGTGGCCCCGGCTTCACGAGCCGCGTGCATGACGTCGTCCGTCTTCTCATCCTCGACGAATGCGATGATCAGTTTAAAGTGCATGTTCTCCTTCCTCCGGCGCTTCTGTAGTGCCGTTCTTTTTCTCTGACTCGCGGGGTCGATAGGCAGCTATCTGACCGTAAGCGAGCACTGAAATAATCGGGAACAGGCTGGCAAATGCCACCAGTCCGAATCCATCCAATAAGGGACTGCGCCCCGGGATGCCTTCTGCCAGTCCAAGGCCGAGCGCGGTAATCAGCGGTACAGTGACCGTTGATGTCGTAACGCCGCCCGAGTCATAAGCGAGCGGCACAATGAGTTTGGGCGCGAGCGCCGTCTGTACGATGACGACGAGGTAACCGCCTGCGATAAACCAGTGCAGCGGCAGCCCGGTGACGATCCTGTAACAACCGAGCGCCACGCCGACGCCGACGCCGATCGCAACGGCTACGCGCAGTCCCCACGCGCCAATAGCGCCACCGGAAACAAGATTCGCCTTGATCGAGACTGCGAGTAGCGCCGGCTCGGCCAGCGTCGTACTGAACCCGATGGTGGCGGCGAACAGGTAGACCCAATAGTAGTCCTGCCAGACCAGCGCCTCCTGCACATGACCCGACGCTTCCTCTAGAAAAGTCGGGTCGGTCAGCTGCTCGGCCAGTATTGC
>JAAUYD010145366.1_pt1 | contig 17782 bp, 14 predicted proteins | sample 7278101 | NCBI WGS metagenome assembly JAAUYD01 (sample SAMN14350128, study PRJNA611818) | marine sediment metagenome | isolation source: surface marine sediment (0.6m) | place: French Polynesia: Moorea | collected 2018-08 | reverse complement strand
TACTTCCTCTAATTTTCGTACCAGCAACCGCTGTCGCGACCGCGGTAGGCTGGACAGCATCAGGGTGGGCGACTGCCGGACAAGTTCATCGCAGTCCTGAAGTATCTTGCGAGCACGCCATTCTGCTATACGTTTGGCTTTTTCGTGTTCATACATCCAAAGCCCCCGACCCAAGTAATGCTTGATGCTCTTTCGGGAGAACTTGTTCAAGAAAAGCAATTCTTCCTTTATATCGGAGTAAAGCGTATAACCGGGTTTACCCCCTATGATGGACTCTCGGATCTTATCGATGCCCTTTTTGCCGTCGTCCCTCAGCGCTTCTTCAGTTCTTCTCTTAAGCGCCTCAGCCCGATCGGCGACGCTTCGGGAAACGCGTTTGAGCAGGCCGGTTTCATATCTCACAACAGACTGGTTTAACACAGACGTGGGATGAAGCCCCAACGTCTCTTCCAGATAAACCAATACCGGACGCACGCGGGCGTATGGGACCCAGCTGTCGTGGGTGAATGCTTCGAATTCATCCAGCCACTGTTCTAATAGCGGAGCATCCACACCTTCATTGGCAAATTTCTGTTGCATGATGTGCTCAAGCCTGACATCCACCGCATTGATTTTTCCGCTGAAGATCCGGTGATCGACACTCAGGTTGGTTTTGCCTTGGAAAAATTCCTTGTAAAGGTCGGCCTGGGTTTGCCGGTCATTGAGATAGAGCCACAATTCAACCATGGCCCTGAATTGGGCCCCATCCACCTTCAAGGACTCTTGGGACGGGGGTTCTCGTTGAAACAGCTTTTGATAATGACGGTAGCTCACCGACAATACGCGTCGGTGTACGATATTGTAGATCAGCAGATAGGGCAATCCGGTCTGCTTGGCCAGATCAGCGACAACCTCAGTGCCGTTGATCTCATACAGTTGTTCCAAATCCCTTGGGGTCAAAACAATGCGGGGTTTTTTGCCGCGGAGTTTTTTGCGGCGGTCTTTTTCTTTCAACACACTCACCTAAATATCCATGTCGCTCACCTGCTCTTTGAGGATGTTGGCGCTGCGTTGAAGGCTTTCGACTTCTCGATCACTCAGGTCGGGTTGCAGGGTGGCTTCAACCCCGTTTCGACCGAGGACGGCCGGGATGCTGAGACAAACATCGTCAATGCCGTATTGGCCGGTCAGAGAGACGCTCACTGGCATCACTGCTCGCCGATCATCCAAAATCACGTCAACCATACGCGCGATGACAGATCCGATGGCGGTATTGGTATGGCCTTTGCGATCGATGATTTCATAAGCCGCATTTCGAACGCGCATGAACAGGGTATGCATGGTATCTGCATCGAAGCGTCTTCCCAGCAGTAACCGATCTTCGATGGGGACTCCGGCGATGGTGGCCGTGCTCCAGATGGGCACCTCGGAGTCACCGTGTTCTCCCAATATGTAAGCGTGTACCGATCGGGGATCCACATTGTAGTACTCCCCGATCAGCGCGCGAAAACGGCCGGTGTCGAGCATGGTACCGGTGCCGATGATGTGGGAGTTCTTTCGTCGACTCAGGGATTGAGCCGCGTAGGTCAGGATATCCACCGGATTGGTGGCCACGATGATCACCGACTCGGGACTGTAGTGATCCAAATGACCCATTATTTCCCGAAACACGGCCGCATTGCGGTTCAACAAATCAATACGGGTTTCACCCGGTTGTTGGGCAACGCCGGCGGTGATGACGATGAGTTGTGCCGAGGCAAGATCTTTGTAGTTGCCTGAACGGATTACGGTATTTTCCACGAATGCCTGACCGTGCATCAAATCCATGGCTTCACCTTCGGCTTTTTTTTCATTCTTGTCGATCAGAATGATTTCACTGGCCAGGGCTTGCAAAAATATCGCGTAAGCCGCTGCAACGCCGACATGGCCTGTACCGATGATACCGATGGTGCGTTTTTGAATCATCTTTTTGCCTTATATTACGCAACGGCTTGGAAATGCGCCGTTTATGCATCCTCATTGAGCAAAATGCTCAAGTTATATGTTAGCTTACATTAAATAAATTAAGAATTGGCCACTGGTGGTCAAGCAGCCCTAATGGAGAGTGATCTATGACCAGATGAATTATATCAATATAAAGTTAGTTTTCATGAGGTTACCTATAACATCAACCATAGTTGGGAGGAACGATCTACCAATTCCCCGGCGTTGGTCAACCATTGGGAACACTGGTATTTTCCCAGAGGTGGTGCGTTGAATACCACCCTAAAGCGGCCAGAAAACGGGTATCAGCATCGTCCCCAAAAAAAGTACCAGCAAGTTCAAGGGAATGCCCAACTTGAAGTAGTCGCTGAATCGATACCCGCCCGGTCCATAGACCAACAAGTTGGTCTGATATCCAATGGGTGTGGCAAAACAGGCACTGGCGCCAAAACATACGGCCATGATGAAAGGTTTGGGATTGACCCCCAGCCCGAGCGCCGTTGATATCGCAATGGGCAATAGCAGTACGGCGGTGGCGTTGTTACTCAGCAGTTGGGTACTGATACTGGTCAGCAATATCACACCACCCAAGATGATGTTGGGTGACCATCCGTCCATGGCCCGTAAAAAAAGGTCGGCGTAGTATTGGCTGGTACCTGTTTTATCCATGGCCGTGCCCAGGGCGATGGTACCGGCGATCAGCAGCAGCACATTGCTTTGCAGCGCGCGGTAGGCCTCTCGCAACGGTAGGCATCCGGTGGCGATCATTAAAAATACCGCCGACAAGGCACACACCATGATATCGGCCATTCCGGTGGAGGCGGCGATGACCAAGGCACCGAAGATAAGACCTGCAAGGGGCGCTTTCCGTTTGTATTCGATCTCCTGGTGCACATCTTCGACGATGATCCAATCATTGCGTCCCCGCAAATGTCTCAGCTCATCTTCATGGCACCAAACCAGGAGGATGTCGCCCATCTTGAGCCGGATATCCTGCAGTTGGGTTTCAGAATAGTGCAGGCCGCTTCGCTCCACCGCCACCACATGAAGATTATTGTCCCGCACCAGGTAGGTATTCTTAAGCTGCCGTCCCACCAAGCTTGATTGGGGGGTGATGATCAACTCCACCACCATGGCGGCATTTTGGCCGTCGATGTCCATGCCGTCTTCCGACATGGGCAACTCCACCTGGTTCTTATCGAGCACCTGCATCAACGCATTGGGAGTCCCCTTCACCAACAGCAGGTCATTGGCCGCCATGGCCACCGCATCCCTGCAGGGATGGAAGATTTGGGAGTCCCGAATCAACTCAAGGACTTCGATATCCGGATATTTGCCCGTTATATGATTGCAGGGGTTGAGGCCTATTAGTGCACTGTCCTGGGCCACCACAAGTTCAGCCAGATAGCGGCGCTGTTGGTCGTTCTCCAATTCACATGTGGGATTGAGCAGATCGGGCATCAAGCGTGGCGCCATTAATACGATCATCACCATACCGATTAGTGCTATGGGAAGGCCTACTGCGGACAACTCGAACATGCCGAAGCGTTCATACCCGTAGTCGGCCGCCAGGTCGCTGACGATGATATTGGTGGAGGTTCCGATTAAGGTGCAGGTACCAGCCAGGATGGAAGCATAAGAGAGCGGGATTAGATATTTGGATGGGCTGACCCCCATACGGCAGCTTAAACTCAGCACCACCGGAATGAATAGGACCACTACTGGTGTATTATTAATGAAGGCCGAAGCCACCCCGGCGATCAACAACACCAGCAACATGGCCATCCAAGTTCTGCCTTGGGTCCAATGGGTCACCATCTGGCCGATAAATCCAACGGTCCCGGTGCGTATCATGGCCTGGCTGATCAAGAACATGGCCCCCACAGTGAGCACCGCCGGATTTGAGAATCCGGCCACGGCCTCGGTTGGTGTCAAAATGCGGGTGACCATGAGCGTCACCATGATACCGATGGCAGTGAGGTCCACGGGCAGCTTTTCCCTGATCAGCAGATAGAGGGTAACCAATAGAATTAGGGTAACGATCCATATTTCCATATTTTCGCTTTCATGACGCTCGAGGGGAATTGCGCTTCCGAATCCTGAAATTCATAATTGAAAAAATTATACATCATTAATCAACGGTCAAACCGTCCGCACTTGGGGACCTGAGTCGACGTATTGGGTGCGATGGCGCATTGCTGTCTTCCGACGATAACGCGGCAAGCGGCAGGATACCATATTTTTTTTAGATCGTCGCGGGTCTGTGGAAAACAGAGCAAAATTTCCCCTGGTTACCGGAGTTCAAGCTTTGGCCGTGGTCCCGGTCGAGATTGTTTGGCAGCCCTCATGGATTTTTATCCAAAACTTATCAGAAGTACAATACGTCCCTAACACCCCTTCTCCATCATGCACACGTCTGAGATGAACACAGGCGTCGAATCCGATGCCAACTCTTCAGACGCCATGACGTCCCACGATCCAGCCACTGCACATCATCAACAGCCACGACAGTTCTGGTGTACTTCCCGGGCAGTTCTTGCGGCAATGCTGGATGGTGCTGCAGGAGTGGAAGTTATCTTCAGGGAAGGAGGTGATCCGACAAAAAGCTGATTTTTTAACTTTGGCTTTTGTTATGGATTGATCTATGATTGATTTTCGGACCCCACCGCAACGTCTTTTATTTTTTCTACTCGGCAGGGTACGTACCGGTGGAAGGGTGTTGCAGCAAACCGATCCCTGTGGAAGCTTGATGTCATTCTGTTCACATTGATTCCATACTCCACGCCGTTGTACTTTAAGCCAAACCCATGAGGGATCAATACCATATCTTTGCGTGTGGCTTCCGTAATTTCGAGCTCAATTTCAACGCTGGCCGTCTCTGTTGTTATTTTTACCATCTCGCCATCTGTCACCTTGAGATCGTCGGCATTTTCAGGATGCATCGCCAGGGTGCATGCCCGCCTGGCCACAATCCAGTCAGGTTTTCGCATTAAAGTGTTGGCGTTATTGGGTGTGTGGCGGCCTGCGCTTAAAGTCATTGGAAAATCCGGGTCTTGCGAAAGGGCCTTGGCTTCGTCTTCTGGAGTGATTTCCGCGATCCAGCCATCCATTTCAGGGATATGGACATGAACCTTGCCGTCTTCCGTTAGGATCTCCTTCATGTTGTTTTCAGCATCGGCTTCACCGATCCAGAGGCCCTCAGGGTGACTTTGGATGTTATCGAACATTTTTTCTGCCCACCCAATCTGAGGGAGGAGTATCGCCAGTGGTGCGAGGCTTTTGTACTGCAGCATTGCTTTGAGCGCCTTTTTCGCAAGGTGTATGTTCGTCAACTGTTGTAGCCAAGTGGGCTTGGTGATGCCGATACGTGATGCTGCTTCGACAACTTTGTTGTGACCTGATATCAGAAGCCCCCACAAGGCCGCTTTATTCCCGGACTGCATGGTTTGGCCTAACGTCTTTGACAAAACCTGAGGCATAAACTTTGCGGCCTGTTTATTTTTGGCCATAAAAGCAAATAGGGCCGAGGCAAATGTCATTCTGTCTTCCCGTGCCGCCTCCTTCAGCCACAATGGAATTTCCGGAATCAAACCTGCAGACTGGGTAATGCCGGTGATAATCTCTCCAGATTCCATTGCTTCGCCTTCGGCTTCAACTACGGGTTGTCGCATCTGGAAGTAAACTTCCGGAAACGTCCAGGTGAAAAATGTCCCATCCCAGGATTCGTATCCTGATTTTGCAGGAAGCACGTAATGGGAGAGTTCTGCGGTTTCCGTCATGGCCAGTTCGATCGTGACCAGAAGATCCAGTTTTTTAAACGCCTTTTCGTAGGCAGCGGTATCCGCCCACGATCGAAGCGGATTGGCGCTCGAAACAATTACGGCCCTCAATCGCTGAGGGTCATCCGACAGAATTTCTTCTGGCATGACATTTGGGGGAAATGCCCCGTTCAATGCAGGAATCTCAGTTTTGACTGTCTTCCAGGTATCCGGGTTCCGTTCATCTGTGTGAGTTCCCAGCGGCACTAAGCTGGCTGGAATGACATTCCCGCCGGCAACGCCAAGCCGACCGCAGATAGCAGCAAGGATCATATACAAGTAGGTGACGAGGGTGCTATGGCGGTTCATGTAGACCCCCAGATCCATGTGCAAGCACCATTTACGTGATGCAAGCGCTCGGCAAAGATGGCGCACATCGGCATCCTTCACTTCGCATACAGTCAACGCACCTTTGATGTCAAAATTCAAAAACCATGGTTGTATTTTTTGAAAACCGTTGACATGAGCATCGATATACGCCCTGTCTTCTAATTTTTCCTCAAGGATAATGGCGATCATCGCCCGGGCCAAAAGGGCGTCGGTTCCGGGTTTCAGTGGGATATGGATATTGGCTGCTTTGGCCGTCTCTGATTCTCTGGGGTCGATAATGGCCAAAAGTTTATCCGGATTTTTGGAAAACTTTTTTAACACAATAGGTGCCCGGGGCATTTGATGGGAAACCATGCCATTCCATCCGATGCCGAGGATCATGTCACTGTGGTGTTCATCGGGGATAAGAAACCGATTCTGGCGACCGGTCATTCGACCACAACCCCAGAAATAGCCGGTCAATTCTTGGGCAAGGGAATTATAGTTGTATCTGGAACCCAGGCCTCTCAGAAGCGAATTCCCAAAAGCTGCTTCAAAATGGCACCCTTGCCCGCCGCCACCTGCGTACGCAATGCTCTTGGGACCATGTGCATCGACAATGGCGTTAATGCGTTCGCCAATTTCCGAAAATGCCTGCTGCCAGGATATCTTTATGAATCCGTCCGGTGTCTTTTTTAGGGGATGGGTCAATCGGTCCGCGTGGTGCTGATGATTGGCGATATTGATCCCTTTTCTGCAGGCATAACCGCGACTGCGTGGGTTGGCCCGGTCCGGTCTGACCTTAACGATTTTATTATGCTCTACCTGAACTTCAAGTCCACAGTTCTGGGCACAAAGGACGCAACCGGTTTTCTGCCATGGTATCATTTTTTATAAATCCTTGGTTGGGTCGGTTGACTTATCAAGTATGGCATCATCGATAGGTAGCAATAATAGTATCAAAAAAGCGATGGATGACTTCTATTTCCGCATCCGAGAAGCGTTCGAGCAATTCCCGGTTGTATTGGCTCACCAAGGGACGGACCTTTTCGGAGATGTCACGTCCTTTGTCTGTCAGATAGATGTGCGATGCACGGCCATCGGTCTCGGATTTCTTTTTCTCGATAAGGCCGTTTTTTTGCATTCGTTCAACCAGGGTTGTGATTGCTGATTTGTTTTGCAGTAGCACACCGCTTAAATCCTTGAACAGGCACCCGTCATGCTTTTCGAGATAAAAAAGAGCCGCGATCTGGGCAGCCGTCACACCAAGTCTGTTTGAAAATTCGCGATCTACATATTTTAGCAGTATACGCTGGGCCAAGTTCAACTTATAAAAAAGACGATTATCTGGAATTTCGGGTCTTTCAGATACCTGCTGCATGTTCAGATATTTCTTTATGAGAATATGATAAGAGGCTGCCATTAGTATAGTTCACATATGAACTATACTGTTAGTTTATATGTGAACTATTGTCAAGAAAAATCAATGAAGGGTAAAGAAGAACGGACAATAATTGATAACATAATTTTCGGCATATTATGAAACAGGCTTGGCCGCATAACCTTGGAATCGTCGCTGGTAAGCTTTTGGAGGCATCCCCGCCAAACGGACAAATACTTTCCTGAAAAATGCGATGTCCTCATATCCGACGTGATAGGTGATTTCATTGAAGGTCATACGGCCCTCCTCCAGCAGGCGCTTGGCATTCTCCACCCGCAGCTGCTGCAAATATCCCAGAGGCGTGACGCCAATGGCCTGCTTGAACCGACGTTCCAGAGAGCGGCGGCTTATACTCAATTTCCCGGCCAGGGAATCGTAATCGACGGATTGGGTGTGATGCCGCTCGATCCACTGCTGTGCTTTTATGACCAAAGTATCGCCATGGCCCTGATCCTTGCAAAGAAGAAGTGAGCCATAAGGGGTTTGCGCGTCCCGCCCCAAATCCAACACCATGGCCTTGGCAGACTCCACCGCAGCCAGGCGGCCGCAAAACTTTTCGACTAAATACAACGATAGATCCGAACCGGCGGTTACGCCAGCCGAACAATAGAGGCGGCCATGGTCGATGAACATTCGATCTTCGGCCAGGGTCACCCGTGGATATCGCTGGCTGAACTGATTCGTGAACCCCCAGTGCAAGGTGGCGGACTTTCCATTCAGTAATCCGGTTTCGGCAAGTAAAAAAACACCCGTACAAATACTGGCCACATGGGCGCCCTGGCGGTATTGCCGGCGAACCCAGGGGACCAGTTCGGGGCTCTTGCGGAGAATCCGTTCAATGGGAGTAGCCGATGCAATGACCACCAGATCGCTGTGAAGAGTGTGGTCGATACCGCAGTGCGGTTGAATCATGACATTGTTGGTGCATTGGATGGGACCACCGTCCGCTGAGGCGATGGCAACATCGAAATAGGGTGTCTGCGCGGCATTACCCACCCTATTCCAAAGCCTGCCGGCCTGGGTCAATATGTCCATGGGGCCGAAGATGGTGGTTGCCATGGAGCCGTCAAATCCGAGGATGGTGACTTTTTTAACAGACATGGGTCGGATATTTGACTGCTTGTCGTTTTCACCCTTCATAATGGCGATTATGCCACTATACTGCCGGAAAGGCAACCCGTATGATACATAATGAACTCTAATAGAAGGAGGAACACGATGACCACCGACCAGATCATGTCCAGTATAGCGCCCTGCGGCCTAAACTGTGAAAAATGTTTTGCCCAGGCGGATGGCGACATTCGCAAGCACAGCCTGGCGCTCCAAAAGCGGCTGGGAAACTTCGAATCCTATGCCAAACGGTTCGAAACCCAACTTGGCAATCCGGTCTTTAAGCACTATCCGGCGTTTAAAAAGATGCTCGATTATTTTGCCCAAGAGAACTGCAAAGGGTGCCGTCATGAACAGTGCAAACTCTTCAAAGCATGCGGCATCCGCGGCTGTCACCAAAACAAAAAAATCGATTTCTGCTATCAGTGCGGCGAGTTTCCCTGTAATCGGACGAACTTTGGCAAAGAACAATATGAGGCCTGGGTGCGGATCAACCGCAGAATTCAGAAGACCGGCGTGGAACAGTTTTATGAGGAAACCAAAGGGAGTTCCAGATATCCTTAGACTTCCCTGCCAAGGCCCCCTTAACCCCATAGTTGCATAAAAAAGATGGCATACAATAGGCCCACCGCTGGTCTATTCCTGGCAATCATAGATCCTATGCCGTCAATTCAAGCTGACCAAGTTTTTTAGCCTTTTTGCCAGCATTTTTATGCAACTGTGGGGTTAGCGCACATCAATACGATCCCCGACCTCGAGGCATCCCAATCTTTTCCCGCCTATTCATAATCGTGTCATATTGTGGTAAGCGTTATGACAAAAGCGCGTCCTGACAATTGAATTTTTCCAAATTGTGTTATACATTGTATGTAATCTACACCCAAGTTGTACTTGAATTGGGCACTTGGTGCCGATGAAAGGGAACGCACACGTGAAGCAACGAAAAAATTTAACGCTGGCAGCCTACGACCGCATTCTTGAGATGATGATTAACTACGACATCGTACCTGGACAACGCCTTGTATTTGTGGATCTGGCAGAGCAGTTGGGTGTCAGCCGCACACCGGTGAACAACGCCCTGAGCATATTGGCCAAGGAGGGTTATCTGGATTTTATCCCCAACCAGGGGTACACCGTCCACAAGATCACCCGGGAAGAAGCCGAGGCCCTTTACGAAATCCGAGAAATTCTGGAGATTGGTACCATCAGCAAAGCCATCAGGGGCATGACCCCGGCGATGATCGAGCAATTCAAAAGTAAAAAAGAGTCCTACGAGAAGGCCATCACCGACCGTGTCCATCGCGGTCTATTCGTCCTCGATACCGATTTCCATGCCGCAGTCATCGAAATGATCGGCAATCCCTTGTTGGTGGACCGCTACCGGGATCTGTGCAAACGCATTTTTCTCCGATTCCGGGTGGAGACCCTGAGCATCGACCGCATCCACGAAATCGTAAGTGAGCATGACGAACTGTTTGAGGCCATCTGCATCCGGGATGTGGATCTCGCCAAAGATCTCATCAAAAGGCACAACCGGAATGCCCGCAAAAATTTATTCAGCCTCATTTTCGCCAACGAAGAGAAGGACAATAAGATTAAATAGCCTCTGGCATCACCGCATGATAAATAGATTGCGAAACGCTAAAATCTGTCAAAGGCCTCCAATCCCTCCACCTGTGTAACGGTCCAGTAACGAGATGGGCGCATTCCAGACACTTTCGAAACATCCTTGTTGACATGCAAGATTGCATGTAATATTATCCCCTCAACACCATTAGCCACAAATATCGGTGGTACTGATCAGACCCACGGGGGGACATGTCGTGAAAAGTCGATGGGGATTGCGTTCCAAATTATGGCTGGAATACGAAGGCACCCCGTTCCTCGGCGACGGCCGCATGAAAATGCTGAAGTCAATCCAAAGTGGTGGCTCCATCAAACAGGCCGCCCGGGAAACCGGCATCTCCTACCGTCGGATGCGCGGCGCCATTCATGAGATGGAAACCACCATCGGTTATCCCCTCGTCAAAATCCAGCGCGGCGGCGGCACCGGTGGCGGCGCAGAATTGACACCGGCGGCCCTTACCTTGATGGATGCCTTTGATCAATTATCCGCCGGCTTCCAGCAAAATGCCGATGCCCGTTTTGATAAATTACGGGATCTTTTTCTGTCTGCGAATGGCAACATCCGCCACTCGGTAGAATCAGGAGATGACCGACCATGAAATCTTTTGAAACCCTGTTGGCGGAATCGGCCGCACGCCACGGCCACTTGTGCGCGGGACAGGTCATCGGCGTCCGCATGGCCATGCTGGGCTGCCGCTTTATTGGCATCGAAGATCCCAAAGCCCCGGAACATCGCAAAAAATTGATTACTTACGTTGAGATCGACAGGTGCGCCACAGACGCCATCGAAAGTGTCACCGGATGTCGGCTGGGAAAAAGGACATTGAAGTTCATGGATTTCGGCATAAACGCGGCCACCTTTGTCAATCTCGACACCGGCGCTGCAGTTCGGATTGTCTCCACAGAAAAATCCCGGCGCCTGGCGCCGGACTATGCTCCCAATGAAAAGACGATCCGGCAACAGCAGCTGGAGGGATACAAGCGAATGCCCGACGATCTGCTGTTCGAGGTACAGCCGGTTCGCGTTGATCTTCCAGACTGGGAGATGCCGGGCCCACCGCGCCGCCATGCCACATGCCAAGTCTGCGGACAAGTGGTGCGGGACGGAAAAGAGATTCAACAAAATTCAAAGACATTATGCCGCCCTTGCGGCCAAGCAAGTTATTTTCATCCTATAACGGATCAAGCCAAGGTGATCCGCGTGGGAGCTTAAAAAGGGAGACATTACCATGATCCAAGTCGTCAAAATAGAGAACGCAGTCGGATATCCACTGGCCCATGACATAACGGAAATCAGGCCCGGTGAGTTCAAAGGACCGGCATTTTTAAAGGGGCACATCCTAAAAGGGCAGGACCTGGACCATTTAAGACGATTGGGTAAGAACCATCTTTTTATATTAAAGCCGGAAAAAGATGAAATGCATGAGGATGAAGCAGCCGTCGATATCGCCAATGCACTGTGCGGCAGCGGTGTGGGCTGGAGCGGTGCACCGCGGGAAGGCAAATTATCCTTAAAGGCCACCCGAGACGGATTGCTCAAGGTGGATGTGGAGGCCCTTCTGCAGTTCAACATGTTTGGAGAGGTGATGTGTGCCACCCGCCACACCCATACCGTGGTCCGTGAGGGCCAGGAAGTCGCCGCCACACGCGCCATTCCGCTGGTCGTGCCGCGCCGTCTGGTCAAGTCAGCCGTGGCAACAGCCCAACGCGCCGCAGAGGGCGTGTTGAGCGTGGTGCCCATGACCAAGGCCAAGGCCGGTATCATGATCACCGGCGACGAGGTCTACTACGGACGAATCAAAGACAAGTTCCAACCCATTATCCGGCAAAAGGTGGCGGAAATGGGGGGTGATGTTCTCGATGTGGTTTTTCTTCCGGATGACGATGAGCAGATCGCCAATGCCGCCACAGATCTGGTGGACAAAGGGGCCAACCTGCTCATCAGCACCGGGGGTATGTCGGTGGATCCCGACGACCGCAGCCGGCATGCATTGAAAAAGGCGGGTGCCGTTGATATGATTTACGGCTCACCCGTACTGCCCGGTGCGATGTTCATGGTCGCCTATCTGCAAGGGGTGCCGGTGCTTGGTATCCCGGCTTGCGGCATGTATGCGGCCCGCACCATTCTGGACCTGATACTGCCCAGGGTACTGGCCGGTGAAAAGATCACCCGCACCGAAATTGCCGAACTCGGACATGGCGGATTGTGCCTTAAATGCGACACATGCAGCTTTCCTGCTTGCTCATTTGGAAAGTAGCATGTTAACCGCAGAATTTCGACGTGTGGACTCGCTTCGCTCTGTCATACTATTTTATAAATAGGCAGAATACCTTACTTCTAAATTCTGCGGTTCCTTGTTCATCATTCGATATTTTATTGTTGCGGAGAGCTAAAAGCAGTCAAGCCGCAGGAGATTGATCATTCCTTAGGATCATGGAAAGGTTGACATGGTAAGAACGCTACCGCTGGGGCTGCAAGAAGCCCTTGGAATGACCCTTGAACGGGTTAAGCCCCTGGCCCCTGTGCGCGTTGAATTGCTGGACGGACTGAACCAAGCACTGGCAGAGGATCTCGCCAGCACTGTGGATTCCCCGTCCATTGATGCCTCCATGAAAGACGGCTATGCCGTGATCTCCAGGGAAGTGGAAGCGGCCACCCGTGAAAATCCGGTACGGCTTCGACTGGCCGACCACTTGGCGGCCGGCGACAGCCGGGAGGTTCATGTGCAACCTGAAACTGCTGTTCGCATCCTTACCGGCGCCAAAATACCATCCGGTGCCGACGCTGTGGTGGCAGAGGAGTTCACCGCAATTGAAGGCGGCACCCTTATCGTTTATAACAATGCCGAGCCAGGACGAAATATTCTCCCCAAAAGCAGCGATGTGGCCGTGGGCCAAATCGTTGCCACAAAAGGCAGTCGCGTCACTCCCGGCCTTGCCGGAATGCTGGCCGCCGCAGGATTCAGCCACATTACAGTGGTACCCACGCCCACTGTGGCCGTCATCGCCACCGGAGATGAAGTGGTGGCGCCGGGGCGCCCCCTTCCCGAAGGCAAACTCTATGCGAGCAACATGACCACCCTCGGCGGCTGGTGCCGACAATACGGCATGCAGATCTCCATGGACGTGGTAAAAGATGATTTTGAAGCCATGCACCGCGTGATCGGGCAACAGCTTGCAACCGCCGACGCCATCGTCACCAGTGGCGGTGCATGGACCGGTGATCGCGATCTGGTGGCCAAGGTATTGAACAGTTTAGGCTGGCAACAGGTCTTCCACCGCATCCGTATCGGTCCCGGAAAAGCAGTTGGATTCGGCATGCTCAAAGAAAAGCCGGTGTTTATTCTCCCCGGCGGACCGCCTTCCAATCTCATGGGATTTCTTCAGATCGCCTTGCCGGGACTGTTGAAATTGGCCGGTCATCGGCACACCGGCCTGCCCAAGGCCAATGTCCGACTGGCCACGGAACTCAGGGGGCGTTACGCCGATTGGACGCAGTTTGTCTTCGGCACCCTTGAGAGGGATGGTGACACCCCCGTTTTTCAAGCCAAAAAAGATAAAAGCCGACTGCGGTCCATGGCCGAAGCACAGGCTGTGGTGGCCATCCCCGAAGGCCAAACAGTACTACCGGCCGGCAGGATAGTACCTGCACAAATACTGGATGAACGGGGTTTATAATAGGAGAGAATAATAACCATGCAACCCGAAGAAAAACCCCAACGTCTCGTAGACGGTTTTAGCCGCAACATCAGCTACCTTAGACTATCTGTGACCGACAGATGCAATTTAAGATGCCGCTATTGCGCGCCTTTGCTGCCCAAGCCCATGGATACCGACCGGCTGCTGACCCTATCGGAGATGAATCGGCTGGCAGGCATTGCCGTAAATCTTGGCATTCGCAAAGTAAGGCTCACCGGCGGCGAACCATTGTGCCGCAAAGGGGTCACCCGCTTGATTACAGGACTCGCCGCCATGCCCCAAGTGGAAGATATTTCCATGACGACCAACGGCACCCAGTTGGCTCAAGGTGCCCAACAGTTGAGAGATGCCGGCTTGAACCGCATCAACATCAGTCTCGACACACTGGATCGGATCAAATACCGGGAACTCACCGGTTTCGATAAATTTGACACCGTTTGGCAAGGCGTCATGAAAGCGGCCCAGGTCGGCCTTGGCCCCATCAAACTGAATGTCGTGGTGATGAAGGGCGTCAATGACGATGAACTCGCGTCGATGGCCGAACTCTCCATGCGGTATCCGTTCCACATCCGATTCATTGAATATATGCCCATCGGGACGGATCCGCAGCAAGCCGGTAATTACTTCTTGCCCGTCACGGAGATACGCCGACGTTTAGGGCGAATAGCCCCCCTGGTGCCTGTCGAGCGATCACAGAAAGACGGCCCGGCCCTGCGTTTCCGATTCGCCGGTGCTCCCGGTGAAATCGGGTTGATCGGATCCATGAGCGCCCATTTTTGCGACGCCTGCAACCGTCTGCGTCTGACCGCCGACGGGCGGCTGCGTGCCTGCCTGCTGGCAGAAGAGACGGTGGATGTGCGAACTCCCATGCGCAACGGTGCTTCAGACCAGGCCCTGGCCGCCCGGATGATCCAGGCCGTCCGCCACAAGAAGGAGAAGCATGGGATGGATTTCACGCGGAATAAAGTACTTCAAACCCAAATGGTCAGTATCGGAGGATAATCCCGGTGTCGCATCCCCCAACCCATACAGGTTGTTGTGCCGTTATTCTGAGCGGCGGCCTGAACAGTCGTATGGAAGGACAAAACAAGGCCTTTCTCGAAGTGGGGGGACGTACGATTCTGGAGCGACAGCTGGACACACTTCAGCCCATTTTCGAAGAGATTTTATTGGTTACGCGGGAGCCGCAATCCTATTTAGATGTTCCTGTGAAAGTGGTGAAGGATCTGTATGAAGACCGCTCATCGCTGACCGGCGTTCACGCCGGACTGGTGAATGCCAAAGCCGACTACGCCTTCGTCACCCCCTGCGATGCACCTTTTCTGCAATCGTCAGTCATTCAACTGCTGATGGACGCCATTGAACCCCAACTGGATGTGATTGTTCCCCTGATGGACGGCTTTTACCAACCCCTGTGCGCCATCTATTCCAAGAGATGTGTGCCGGTCATTGAAGAACAACTCGACAACGGCGACTATCGAATCTACAATTTCTTCCCTCGCATCAAGGTCAAGACATTGTCCACAGAACAGATTAATGCCGTGGACCCGCAGCTCCTCTCCTTCTTCAACATCAACACGCCTTCAGCTCTCCTTGCCTGCCAGGAATTGATACCCGAGTAAAAATCCCAGCACAAATGATTACGGCAATCTATTAACTCCTACAAGGAGACACTATCGCTATCTGTGTGTGGATTGCCAAAACCAAGGTTGAAATCATGACGATTATTTATCAATTTACCACAGAACGCTTCCGCGATGTTCCAAAGAAAATGCCAATTCCAACCTGTCACATAACCGTAATCACATCCTTATAAAACTAAATGTGAATGGACAAGGAAAGTTGCCAAATTGGACTACCATATTGCCAATTTCGTCCATGGAAAATTTCCAAAATATATTTCCGACATAGGTTAGCAATTGAAGGGTCATATTATACGAGTCGTAACACAGGTATCAACGATGGGAGGCCAGCCACCACAGGATGGGGCTGTCCTCTTTTTTCAGATGTTACGTTTTAATAGCGAGGCTGTCGAAAAACCCTGTTTTGAGGTAAGCGAGGGGTTGGTATTGGGCCTCATACCTCTGTCTAACTTAAACTTGCTGTCAATTTGATGCTTTTAGTGGCCTATGGCGCTATATAGGGGCCAATTTAGCGATCTTTTCTATGTTGTGAACCATACAATACAACATCCATTGAATGCTGACTTTAATCTTGCCTCTGAGATTAAATCGATTTAGCCGCTTGTTTGTTCTGATGTTGCCAAATACAGGCTCGACCACCGACATTCGTTGAGGATATATTTGCCTACCTTTTTTACTGTCTACCTTTTCGGCCATCGCTCTTGAATAATTGTTTGCTTCAACACCGATTTGGATATCCAATGTTCGTCGTTTTGCAATCTTTCGTCTAAGGCACTTTCCGGTTAAAGCGCAACCGGCACAGTCATCAAAATCGGCTATATATCTCCTATAAATGTTTCGATCTCTGGTAAATCTTTTTGTATTGAGCCGAAGTTGATGGCCACCAGGGCAGATGTACCGGTCGTTAACATTATCATATTTGAAGTCCGTCAAATCGTATTGCTTCTTTTTGCGAGGTTGATATCGTTTCTGGGTAGCAAAGCGCCGATCGCGCTTTCGAAAATATCGATCCGGTATGTATGCGTCCAATTCTTCTTCAATACATTTTTCTAAATTGTCTTGTGTATGGTAATTGGTGTCAGCAGCAAATACCTTCCCCTTTAAGCATTGTTTAGATTTGCCTATCTGGGATAAATTGTTTTTGGCACCTTCTATCATTGGAGCCAGATGCCCATGATCTTGACCATGCCCAAATGCTTCAGCATGCACAACAACTTGATGCTTACCATCGACTAACGCTTGGCCGTTATAGCCCTGGATTGCTCCGTGAGAAGTGTACATTTTGGCTGATTCATTATCAGTCAAATTGCTTTGCAGCTCTCTACCTTGCGCTCCCTTTTTAGGTTCATTGCTGTTTAACCAGCGTTCAATCCAATCGGCCTGTCGCTGCAATTTGTCTATCTGCGTCTGTTGCTGTGATGATTCCAAGCTTTGGCATTTTTTGCCGTGATCAGCCTTAATCTGCTCATCAATCAACTGTTTGATTTTTTGTTCAACTTTATCTTTTCTTTTTCTTATGTCAGCGAACTTACCGCTTTTATCCTTTGAGGCGTTGGTTGGCAATTTACATCCGTCTAAGGCAAAAAAGGTCCCTCCCAAAAGCCCTTCTTGATCGCAAACCAGTAAAATACTCCTAAATAAAGGTAAAATTTGATCTTTCATCGATGACACAAATTTAGCGATGGTGCTGTGGTCGGGACATTGACCACATGCCAAAGCCATAAAGACAATATTTTCATTGCATGCCTGCTCTATTTGACGCGAGGATATTATTCCCCTTGAATAGGCCAGCAATACGATCTTTAACAATATTTTAGGATCATAGGCCTTCCGGCCGGTCTCATCGTTGCTATACTGGCAATCAAAGACGGATACATCCATACGGTTTTCCACAAGAGTGTGGATGGCGAACTCAAGGGTTCCGGGCATTAATTGATCTTTGAGAAAGACGGGGACGAAAATGGATTGTGAATAATCGTATCGCTTATATTTAGCCATAGGTTACCTTGTCGCTATGGGTATTTGTATCGATACCATAGGCGCATTATACCACATAACTATCTATTTTTAAATGGAATATATAACAAAATATCGATCGAATATTATATGCAAAAGGTGATTTGGATCCAAAGAGGATTTGTTACTTTTTCGACAGCCTCAGCAGTTGTCCCAAG
>JAAUYD010080070.1_pt1 | contig 17783 bp, 15 predicted proteins | sample 7278101 | NCBI WGS metagenome assembly JAAUYD01 (sample SAMN14350128, study PRJNA611818) | marine sediment metagenome | isolation source: surface marine sediment (0.6m) | place: French Polynesia: Moorea | collected 2018-08 | reverse complement strand
TCCAAGGGGGAGTCATCGTGAACCATCGCTTCGTCGCCGTGTTGATCGCGGCCTCGCTCGCCGCCGCGTGCGGCAGCAACGACCCGGCGAACGACACCGCCGGTGTCGACGACGACGCCGCCGGGGCCGACGACGGCGCCACCGTCGTGACCGACCCGCCGGACACCGACCCGCCGGACACCGATCCGCCGGCGACCGATCCGCCGGCGAGCGACCCGCCCGCGACCGACCCGCCGGGCACGACCGCGGCGCCCGCGGGCGACGGCGTCCACCGCGTCCCGGACGACTTCGACAGCATCCAGGCGGCCGTCGATGCCGCCCAGCCGGGTGACCTCGTGCTGATCTCGCCGGGCACGTACAACGAGGCGGTCGACGTCGTCACCGACGAGATCACGATCCGCGGCACCGACCGAGACGGCGTGGTGCTCGACGGCCGGCTCGAGCTCGACAACGCGATCCGGATCCTCGGGGCCGACGGCGTGGCCGTCGAGAACCTGACCACGACGAACTACACGAACAACGGCGTCTTCTGGATCGCGTCGACGGGGTACCGGGCCTCGTACATCACGACGTACCGCACCGGCGACTACGGCATCTACGCGTTCGACTCGGTGCAGGGTCAGATCGAGCACTCGCACACGATCGGCAGCCGCGACGCCGGCGTGTACATCGGGCAGTGCTACCCCTGCGATGCCGTGATCACCGACGTGGTCTCGTCGCACAACGGCCTCGGGTACTCGGGCACGAACTCGGGCGGCAACCTGCTGATCGTCAACTCGGTGTGGCACAACAACCGGGTGGGCATCGTGCCGAACAGCGGCAGCTACGAGCTGTGCTATCCCGAGCGCGACACGACCATCATCGGCAACCTCGTGTACGACAACAACCAGTCCGACACCTCGGCGATCGACGTGGCACTGCTGGCCCAGGGCAACGGCATCCTCATCGCGGGCGGCATCCGCAACCGGATCGAACGCAATCGCGTCGACGACCACTTCCGCACCGGCATCGGCCTCGTGCCGTTCTTGGAGGAGAACGCCAACGACGACCTCCCGACCCGCGATGAATGGGAGCTCACCTGCGACGAGTCGCGCAACCTCGAGTTCGTCGTGCCGGACGACTCCCTGCTCTGGGACTCCTTCGAGAACCAGGTCACGCTGAACGTCGTCACCAACAGCGGCGAGGCCGATCTCGCGGTTGCGTCGGTCGGGAGCGACATCTCCACGTTCGGCAACTGCTTCGGCGGCAACGACTTCTCCACCTCGGCGCCGCTCGATGTCGAGAACCTCGCCCCTTGCGAGGGTGAGGGCATCGACGGCGACTGGGCCGCCGGCGACCTGGAAGTCGCACGGTGGATCGGCGAGCAGGCCTCGCTCCCTCCCGAGGTGCCCTGGCAGGAGGCACCCCTGCCCGAGCTCGGTCCTCACGAGAACATGCCGGACCCCGAGAACGCCCCCGCGCGGCCGGCCACCGACGTCCCGTTCCCGGTCGATCTCGATGCGATCACGGTGCCCGAGCTTCCGTAGCGGTCACGCGGCGCTCGGCGCCCTCGTCCTGCTCGCGGCCTGTGGGTCGGGGAGCGCGGACGAGCCGTCACCGGTGGTGCCGGCGTTCGCCGCGCCCGATCGGACGATCACCGGACCGCAGGGCGACGTGGGTCAGTTCGTGGTCGAGTGCGACCTGAGCCACATCGCGCCGGTCGACCCGATCGTGCACCCGGGGATGGACGACATGAGCCACCTCCACCAGTTCTTCGGCGCCACCGGCCTGAGGGCCGACTCGACCTACGAAGAGCTCGTCGACGGCGAGACCACGTGCGAGCAACGGCTCGACACCGCCTCGTACTGGGCTCCGGCGCTCATCGACGGCGACCAGGCCGTCATCGAACCGCTCGGGTCGGTCGCGTACTACCGCGCCGGCCCGGGCGTCGACCCGGCGGCGGTCGAGCCGTACCCGCCGGGGCTGATGCTGGTCGCCGGCGACCAGCGGGCGCTCGAACCGCAGCCCACCTCGGTCGTGGCGTGGTCGTGTGGCGTCGGCGCCGAGCGCAGCGTGCGGCCGCCCGACTGCGAGGACACGCTCCGCATGCTGGTCACGTACCCCGACTGCTGGAACGGCACCGATCTCACGTCGTCCGACTACTTCGACCCGGCCGCCCGCCACGCCGTCTACAGCTCGGGCGGGGAATGCCCCGCTACGCACCCGGTGCACATCCCGCAACTCCAGTTCGCGATCGACTACCCGCCCGTGACACCCGATGGTCTCGCGCTCTCGTCCGGCGACATCTTGACCGGACATGCCGACTTCTGGAACGCGTGGGATCAGGCGAAGCTCGCGAACGAGGTCGCGGCCTGCATCAACCGCGACCTCGTCTGCGGTCTGACCGGCTGACGAGTCACCGCCGCTGGTCGGCGCACGACGGCAGGCGTGGGCACCGACCGCGCAGCCACCGGAACGACGCGCCGACACCCTTGACGGTGAGACGGATTCTGTCTTAGTGTCTCACGGATGGGGCCGAACGACGCCGAGGCGCGGATCCTCGACGCCGCCAAGCAGTGCTGTGAGCGCTGGGGCGTCCAGAAGGTCACGATCGACGACATCGCCCGCACCAGCGGTGTCTCGCGGGCGACGCTCTACCGACTGTTCCCGGGCGGCAAGGACGTGCTGTTCGAGGCGTTGCGCGTGCGCGAGCTCGACGAGTTCTTCGCCGCGCTGACCGACGCCGTCGCCGATGCCGACAACCTGGAGGACCTGGTGGTCGGCTCGGTCGTCACCGCCACGAACGAGCTGCGCGCCGACGAGCACCTGGCGCTCATGCTCGCCAGCGAGCCGGGCGAGACGCTCGGTCAGCTCACCGTCGAGGGGCTGCCGCGCATCATCCGCATGGCCAACATCACCCTGACGCCGATGGTCGCCCACTACCTGCCCGACGAGGCCGCACGGCGGCTCATCGACGTCCTCGCCCGACTCACCATCTCGTACTTCCTCGCCCCGAGCACCGATCTCGATCTCGGCGACGAGGCCTCGGCCAGGGCGTTCCTGCGCCAGGTCATCGACGTCCTCGCCCCAGCCACCCCGACCATCTAGACCCCGAACCCACCCACCAGGAGCACCGAACATGTCCGTGACGCATTCCAGCAACGAAGAGATCATCGGCCGCGATGACATCAACAACATCGAGGCGATCCTCTCGGTGAGCAACACCGATGTCGACGAGGTCGAGCACATCGTCAAGGACAACGCCGATGCGATCTTCACGTGGGACTACTCGCTCGCACGGCCGCAGCTCCGCAAGCTCTACGAGAAGGCGAAGACCGGTCAGTGGAACGCCACGACCGACCTCGACTGGGACACCGAGGTCGACCTCGAGCAGGTCGTGTCCGCCGACCAGGCGGCGGTGCAGTCGGGTCTGACGCCGGACCACTACGACGGCACGGTGGTCCAGAAGTGGGGCGAGAAGGAGTGGTTGGACTTCGGCATCGACTCGCGCCGCTGGACGTTGTCGCAGTTCCTGCACGGCGAGCAGGGCGCGCTGCTGTGTACGGCGAAGATCACCGAGACCGTGCCCTGGTACGACGCCAAGCTGTACGCGTCGACCCAGGTCGTCGACGAGGCCCGCCATGTCGAGGTGTTCGCCCGCTACCTCGACGAGAAGCTCGATGGCGGATTCCAGGTCAACGCTCACCTGCGCATGCTGCTCGACGACATCATCAACGACAGCCGGTGGGACATGACCTACCTCGGCATGCAGGTCATGGTCGAGGGGCTGGCGCTCGCGGCGTTCGGGTTCATGCACCAGATGACCGAGGAACCGCTGCTCAAGAAGCTGCTGCGCTACGTGATGAGCGACGAGGCCCGCCACGTCGCGTTCGGCGTGCTGTCGCTCAAGGAGGTCTACGACGGCATGACCGACGCCGAGATGAAGGACCGCCAGGAGTTCGCCTTCGAGGCAGCGATCCGGATGCGCGACCGGTTCCTCCAGCAGGAGGTCTGGGAGAAGCACGGGGTCAACCCCAAGGACGTGGTGCCGCTCGTCCTCAACGACCCGACTCGTGACATCTTCCAGCAGATGCTGTTCAGCAAGATCGTGCCGAACTGCAAGAAGCTGGGTCTGCTCGACCGGAACGACCAGTGGCTGCGTCGCCGCTTCGAGGAGATGCAGGTCATCCAGTTCGAGGACTGGGAGGACACCGGCTCGGAGTACATCAAGTTCGAGCTCGACGCCGAGGCGCCCGACGCGGTCGCCCAGGCTCACGCCGCGGCCGAGGCCGAGGGCGCGCCGGTCGCCGGCGAGTAGCTCGACCGGGCTCGCTGCCTCCGCAGCGGCCGAGCCGGATCGGCGTCGCGTTCCGTGCTCGCCGTCTCTGCGCGACGCTGCCGCTGTCGTCGCATCGGCTCACGCCACTAGCGTTTGGTCATGCCGTCGAACGGCGCGCCGTCGGACGTCGCCAAGCGGTACATCGATCGGTACCGGCGCGACCAGCAGGACCGGAGGCGTCGTCGCCCGATCTGGATCGACCGGCGTGGCCGTGCCCGATCCCGCGATCCTGCTCGCACCAAGCGCCTGATCGCGGTGACAGCAGCGTTCGCGCCGATGGTCGCGATCGCCGCGCTGCCCATCACCGCAGTGCTGGGGCTCGGGGCGTCGGTGCTGTCCAACGTGACCGCCCGTTGGGTGGGGCTGGTGGTCTTGGTCGCCGCGGTGGTCGCGGTCGGTGCGTGGGTCGCGAGCGTTGCGATCGATTCGGGAGCGCCCGTGCGGACCGGTTGGTGGTGGCGGCTGCTGCCGTACGTGGCCACGGCAGGCGTCGTCGTCGCCGGCCTGACCGAGATCATCTCGGGGAGCAAGGCGCCCGACCCGATCCTGGCGATGTGGTTCCTGGCGTGCTTCTGGCTGTACGCGTTCGTGCCGCTGGCGAGCGGTGCCAGCTCCCGGCGGCACAGGGTGATCTGGCCGATCGCGCCGGTCGTCTCGGTGGTCGTCATCGTCTTCGTGTGGACGGCGGGGTTCTTCTCGATCCGCTTCGAGCGGTCGCTCGACGAGTTCGACGCCTTTGCCGACCGGTTGAGCGCCGGCGAGCGGTTCGAGGCGCGGACCGAGATCGGCAGCTTCGTCGTGCGCAACCGTGGCCGCCTGCCGGGTTGCGACCAGGCGTTCCGCATCACGGGGTTCCACGAGCTCGACGACCGCTGGATCGCACGGTGTCCCGACGGCCGGCCGGAGGGCGACGACATCGACCACATCGCAGGCGAGTGGTACGAGTATCCGGGCCGGCTTTGAAAGACAAGTTGCAGACAAGTTCGTGCTACGGTGCCGGCATGGCCGATTGGGACCCGGATCAGTACGACCGGTTCAAGGAGCAGCGCGCCCAGCCGTTCTGGGATCTGGTCGAGCTCGTGCATCGCGGTGCGATCGAACGCGCCGTCGACCTCGGATGCGGATCGGGCGACATGACGGTGGCGGTCGCCGACCGGCTCGGCATCCACCACCTGACGGGCATCGACAACTCGCCGGCCATGCTCGAGGCCGCATCGCAGCACGGCCGGGTCGCCGTGAGCTTCGTGTACGGCGACATCGCCCGCTGGACGAGCGATGCCGACCACGACCTGGTGCTCGCCAACGCCGCGCTGCACTGGGTCCCCGATCACGTGGCCGTGCTCGAGCGGTGGGTCGGTGCCCTCGCGCCCGAGGGCCAGCTCGCGATCCAGGTGCCCGCCAATCACGACCATCCGTCGTACCTCGCCAGCGCGCACGTGGCGTCGCAGGAGCCGTTCGCCTCCGCGTTCGGCGGGGAACCGCCGCCCGATCCGGTCGCTGCGAACGTGCTGGCACCCGAGCGCTACGCAACTGTGCTCCACGAGCTCGGCCTCGCGGAACCGCACGTACGCCTGCAGGTCTACCCGCACGTGATGCAGTCGGCCGAGGCCGTCGTCGAGTGGACGAAGGGAACCTCGCTGATGCGGTTCTTCAAGCGGCTGCCGCCCGAGATGCACGATCCGTTCGTCGACGCGTACCGCGAGGAAGTGGTGGCACGTCTCGGGCTCGCCGAACCGTACTTCTTCACGTTCAAGCGGATCCTGATGTGGGGTCGCATGCACGGCTGAGCTGACGCCCGATCACTCCGGCGTGCCGGCGTCACTCCTCCGGCGTGCCGGCGTCACTCCTCCGGAGTGACGTATGCGGCGGTGAGGCCACCGTCGACCAGCAGGTTCGAGCCGGTCATGTAGCTCGACTCGTCGCTCGCGAGGAACAGCGCCGCGTTGGCCATCTCGGCGGGGTCGCCGAACCGCCCCATCGGCACGTGCACGAGCCGCCGCCGGCGCTTCTCGGGCGTGTCGAGATAGGACATCAGCATCTCGGTGGCGAGCGGACCCGGTGACAGCGCGTTGACGCGGATCCCTTCGCGCGCGTGGATCACGGCCAACTCCCGGGTCAATGCGAGCACCGCGCCCTTCGAGGCCGTGTAGGCGATCTGCGGCGTGGCCGCGCCCACCGATGCGACGAACGACGCCGTGTTGATGATCGATCCGCCGCCCGCTCGTCGCAGCGCCGGAACGCCGTGGCGACAACCGTGGATCACGCCCTTCACGTTGATCTCGAGGGTGCGGTCGATCACGTCGTCCGGCGTGGTCAGCGCGTCGTGGTCGCCCGGCAGCATCACGCCGGCGTTGTTGAAGACGACGTCGACGCGCCCGAACTCCCGCTCGGCCAGCCCGAACATCGCCGCCACCGACGCGTCGTCGGTCACGTCGACCGTCGTGCCGATCATCTTGCCGCCGGCGTCTTGCACCAGCTGCTCGGTGGCGTGGTTCGACTGCTCGGTGATGTCGGCACCCACGATCGATGCGCCTTCGTCGGCGAACCGGAGCGACGCAGCCCGTCCGATGCCGCTCGCCGTTCCGGTGATCACGGCCACCTTGCCCTCGAGTCGCATGCCGGCTCAGATCCGTTCGAAGTAGCGGGCTCGTTCCCAGTCGGTCACGGCCGCACGGCATGCGGCGACCTCGACGTCGTGGAAGTGGGCGTAATGGTCGACGACGTCGTCACCGAACGCCGAGCGAGCGAGATCGCTGGCCCTGAAGTTGGCGGCGGCCTCGTCGAGGGTGCGGGGGACGTGTTCGAGACCGGTCGCCCCGTATGCGTCGCCCTCGACTGCGGGCGGCGGTTCGAGCTGCTGCTCGATGCCGGCGAGGCCGGCGGCGATCGAGGCCGCGTAGGCCAGATAGGGGTTGCAGTCGGCTCCGGGTATCCGATTCTCGATGCGCAGGCCGGGGCCGGACCCGACGACGCGGAATCCGGCCGTGCGGTTGTCGCGCGACCATGCGATGCGGGTCGGGGCCCAGGACGCGTCGAGGTAGCGCTTGTAGGAGTTCACCGTCGGCGCATAGCAGGCCATCAGATCGGGGACGTATCTCACCCAGCCGGCGAGGAACCAGCGGAACAGGTCGCTCTCGGATCCCGCGGCGTCGAAGGCGTTGGTGTCGGCCTCGGCGTCCCAGAGGCTGAGATGGATGTGGTTGCTGCTGCCCGCCTCCTCCGACGTGGGCTTGGCCATGAACGTCACGCTCAGACCCATCGCGTCGGCGAGCTCCTTCATTGCGTGCTTCATGATCGCGTGACGGTCGGCCATCTCGAGCACGTCGGCGTAGCGGATGTTGATCTCGTGCTGCCCGCGACCCCACTCGCCCTTCGAGGTCTCGACGGGGATGCCCGATGCCGCCAGCGAGGCGCGGGCGGCTCCGATGAAGGGCTCGACCCGGCTGCCCTGCAAGAGGTGGTAGTCCTCGATGTACCAACCGGCCGACTGAAGATCGGCGTATCCCTTGGCGTGGGCCTCCCGGTACGTGTCGTCGAAGATGAAGAACTCGAGCTCGGACGCCGCCCGGGCCACGAGGCCGCGTTCGGCGAGCCGCTGCATCTGTCGGCGGAGGATCGATCGCGGGGCGACTGCGACCGGCTCGTGAGCGTCGGTGTCGACGTCGCAGAGCACGATCGCAGTGCGATCGGTCCACGCCGCCCGCCGCAACGTCGTCAGGTCGGGCGCGAGGTGCACGTCGCCGTATCCCTGATCCCAGCTCGCGAACCGGTACCCGGCGGTCGGCTCCATCTCCATGTCGACGGTGAGCAGGTAATCGCACGCATGGGTGCCGTCCTCGATCGACTCGCAGAAGAAGGCCGCGTCGAAGCGCTTGCCCAGCAGCCGGCCGTAGACATCGGTAAAGGCGACGATCACGGTCGCGATGTCGCCCGAGGCCACCGCGCTGCGCAGGTCGTCGACCGTCATCGTCATGGCTGCGACTGTAGGCCGCTGCATCCCCGGGCATCGGGGCCGGGCGGCGCGCGGCGGGTACAGTCGGCTCTGTCATGATCCTGGTCTCGCTCTCGGCGGATCGGCTGTGCCGAAACCGGGCCACGAGCGGAACGACTTCCTCGTTGTCGGGCGACGCGTCTGCGGTGCACGATGGCAGGGCATTCCCACGACGCCATCCGTCCCTCATCACCATGGAGCAGTTCTGATGCCTCACTTCGGTCGAATCCTGTCGGCGTTGGTCACCCCGTTCGACGCTGCCGGCGCCGTCGACTACGACGAGGCGCAGCGGCTCGCCCGGCACCTCGTCGGGGAGGGCCACGACGGCCTGGTCGTGTGCGGCACCACCGGTGAGTCGCCCACGCTCACCGACGACGAGAAGCTCGGCATGTTCGCCGCGGTGGTCGAGGCGGTCGACGTGCCGGTCGTCGCCGGCACCGTCGGCTACAACACCCACCACGCGATCGACCTCAGCCAGCAGGCGGCCAAGCTCGGCGTGCACGGGATCCTGTCGCTGTGCCCCTTCTACAGCCGGCCGTCCCAGACGGGCATCGAGGCCCACTTCAGGGCGATCGCCGACGCCTGCGACCTGCCGCAGCTGATCTACGACATCCCGATCCGCACGGGTCGCAAGGTCTCGAGCGATGTGCTGATCCGACTGGCCCGCGACGTGCCGAACATCGTCGGCGTCAAGGACGCGGCGTCCGACCCGGCCGAGACGGCCCGGGTGATCGCGGCGACGCCGGACGACTTCGAGTTCTACTCGGGCGACGACAAGCTCACGCTGCCGTTCCTGTCCGTCGGCGCGGTCGGCGTCGTCGGCGTCGCCACCCACTGGACCGGCCCCGACCACGTCGAGATGTTCGACGCGTGGGAGCGTGGCGACATCGGCACCGCGCAGCGCGTGAATCGCCGCCTGCTCGAGAGCTTCGCCTTCGAGACTGGCGACGACGCGCCCAACCCGATCCCGACCAAGGCGATGATGCGGACGCTCGGCTTCGGTGTCGGCGAATGCCGGTTGCCGCTCGGGCCGGCGCCGGCCGGGCTCGAGGCCCGCGCCCGCGAGGTCTGGGCGAACCTGGTGAGCGCCCGTGGCTGAGGGTGGTCCGATCCGGATCGTCTTCCTCGGCGGTCTCGGTGAGATCGGCCGCAACTGCATGGCGATCGAGCAGGGCTCCGGCGCGGACCGCTCGATCGTGCTCATCGACTGCGGTCTGATGTTCCCCGATGCCGACATGCACGGCATCGATCTCGTGCTGCCCGATTTCTCGTACCTGCGCGACAACGCCAACGACATCGTTGCGCTCGTCGCGACACACGGTCACGAGGACCACGTCGGCGGCATCCAGTTCCTGCTGCGCGACGACGACGGGATCGGCCATCTCCGCGACGAGCCGCTGCCGATCTACGGCGCCAGGTTGACCCTCGGCCTCGCCCGCAACCGGATCGAGGAGGCCGGGCTGCTGGGGCGCTGCACGATGGTGCCCGTCGAGGACAACGAGCGGGTCGAGGTGGGCCCCTTCGGCGTCGAGTTCATCCCGGTCACGCACTCCGTGCCGCACGCGCATGCGATCGCCGTGCACACCACGCAGGGCATCGTGCTCCATTCGGGGGACTGGAAGCTCGACCTCACGCCGGTCGACGGGCGGCGAACCGACCTCGCCCGGATCGGCCAGCTCACGGCCGGCAAGGGCGTCCGGCTGCTGCTCGCCGACTCGACCAACGCCGAAGAGCCCGGCTACGCGCCGAGCGAGACCAGCGTCGGCGCGGTCCTCGACGCGCTGTTCGTCCAACACCGCGGCCGCCGCATCATCACCGCCAGCTTCGCCAGCCATCTCCACCGCATCCAGCAGATCGCCGATGCGGCGATCAACGCCGGCCGTAAGGTCGCCACGCTGGGGTTGAGCATGAAGAAGAACGTCCGGCTGGGCCGCGATCTCCAGGTCGTCGACATCCCGGAGTCGTCGCTGATCGACATCGAGGACATCGACCGGTACGAGCCGGGCGAGGTGTGCGTGATCTCGACCGGCTCGCAGGGCGAACCGATGTCGGCGCTGTCGCTGCTCGCCCGCGGCGAGAACAAGTTCGTGAAGCTCGGCGAGCACGACACGGTCATCCTGTCGAGCCACGCGATCCCCGGCAACGAGAGCAACGTCAACAAGGTGATCGACGGCCTGCTGCGCCGCGGCGCCGAGGTCGTGCACTCCGGCGTCGTCGACGTGCACGCCACCGGTCACGCCCAGGCCGACGAGATCAAGACCTACCTGTCGCTCGTCAAGCCCGAGTGGTACGTGCCGATCCACGGCGAGTTCCGGCACATGGTCGCCAACGCCAACCTCGGCCACCTGATGGGCATCCCGCGGCGCAACGTGGTGCTGTGCGAGGACGGCGACGTCATCGAGCTCGGCGACGATGGTCTCGAACACAGCGGGCGGGTGCCGTCCGGGTACGTCTACGTCGACGGGATCGTCGGCGACGTCGGCCAGGGTGTCATCCGCGACCGCCGCGTGCTCGGGGAGGAGGGCGTCGTCGTGGTGGTCGTCACCGTCGACATCCAGACCGGCAAGGTGCTGACCGGCCCCGACATCATCACCCGCGGGTGGGTGTACGCCCCCGAGGCCGAGGACCTGCTCGACGAGGCCTGCGATCGGGTGTCGGCCGCTGTCGAGCAGGCGCTCGAGCACGGCGAGCGCGACGTCGAGGCCCTCGAGCGCGACGTGCGCCGGGCCGCCGGGAAGTTCGTCAACGAGCGCACCAAGCGCCGCCCGATGATCGTCCCCGTCGTCATGGAGACGTGAGCCGGCACCGGCTCACCGCCTGGTGCGCGCTGGTGGCCGCGGTTGCCGCATGCGGTGGTGACGACGACACCGGGAGCACGTGCGCATCACCGGTCGACGGGGTCGACGACGCGGTCGCGCTGGTCGACGCCGCGCTGGCCGAGGTCGAGGCCGCCTACGGCACCCCGCAGGAGTACTTCGAGATCAGCGCGTCCGCCGAGGGCGTGAGCGTCATCGTCGCTGCCGAGTCGCCCGACGGCACCGTGGCGGAACGATCCCTCTGCGGCGACGGATTCGTGCCGCCCGAGGCCGTCGGCGCTGCGAGCGGGTTCACGTTCACGGCCGCCGCGGTCGAATTCGATCCGGACGCGGTCTTCGAGCAGATGCGAGCCGAGCTCGACGACCCCGACATCGTCGACTTCGCCATCCAGGCCGGCAGCTCCGACGGTTCGGTGATCTACGACGCGTCGATCCGCAGTGCCGCCGGTGGCACGTTGTTCGTCCTGCTGGGCCCGGACGGCGAGATCCTGGGCACCCAGGCCGGCTGACGCGGGTCGTGGCCGATCGCGGGATGTCCCGGATCGTCGAGCAGGCGTTGGTACCGTGGTCGACGCCATGAGCACCTGGGGCGCATCGAAGAAGCCGCGCGGCAAGGGGTCACCTCGGGCCGGCGCGCGCCCGAAGGGCTCGGTCCGCGACCAGACACCGCCGAAGGGTTCGAGGGGCTCGTCCGCCCGAGGCGGTGCCCCCAGATCGGGCACGCCCGCCCGCGGCCAGCCCCGGCGCCGCGACCAGGCATCGGCCGAGCTCCGTCAGGCCGTCGAGGGCCGCGAGCACGAGTTCATCGGTCTCGTCCTGCTCGGCCTCGGCGTGCTGCTCGGATTGGCCATCTACTTCGACCTCGCCGGCCCGCTCGGCCGAGGCGTCGAGGCGTTCGTCGGGTGGTTCCTCGGCCTCGGCCGGTTCGCGCTCCCCGTGGTACTGGTCTCCTCGGGTGTCGCGCTGGTCAAGAAGGGGCAGTCGTCCAGCCCGACGCGGCTGGTGATCGGCTGGGGCCTCATCAGCGCGGCGGTGCTCGGCATGTTGCACATCGTGCGCACGCCCGACTCGCTCACCACGCTCGACGACGAGCCGGGCGTCCGCACCATCGGTGAGGCGGGAGGCTGGATCGGGGCGGCGATCGCGGGCCCGATGCGGGCCCTCGTGGCTTCCGGCGGCGCGGTCGTCGTCCTCGTCGCGCTCTTCCTCGGTGGCGTCCTGCTGATCACCCAGACGTCGCTGCGCACGATGGCGATGCACACCGGCCGCGGGGTCGGTTCGGTCGCCCGGCCACTCGGACGTGCGGCGAAGAAGGCGATCTCCGATCTGTCGACGCTCACCAGCGAGCGCGACCACGAGGCTCGCCGCCGGCGAGGCGACGACGTCGACGGTGCCGAGGCGCCGGCCGTGCCCGACCTGCACGGCGAGCCGCCCGCGCTGTACGACGGCGCCGCTGACGACGACGACCTGTTCGCCACCCGCAAGCCGGCGACCAAGCGCCGCAAGCGCAAGCCGGTGGGCGACCAGCCCGTCCTGCCGATCGACGGCGAGCACGTCGGCGAGTGGGTGCTGCCGCCGCTCAGCCACCTCAAGCAGGCCGGCCAGCAGGCGATCAACATGGCCGAGATCGAGCGTCGCGGACAGACGCTGCAGGAGTCGCTCGCCTCACACGGCGTCGAGACCGAGCTGATCGGCATGACGGTCGGGCCGACGGTCACGCGTTACGAGCTCGAGCTCGGTGCCGGTGTCAAGGTCGCGAAGCTGACCGCGCTCCAGAAGGACATCGCGTACGCGATGGCCGCCGTCGACGTGCGCATCCTCGCGCCGATCCCGGGCCGGTCGGCGATCGGCGTCGAGGTGCCCAACCACCATCGCCAGCTCGTCGCGCTCGGCGATCTGATGGTCTCGCCCGAGGCGGGTGAGGCGACGCACCCCCTCCAGGTCGCGGTCGGCAAGGACATCGCCGGCAAGGCCGTGTTCCTCGACATCTCGACCACGCCGCACATGCTGATCGCCGGCGCCACCGGCGCCGGCAAGTCGAGCGGTATCAACTGCATCATCACGTCGCTCCTGATGCGCACCACGCCCGACCAGGTGCGCCTGATCCTGATCGACCCGAAGCAGGTCGAGATGGGCCAGTACCAGCGCTTGCCGCACCTGCTCACGCAGCCGGTCACCAACCCGAAGAAGGCCGCCAACGCGCTCGGTTGGGCCGTGAAGGAGATGGAACGCCGGTACGACGTGCTGTCCGAGGTCGGCTTCCGCGACATCACCGGCTACAACCAGGCGTTCGACCGCGGCGACATCGAGCCGCCACCGGGCGTCGACCCCGCCGAGTCGCCCTACGAGCACATGCCCTACATCGTCGTCGTCGTCGACGAGCTCAACGACCTCATGATGGTCGCCGCCCGCGACGTCGAGGAGTCGATCACGCGGATCGCCCAGAAGGCGCGTGCGGTCGGCATCCACCTGATCGTCGCCACGCAGCGACCCTCGGTCAACGTCATCACCGGCGTCATCAAGGCCAACGTGCCGGCCCGCATGGCCTTCGCAGTGTCGTCGCTGACCGACTCGCGCGTCATCCTCGACCAGCCCGGTGCCGAGAAGCTCGTCGGCAAGGGCGACATGCTGCTGCTCCCCGGCAACTCGTCGGTGCCGAACCGCATCCAGGGCTCGTTCGTGAGCGAGGAAGAGGTCCGCAAGGTCGTCGCCCACTGGCGCCAGCAAGCCCCCGAGCCGGTGTACACCACCAACGTCGAAGGCGACGACACGGGCGCGTCGCCGGCGCCTGCTGCGGCCCAGATGGCGATCGGCGACGACGCCCTCGACGTGACCTCGGACGCCAACGCCTTCTCGGCCGGCGAGGAGGACGAGGATGCGGTGATGATGCGCCAGGCGATGGAGCTCGTCGTGCGCAGCCAGCTCGGGTCGACATCGATGCTGCAGCGCAAGCTCAAGGTCGGCTTCGCCCGCGCCGGCCGCATCATGGACCTGCTCGAGCAGCGCGGCGTGGTCGGTCCGAGCGAGGGCTCGAAGGCCCGCGAGGTGCTGATGACGGTCGAGGAGTTCGAGCTCCTCCAGCAGTCCGGCAAGCTCTGACATTTGACGATGTGTCAGACACAACGTGAAACGCGGCGCTGTCAGCGCCTGACACAACGTGAAACGCGGCGCTGTCAGCGCCTGGGGTTCTCGGCGTGCGATGCCGCGCGTTCGGCCGCCCGTTCAGCAAGGATCGCCGTGATCGGCACGAGGGCGCGGTAGGGGCGTCTGAGCATCCAGTTGGGCAGCCGAGCGTGGCGTTCCTCCAGGTCGACCCGGGCGCGGAGGTGTTCCTTGGGGCCGAGCGTCGACCGCGGTCGGTCCTCGACGAATCGAAGCGTGGCGAGGTGCTTGACGTTCTTGTAGCCGTACTGCCTCGGCGTCACAAGGCGCAGCGGCGCGCCGTGCCGATCGTCGAGCGCCCGTCCATCGAGATGCGTGGCCAGCAGCACGTCGTCACGTCGCACGTCGTCGGTCGAGAAGACCGCTCGGTAGCCGTCGGAACCCTCTGCGATCGCGAACGGGGGCAGGCCGTCGAGGCCCGTGCTGCCAAGGGCCTCGGCGACGACCGTGGTGAGGAGCGTGCCCGACCAGGTGAGGCCGCGAACGGACCACGTCGTCACGCAGTGGAAGTCTGCCGTGAGGTGGTGGCGACCCGTGAGCTCGGCGACCTCGATCACGCTGACGTCGGGGAGCTCGAGCCGCAAGGTCGGGCTGACCCGGCGGGGCGGTGGTGGACGGCGAGGGTCGTCGGCGAAGCGCGGCATCGACGCGAGCTCTCGCTGACCCGGCGGGAGGCCGGCTGCACGGCGCGGGCGCAGCGCGCGGTACGTCGGCGCGTTCACGCCGTCGCTCGCCGGCGGATCGCGGCGAGCCAGCTGCGACGGATCAGCCCGCTCGGCAGCCTGATCAGTGCCCAGTAGGCGCCGAACCGTCGCCTCGCCCGCGCATCGGTGCCGTCGACCACCGTTCGAGTGACCACCTCGGTGCGGCCGTCCCGCGCCGTCGCGACCAGCGAGAAGGCGGTCTTCGCGTTGCCGGGCTCGTCGAAGGAGACGAACGCGTCGGCGTCCGGGAAGGGGATCGGCTGGTTGCTCGACGGCGACCAGAAGCGACCGGCTGCACCCATGACGACCGACGCCGTGCCGTCGTGCGGTCGCTCGTCGCGCCGGAGGGACACGAAACCCTCGCGCTCGAACACGTCGAGCAGCGACCTGCCGTCCCGGCCCACCGGCTCGTTCCCACGGCGACGCAGGTGCGCCGGCAGCTTGCGGAGCGCGAGCAGCGGTCCCAGCACCGCGATGTCGCTCGGGCGGACGTCGAGACACTCGCGCCAGACCCGATCGATCGGTGCGTCGACGACCAGTCGATGGCGCTCTGAGTAGCGGGCATCGGGGAGGAGTTCGTCGAGGTTCGCCGGCAAGCGGCTCGTGGTGGCGGGCGGCGTCATGGTCAGCATTCTGGCACAATGTGCCAAGATGGCGCAATGTGTCAGGTGTCACGGTACGCTGCTCGTGTGACCGATCTCCGCACGCAGCGGCATGCACAGACGAAGGCCGCGATCGTCGACGCCGCCCTCCGGCTGTTCCGGGCCCACGGCTTCGGCGCGGTCACGATGGAGCAGATCGCCGAGGCGTCCGGCGTCTCGCGGCGAACCGTGTACCGGCGCTTCGCCGGCAAGGACGACATCATCCTCGAGCTCGTCGGCGGCTGGGTGACCGTGTGGGACGAGTGTGCCGCTGCGATGGAAGGTGAACCCGCCGGGGCGGTCGTCGAGGCATGCTGCCGGGCGGTCGCGGAGTACATCGATGCGACGCGGGAGGACGTGCTCGTCGCGTACGGGGCGCTCGCCGACTCGCCGGTGCTCGCCGTGGCGGCGACGGCGAACGAGGCGTGGATCCGTCGGTTCGCGTCGCTCGTGACGGGGGCGGAGCCAGCGCTCGATGACACCGAGGCCGACGTGATCGCCGGTGCGTACATGGGCGCGATCGACGCGGTCATGCGCCGTTGGGCGGCGTCGGGCGGGGGCCTCTCGGTCGCGGCGATGATCGACGTGGTCATCACCCGGCTGCGGCCCATCTGGCCGACCTGATGCGACGTTTCACGTTGTGTCAGACACAACGTGACATGCCCGACATGCGACGTCAGAGGAGCTCGCCGACGGCGTGGATGACCAGGCCGGCGAGGCCGCCGACCAGGGTGCCGTTGATGCGGATGAACTGGAGGTCGCGGCCGACCTGCAGCTCCATCTTGCGGGCCGTCGACTCGCCGTCCCATCGCTCGACGGTGGTGGCGATGAGATCGCTCACCTCGCTCCGGTAGTGCTCGATGACGTAGAGCACGGACCGCTCGACCCAGTCGTCGACCTTGTGCTGCAGCTCGGGCTCGACCGCGAGGCGCTCGCCGAGTCGTTGCAGGCTGGCGGCGGCGCGTCGGCGGAACTCGCTGGCCGGATCGTCGGCTGCGTCGATCAAGCCCTGCTTGGCGCCGAGCCAGAGGGACTCGACCCAGGCGCGGAACTCGGGATGGTCGAGCAGCTCCTCCTTGAGCTCCTCGCCCTTCGACAGCATGTCGGGGTCGGACTTCAAGCGCTCGGACAGCGCCAGCACGCGCGTGTCGATCGAGTGCCGGACGTCGTGCTCGGGGTCGCCCCCGACGTCGACCAGGAAGCGACCCACCGCGTCGTAGATCTTCTCGAAGATGCGATCGTCGATCGGTTCGGGCACCCACCACGGCGACTCCTCGTCGAGCCGCTTGCGGAACGTGAGCCGGTTGTCCTCGAGGAAGCCGCCGAGGCCGACCAGCACGGCGTCGAGCAGGCGCTGGTGGTGGCCGCCCTCGACCGAGAGGTCGATCGCCCTGCCGACGAGCGGGGCGGCCGGAGTCGCGCGAACCCGGCGCCGCACCACCCCCTCGAGGCCATGTTGCACCTCGCGGTCGTCGAGCACCTCCAACGTGCCCTTGAGTGCGTCGCCGAGCGCCTCGCTGGCGCGGTGTGCGTTCGCGGGCTGCGAGAGCCAGACGCCCAGTCGTCGCCCGACGTGCGCGTGCAGCAGGCGCTCGCCGAGCACTTCGTGGGTCAGGAAGTTGCCCTCGACGAACTCTCCGAGGCTGCGACCGATCTGGTCCTTTCGCTTCGGGATGATGGCGGTGTGGGGGATCGGGATGCCGAGTGGGTGGCGGAACAGCGCGGTCACCGCGAACCAGTCGGCCAGCGCGCCGACCATCGCTGCCTCGGCGAAGGCCTGCACCCAGCCGACCCAGCCCTCTCCGCCGGCGAGGCGGGTGGCGACGTACACGATCGCCGCCGCGACGAGGAGGCCGAGCGCAACCGCCTTCATGCGCCGCAGGCTGCGGCGCCGCCCGGCATCCGCGTCGCCAGGCGCCAGCATCGACGAGGCCGGCTCGGTGGGCGCGGGTCGCACCCCCGGTTCGTGCGTCATCGGCCCCTGCATCGCAGCGACGTTACCGGCGCGACGAGACCGAGCACCGCAGATGCCGGGCGCTGGGACGCACCGTCACGGTGCGGCGGACCGCACGGTCACGGTGCGGCGGACCGCACGGTCAAGGTGCGGCGGACCGCACCGTTAAGGTGCGGCGGACCGCACGGTCAAGGTGC